>Ga0302147_10000603_pt1 | contig 16977 bp, 17 predicted proteins | sample I_Bog_E3_2_FD_192438 | JGI IMG/M metagenome (GOLD analysis project Ga0302147, IMG submission 192438) | Peat permafrost microbial communities from Stordalen Mire near Abisko, Sweden - I_Bog_E3_2 | ecosystem: Environmental > Terrestrial > Soil > Wetlands > Peat | place: Sweden: Abisko, Stordalen...
TCACGACCAAATACCTGGTTGAAGACGACGTAAACCCGACCGGATATCCGCAAGTGCTCGACGAGCTGACCGGCTCAACCGTGACGCGAACCTACACCTACGGCCTGCAACGCATCAGCCAGGACCAAATCATCAATGGAGTCTGGACGCCAAGCTTCTATGGCTACGATGGCGGCGGCAACGTCCGCCAACTCACCAACTCTGCCGGAACTGTAACCGACACCTACGAGTACGACGCCTTCGGCAACGACGTCTACCACACCGGCACAACGCCCAACAACTACCTCTACCGCGGCGAACAATACGACTCCGACCTCGGCCTCTACTACCTCCGCGCCAGATACTACAACCCGGCAACCGGTAGATTCCTGTCCAGAGACCCAGAAGACGGCAACGCCAAAGACCCTGCGTCCTTGCACAAGTATCTGTATGCGGGTGGCGATCCGGTCAATGCCATGGATCCGACGGGTCGAGACCTCGTAAGCACTGTGATCCTGTACGTTCGATCTGTCGTCACCGCCTTCGTTGAACAGAAGGGGATTTGCCTGGCCATGGGCGTGCTCTCAGCCATAGCATGGTCCGCCACAGGCCATACAACTGGGGCCATGTCAACAACGCTGAACGACATTGCCGCGGCATACGCTGCCCTGTCATTGATCTGCTATCAATACTGGTGAAATGCGTGTCTTTTTCCGCGACTCGGAGGGGTTAGATGATTACGAACTGCAACAATGACGAGATCGTCCTGGGTCTCCATTACGTCGGCTACGCGGCCGCCGCGGGTGTGATAGTTATGGGAATCGTGGGGCTTGCGTTTTCTAAGGTGCTACCAGGCCGTGCGATCTGGATGATTGTAGGTTGGCTCCTGGCGATCATGCTGGCATCAAGAACATTCCCGGAAGTGTTTTGTTCCAGACCGGAGTTCTGGACAATTCACCTCACTATCCAATGTGTTTCGCTTTCAATTGTTCTTCTCTTAGCAGGCTGGGGAACCTATCGGTGGATCAGGCATCCTTCGGATGCCCCACCCATAAATAACCAAAGTTGAGGACGGGGCGTGGCCCATGTCTGGATTTTCAGACATGGGATTCATCTACGACTGGAGGTCTACGGCTACGACGCCTACCGCGACATGTGCATCCGGCGAAGTGTCGCGCAGCCCATCGCACTATCGCGGCGAACAGTACGACCCCGACCTAGCCCTCTACTACCTCCGCGCCAGATACTACAACCCAAACACCGGTCGATTCCTCAGCCGCGATCCTGAAGACGGTAAGCCCATCGATCCGAAGACGCTGCACAAGTACCTGTATGTAGGCGGGAACCCTGTTAACTGGATTGATCCGCGCGGACGCGAAATAGTGGAGGTGGCAGAGGAGGAATCGGAAGAAGACGTCGCGGCTACAAAGGAAGCGCGTGAGGCTGGAATTAGACTTGCCGGTTGTTTCTTTGGGATTGCATGGACTATAGGCGAGATTGCAGACGAGAATTGGAAGGAGGCTCTTGGGGCAGGCATCCCAACAGCGTTTGCTTGTTATGAATTCTTGCTTCCCGAGCCTCCCATGCCGCCAGTTGTGCCACCTCCAGCTTTCCCGCCGCCGCCGCCGCCACCGGGACTCCCGCCGAACTGGTGTGGGCTGGAGTGTTGGAATCCTCCACCAGGGACGCCGATAAATTAGCCGCTCAATGGCGAGGACACGCAGGTAGCGTGCGTAAGCTCGCTACCTACTAATTCCACAAGCAGAAAGGATTTAGTAACGCCATGAAAAAGCTAGCTCTTCTGGACTTGGAATCAAGAGTATTGTTGATCGCAATCGGCACCTGTATTGGCAGTTGCATTTGGAGAGTGTTGCAACTGATTCATCCTGTGTTAGTGCCGAATTTGGTGGGCGTGGTTTGCGTGCTTGGCATAGGAACGCTATTGGCAATATCTTGCTCCCGCAAGGGCTCCCATGCTGTAGCTAGGTCAGCTGTTCTCTCGGCATGCTTTGGAGCGTTCAGTTTCTTGAATCTGATTCAAACAAGGAACTTTCTGCCGTTTATCGCCTTTGCCTTAGTCTCAGTTTCCTACGCCGGGTCAGCATTTAGAATCTTGCGCCAGACAAGGCGAGAGAGCAGGTCGTCCGTCGCCCCGGCAGAAGATGCGGTGCAGCCGAAGACGGACAACCTGAAAGCCTTATCTGAACTGCCGATGATGCCAGTTCGGGATATGGTGGTCATTCCAGGCATGAGAACTCCGTTTGTCGTCGGCCGGGAGTCGAGTGTTCGGGCGCTCGAATATGCGGAAGCAAACAACAGTAGCATATTTTTAGCAACGCAGCATGATGATGCTGTTGATGCTCCTAGAGCGACGGAAATCTCGAAATTCGGTTGTGTTTGCAAAGTTCTACAGAGCATTAAAATGACCGACGGCAATTTCAAGGTCTTGGTCGAGGGGCTTGATATGGCGAAGGCGGTTGCAATAGACGATAGCAGGGGGTTCTTCTTCGCCACCGTGCAGGGTCTGAATATCAAAGGCGAAGCGGCATCGACTACGCAAGCTGCGTAATGCCAGCAGCCTGAGTCCTTCCTGCTGTCCTCTGCGCCACTGACCGAAAGGCACGGTGCTTTGCACCGGAATGATAGGGGGACACATCACCCCAGAATGGAAGCTGCGCAGTAACCTTCGGTTCCTGCGGCTGTAACCATCGTGGAATCAAGCAGCTAAAAGAAAACGTCTCTAAAAATATGGCGTTTACAGGTTACCGAGCGCGAACCACAAGAAAACAAGCGTCTAATAGACAAAAATGACTATGTCGGCGTTAAGCTAGAGTTGGGCGCGGGTTGCTGTTGGGTAACGTGATGATTTTCCTTCCCTTAGCTGAAAACCGCCGTGCAGCGTCCATCGAAAGCGAGGAATCCATGAACCAGACGAAGCCGTTCCCGGCCAGCCAATCGGAGCCAACCGAAGCGCCATCGCCAGCCGCCAGCGAGCGCCCGAGCTTGCGCCGATCGGAAGCTGTGCGGGAGTACATCGCGCGGATGGTTGCGGGGATGAACCAGTTCAAGGCGGAGAAGTGACGGCATGGTGAAGGCATCTCTGCGGACAAAATCGGTTGGAACCAAAGTCAGCGACGCCGAGTACGCGGCGCTGGAGGTGCGAGCGCGGGCTGAGAATCTGACGCTCTCGGAGTGGATGCGGGCGCGGTTGTTGGAGCCGGACACGGACGGCGGGACTTGCCGTCCAGGCGTTGGGGCGGCGGACGATCTTTTGGGCGAAGTTTTGCTGTCGGAGGTTCTTGCGTTGCGGGCGTTGTTTTTGAATCTTCGCCCGCTTCCCGATCATGCTCTTCCGGGCGAGGCGGAGGTACGGGCGGAGATTGCGCGGGTGGATGCGACCAAGATGCAGCGGGCGCGGGAGCGGTTGGCGGCGCAGAAAAAGGCGAGCGATGAGTGACTGGTATGGGCCGCGCCGGTACTGGAAGTGGACGCGCCGGACGCTGATAGGGGCGGGCGTTTTCTTCTGTGTTCTCTACGTTCAGTCTTACCGGAACGAGTGGAACGCGGCGGAGCGTCTTGACCTGTGGGTTTATCTGGAGAGCGGCGTGTGGGGCAGTCTCTCGGAGGAGTCTCTTACGAGCTATCGGCTGCTTGAAGGGGTGACGGCGAAGAAGAAGGCGCTGTTGGTTACGGGCGATGAGATCGAGGCGGCGACGGGGCCAAATGGCGAGCCGACGTACCGGCTGACGGCGGAGGGCAGCCGCGCGGGGTTCGTGCGTCTGGAGTGGCAGACGCATGAGTACAACGACCGCAAGCTGCATGATTTTTTGCGCCAGTGGGTCTACCACGACGATATTTACGAGTCGGCCAGGAGGCCGTTTTTCTGGGCGTTGGGGCTGCTGGCGTTGCTGTTGCCGTTGGCCGTTCCGAAGGATCGCTGGCCGAAGTTCTCCTACGAAAAGCAGTGGCAAAAGCTGATGGAATTTATCGAGCGCAGGCGGCGCGCGGCGGCTCTGGCAAAGGCCGCTGCGCACCCTGTAAAACCGCCGGTTGCGGCGCCAGTTCCGCCGCCGGTTGTAGCGGCAAAACCGCCAGAGGCGCGTCCCGCAGCGGCGAAGAAACCGCGTCCCCGATTCGAGTAAACAACCATGATTACGATGTCGAAACCGATCAGCGCGAGCCAGGCGCGAGAGTACCACAAGGAAGAGTTCGCCAACGCGCGGGACAACTACTACACCGAGGGCGACCGTGTGCTCGGCGAGTGGCAAGGCCAGCTCGCCCAGCGTTACGGACTTGCAGGCGAAGTGTATGAGGAGCAGTTCGCGCGCCTCTCCGAGGGCCAGCATCCGGCGACGGGCGAGCAGCTTGTACGGCATCAGACGGCGCGGGAGTATGTGAACGAGCAAGGCCAAACGGTGCGCACGATGGAGCACCGGGCGGGGTGGGATGCGACGTTCAGCGCGCCGAAATCGGTATCGCTGACGGCGTTGGTTGGCGGCGACGAGCGCGTAAAAGATGCGCACCGGGAGAGCGTTCGCGTTGCGCTCAATGAGATGGAGAAGTACGCGCAGGCGCGCATCGGCGGCAACGCACCGGCAGAGACAACCGGCGCGTGGGTGGTGGCGAAGTTCGAGCACGACAGCAGCCGTCCGGTGGACGGCTACGCCGCGCCGCAGTTGCACACGCACACGGTGATCTTCAATATCGCCGAGACCGCCGACGGTGTCACGCGGGCGTTGCAGCCGCAGGAACTTTACAAGACGCAGCAGTACGCGACGGCGGTTTACCGTTCGGAGTTGTCGGCGCGGTTGCAGCAGTTGGGTTACGAGATCGAGCGCGGCGAACATGGACAGCCGGAGATCAAGGGTTACACGCGCGAGTATCTGGAGGCGTCGAGTCCGCGGCGTCAGCAAATCACCGAAAACTTGGCAGAGCAAGGCCGCAGTGGGCCGGAGGCGGCGCAGATCGCGGCGCACAAGACGCGCGAGGCGAAGCTCGATTTAACGCCGGAGCAGGTGCAGGCGCAGCATCGGGCAATGGCCGCTGAATACGGCCATCAACCACAGCGGGTGATCGAACAAGCAGCGCAACGGCGCGGTGTAGAGTTGCAGCCGGAAGCATCGCAGCGCGTGGCGCAGGCTTCCGTAAGTTATGCGCGGGAGCGCGGCACGGAGCGCGAGGCCATCGTCGATGAACGGACGCTGATGCGCGATGCGCTCAAGCACAGCATGGGCGCGGCGCACTTCAAGGAGATCAAGGCCGAGTTCGAGCGGAGAATCGCCGCGCATGAACTGATCGAGGTTGAGCGCAGGCCGGGGCTTGCGGGCCGCGCGTTCACAACCGGCGAGATGCAGGGATACGAGCGCGAGATCATCGAGCGGATGCGCGCGGGCCAGGGCAACCGCGAAGTGTTGGCCGATGGCCAGATCCGGCAGCAGGTCGAGGCGAACCATCCGCATCTGAGCATGAGCCAGCATCGGGCAGTCGAAGATGTGCTCGAAAACCGCGACCGGATGATGGCACTTGAGGGCGTGGCCGGAGGCGGAAAGACTACTTCTTTAGCCGCCATCCGGGAGGCCGCTGTCAGCGCGGGCTATGAGGTCAAGGGGCTTGCGCCCACGTCCGGCGCGGCGAAAAAGCTGGGCGAGTCGGGCATGGAGACGGAGACCTTGCAACGGCATCTTACGCGCGGCGACCGCGCCGGCGACGGACAAAAGCGGCTCTATGTAGTCGATGAATCGAGCATGGCCAGCACCAAGCAGATGCACGCGTTCGTAGAGCGGCTAAAAGAAAATGATCGAGTGCTGTTCGTTGGCGACGTGCGGCAGCATGAAGCGGTCGAAGCTGGCAGACCTTATGCGCAGCTACAAGAGGCCGGGATGCGCACGGCGCGGCTTGACGAGATCATCCGGCAGAAAGACCCGGCGTTGAAAGAAGCCGTGGAGCAGCTTGCGCGCGGCGAAGTCAAAGAAGCAATCGCCAATCTCGACAGCCAGGGCCGGGTGCATGAGATCGGCGACCGCAGCGAGCGCATCCGCGAGATAGCCCGCGAGTATGTGCGCCAGCCGGAGAATACGCTTGTTGTCTCGCCCGACAATGAAAGCCGCCGCGAGATCAACCAACACATCCATCGTGCGATGCAGGAGTCCGGCCAGGTCGCGGGCGTTGAGCATCCGGTACGAGTGTTGAATGCGCGGCAGGAGTTGACCGGCGCGGACCGGCAATGGGCGCAGAATTACGAGCAGGGCGACATCGTGCGCTATACGAAGAGCAGCAAGACGCACGGCTTCGAGGCCGGAGAGTACGCGCGCGTTGCGCGCGTAGACAGCGCCGCGAACACGGTCACGGTGGAGCGCAAGAACGGCGAGCAAGTGAGCTACGATCCACGGCGGCAGCAGGGCGTGACGGTCTACCGGGAGGCGGAGCATCGCTTCTCGGAAGGCGACCGCGTACAACTGACGGCCCCTTATCATGCGCAGAAACTCGCCAACCGCGAGCTGGGGACGGTTGAAAAGATCGACGGCAGCGGCGACCTGAAACTCAAGATGGACTCAGGCCGGGAGGTCGAGTTCAACGTCAAGCAGCATCCGCATCTTGATTACGGTTATGCGGTGACGAGTCACAGCAGCCAGGGCCAGACCGCCGACCGTGTGCTCGTCCATGTGGACTCGGAACAGGCACACGGCGAGTTGTTGAACAGCCGCATGGCGTATGTGTCGGTGTCGCGGGCGCAGTTCGATGTGCAGATGTATACCAACGATGCCGGAACGCTGGGCCATGAGTTGAGCCGGGACGTGTCGCATCAGTCAGCCATCCAGCCAGAGGGGATGCAACAGCAGACGCCTACTCAGCCGGACACGGCGCGGCAGATCGAGCCGGTGCCAGCAGCGCAGAAGGTGGAGCCGGTGCCCGCTCACGCGCATGAGTTCGATCAGGGATACAGTCTTTAGCCGCTGACGCGGCTATATCCTCCGCTCCGGCATCCGTAAAGGCTCTCCGCTTCGCTCCGCCCGCTGCGGCGGCGCTTCGCGGCCTTGACTGATGCCTCCGCTACGGATGTTTTTCAGCTATGAGAAAAATGTATTTTTCTCATGTGTCCAAAAACACATGAAAAACGCCAGACCATCAGCGGGCCGCCGCGCCTCTGAGCAGAGAATCGAGCGCCGTAAGGATGAAGGACTGCTTGTTCTCTGGAAGCTGCTCAATCTGTTCCATGCGCCGCATGACCTTGAGGCTGGGCTTCGTGGTGCTCTTCTTCTTGATCTTCGGATGTAGCAGCTCATCCGTGCTCACTTCCAGAGCCACGGCAAAGCGCACGGCCATCTCCGCCGACAATGCTCTGCGGTCCGTTTCGTAGGCCGTAATCAAAGCCTGACGTGTGCCTATCTTTTCCGCGAGTTCGACTTGTGTATAGCCGCGCTGCTTGCGCAAGCGGGCGAGGCGCTGGCCGATGGTCTCTCCGTCGTAGTCCAGGGGCGGTTTCGTGATGGTAGCTCTCTTCGGCATGGAGGCAGTGTAAAGGGTTATTTTCGATAACCGTTGACGTAATAATACCTAGAGTATTATTTTACAAACAGTTCTTGAAATCAAAAAAGCACTTGACAGGTTTTTCGGCGGAGGGCTGGAAATGGCAAGAATCCCGGAGGATGAGGTCGAACGGCTGAAACGGGAGGTGTCTGTTCAGCGGTTGGCCGAGGCGCGGGGTATCAAACTGAAGCGGCACGGTGCCGACCTGTTGGGTCTGTGCCCGTTCCATGACGACCGGACGCCTTCCCTGATCATCACTCCGGCGAAGAATCTCTGGCACTGTCTGGGCGCTTGCAACATGGGCGGGACGGCCATCGACTGGGTGATGAAGGCCAACGGCGTGAGCTTCCGCCATGCAGTCGAACTTCTCAGGGCAGACTATTTTCCTTTAGCCGCCGCTCCGATCCAGCCGGTGAAACAGAGCACGGTGCCGAAGTTGCCGCCGCCGGTTGCGCGGGATGCGGACGACCGGGCGCTGATGTTGCAGGTCGTGGACTACTACAGCCGGACGTTGAAGCAATCGCCGGAGGCGTTGAAGTATCTCGCCTCGCGCGGCCTCCAGTCTTCGGAGATCATCGACCGCTTCCGGCTTGGCTTCGCCAACCGGACGCTGGGTTATGGCCTTGAGGAAAAGAACCGCGCAGCCGGCGCGGAGATGCGCGGACGGTTGCAAAAGCTGGGCATCCTGCGGGAGAGCGGACACGAGCACTTCAACGGCTCGGTAGTCGTGCCGGTCTTCAATGCTTCCGGCGAGGCGGTCGAGATGTACGGGCGGAAGATCACGGCGAAGCTGCGCGAGGGAACGCCGTTGCACCTGTATCTTCCCGGCGAGCACCGGGGCGTATGGAACGAAGAAGCTCTCATCGCCTCGAAAGAAATCATCCTGTGCGAGGCGCTGATCGACGCGCTTACCTTCTGGGTTGCGGGACACCGCAACGTGACGGCGAGTTATGGCGTGAACGGCTTTACTGCCGACCATCGCGCGGCCTTCGAGAAGCACGGCATATCGCGGGTTTACATCGCCTACGACAATGACGAGGCCGGCAACAAAGCCGCCGCGAAGCTGGCCGAGGAACTGATGGAAATGGGCATCGAGTGTTTCCGCGTGGAGTTCCCGAAGGCCATGGACGCGAACGCCTACGCGCTGAAAGTAACGCCAGCGGCGAAGAGCTTGGGCGTACTCATCAATCGCGCGGCGTGGTTGGGCAAGGGGCAGCGGGCAGCAGCGCCGGAGCCGGAGATCGAGCCACGGCCAGGGCAAGCAAAAGCAGCAGCTAAAGAAAAAAAGATCGAGGATGACGTGCCGGAGCCAATCGCGGCGACCAGGCCCGCTACCGATGCGCCCGCTGTTGGAGCACCGACAGAAGAGGTTTTTTCCTTAGCCGCCGCACTGGAGCCGGTTGCGCCGACAGAGCCGGAGCCAGCCATGGCAGCGCCCGCGCCGACTATCGATGTGCCGGTCGAAATACGCGGCGAAGACATCTTTATCCAGCAGGGCGACCGCCGTTACCGCATCCGTGGCCTTCACAAGAATCTGAGTTACGAACTGTTGAAGGTCAATGTGCTTGTCTCAGGCCAAACGCCGCATGGCGAGTCCGCCTTCCATGTGGACACGCTCGACTTGTATGTGGCGCGGCAGCGCAGCGTGTTTACCAAGCAAGCCGCCCAGGAAATCGGCGTCAAGGAAGAAGTGATCCGCCGCGATCTGGGCCGTGTGCTGATGAAGCTGGAGGAGCTACAGGACGAGCAGATCAAAAAGGCTCTGGAGCCGGAGAAGAAAGAGATCGAGATCGGCCCGGAAGAGCGCGCCCAGGCGATGGAGTTGCTGCGCGATCCGCGCTTGCTGGAGCGCATCATCGAGGACTTCGCACTGTGCGGCGTGGTGGGCGAAGAGACCAACAAACTCGTGGGCTATCTGGGCGTGGTCTCGCGGCACTTGGAAGCGCCGCTTGCGGTCATCGTGCAGTCGAGTTCGGCGGCGGGCAAGAGTTCGCTGATGGAAGCGGTGCTCGCGTTCCTGCCCGAAGAGCAGCGCGTTCAATACTCCGCCATGACCGGCCAGTCCCTCTTCTATATGGGCGAAACGGACTTGAAGCACAAGGTGCTGGCCATCGTGGAGGAGGAGGGCGCGCATAATGCGGCCTACGCCTTGAAGCTGTTGCAGTCCGAAGGCGTGTTGACCATCGCCAGCACTGGCAAAGACCCGGCGACGGGACGGCTTCTCACGCATCAGTACCGCGTCGAAGGGCCGGTGATGATCTTCTTGACGACCACGGCCATCGACCTTGACGAGGAGATGTTGAACCGCTGTCTTGTTCTCTCCGTCAACGAAGACCGGGCGCAGACGCAAGCCATCCATCGAGTGCAGCGCGAGGCGCAGACGCTGGAAGGCATCCTCCAGCGGCGGGACCGCAGCACCATCCTTGCCGTGCATCGCAACGCACAGCGGCTCTTGAAGCCCGTCTTCGTCGCCAATCCCTACGCGCGGGAGTTGACGTTCTTGGACAGTCAGACGCGGACCCGGCGCGACCACATGAAGTATCTGACGCTCATCCGCAGTATCGCTCTGTTGCATCAGCATCAGCGGCCACCGAAGACGGTCCAGCATCGCGGGCGCGCGGTCGAGTACATCGAGGTTGCGCTGTCCGACATCGCAGTTGCCAACCGGCTTGCGCACGAAGTTCTAGGCCGTTCGCTCGACGAGTTGCCGCCGCAGACGCGGCGGCTGCTCCTGGCCGTGGACACGATGGTTACAGCTGAGTGCGAGCGGCAAAAGATGGCGCGGTCGGACTATCGCTTCTCGCGCCGCGACGTGCGCGAGGCGACCGGCTGGGGCGATACGCAACTCAAAATCCATCTGCACCGGCTGGAGGAGATGGAGTACCTGTTGGCGCATCGCGGCGGACGCGGCCAGAGCTTCGTTTACGAGCTTGCCTTCGCGCGTCTGGCCGACAGCGGCAAGCCCACGCTTGCCGGTCTGATCGAGATCGACAAGCTAAAGGCGTGACTACGACGGAAAGAAGTCGGGGTCGAAAGGCAAGTTGTCGGGGTCAAGTCGGGGTTAAGTCGGCCCCAAGTCGGCGGGGTGTCGGGGTGCCTGAAACCCACTTGTCGCCAACGTCCATGCGGGTTAAGAACGAATCCGCGCAAGAGTGCGAGAAAACGCACATACGGGGCGCAGCGAAACAGGCGCTTCGTCGTAACCATAATAAGGAGGAAGAGAGATGGCCCGAGTAGTCAGATCGCGCAAGCTGCGCACACCACCGAGCACACCGTTACAGGCCATGCTCGAAGAGTACATCGAGTCCCTTGCCGTGAAGGGCTTCACCGACGACACGCGGCATGTTCGCCGCGAGCATCTGAGCCTGTTCGAGCGTTGGGCGATGGAGCGAGGGTTGACCGAGCCGGTCGAGGTCACGCGGCCAGTGCTCGAACGTTATCAGCGTTACCTGTTCCACTACCGCAAGAAGAACGGCTGCCCGTTGACCTTCGCCAGCCAGCACTCGCGGCTGTCGCCCTTGCGCTCATGGTTCCGGTGGATGACGCGCCAGAACTATCTGTTGCACAACCCGGCATCGGAGATCGAGTTGCCCAGGCTGCCCAAGCCGTTGCCGCGCGTACTGACCGCATCCGAGGCCGAGTTGATCCTGCAACAGCCCAATGTCGCCGACCCGCTTGGCATCCGCGACCGGGCCATGCTGGAGATGTTTTACTCGACCGGAATGCGGCGCACCGAACTGCTCCGGCTCAGACTTTACGATGTGGACCGCGCGGCGGGAATCGTGACCATCCGCGAAGGAAAGGGCAAGAAGGACCGTGTAATCCCCATCGGCGAGCGGGCCGTCGCATGGCTCGACAAGTATCTCGACCAGGCCCGGCCCCGGCTTGTAGCCGAGCCGGACGACGGCACTCTTTTTCTGACTGTGCAGGGTGAGCCGTTCGGCCCCAATCGTCTCAGCGGCCTGGTCCGCGATTACGTCGAAGCGGCCGGAATCGGCAAGCACGGAGCCTGCCATCTGTTCCGCCATACGATGGCCACGTTGATGCTGGAGGGCGGCGCGGACATCCGTTTTATCCAGCAGATGCTCGGTCATGCCCGGCTCGACACGACGCAGATTTACACGCACGTCTCGATACGAATGCTCAAGCAAATCCACTCGGCAACCCATCCGGCGGCGCAACTTAAACGCGGTTCGGAAGCCCCGGATGCCGTCGAAAGCGCCGTGCTTGCCCAGGCCGTTCCGGGCCAGATGTGGCCCGGAGTTCCGGCATCAACTGCCGAGGAACTGTTCGCCGCTCTTGACGCCGAATCCGCAGAAGAAGAAAGAGACTGATCTTCTTCTTTTAGCTGCTGTTTTTAGCGGCTAAAGGAAAAAAGCCTGAATCGAGGTATCATCATGAGTATGGCAACGATCCACATCTCGGAAGCCGACGCCTACCGCGACTTCGCCGGTATGCTGGCCCGTGTCCGCGCCGGAGTTGAAGTCGTCATCGAGGACGCCACATCTCCCGCCGTCGTGCTGCGCACGGCTGTCGAGCGCCCTCTGCGGCGGCTCTCGGAATCCCTTCGTCTGGCCAAAGAGCATAGCTCCAAGGTCACGCTGGACGGCGGCTTCGCCCGCGACCTTGAAGCGGTCGTCAACAGCCATCCCGAAGCGCTGGAGAACCCGTGGGCCTGATCCTCGATTCCAGCGTTGTGATCGCCGCCGAGCGCCGAGGGGATACAGTCGAAAAACTGATCGAGCAGATAATCTCCGTGACGGGCGATCAGGATGCCGCGCTCTCATCGGTTGGGCTGACGGAACTGGCCCACGGAATCTATCGCGCGCAAACCCCGGCAATGCGGCTTCGCCGCCAGTCCTTCATCGACGAACTGCTGCGCGATCTGACGGTCTATCCGTACACCAAAACAACGGCCTTGCTGGGGGCAAAGATCGACGGAGAGCAGCAGGCCCAGGGCGTGACCATCCCCTTCGGAGACCTGCTTATCGGCGTCACGGCGCTGGAGCTTGGCTTCTCCGTCTTGACCGTCAATCTCCGCCACTTCCGCCTCATCCCCGGCCTACAAATCGAGCAGCTGTAGACCGCGCAATCGCCCTCGTTTAGCCGTCGATCTCTGTCGTGCAAATCCGTTCGCAATCCCGTGCAGAATCCGCGCCGCAAGGAAATCCGCAAACGCGCACAATGTCGCACACAATCCGCGTACAAACTGTGCGCACTGCTGCGAACGATGCGCTGCTCTTCCGTTGTGCAACCTGTTCGCAATGTCGCGCACAATCCGCGCACTCCCGCCGTGCAGCGTGTGTGCAATGCCGCGCGCAATGCGCAGCACTTCCGTTGCGCAATCTGTGCTCAACGACGCGCACAACCTGCTGCACTTCCGGCGCGCAAGTCGTACAATCGGAAGCAATGCAATCGGCACAACTCCAGACGCTCTCTGAATCGCCACTAGCTGCAAAGCCGCAGCTAAGCGAAAAACCGCGTCTGGGGTTCGAGACCAAAAAAACAGCAGGTAAACCAGGGCCAAGCGTCTGCAACTTCACAGTGACACTAGGGTTGCGCGCAACGGTGATTGAAAACGGCGTCAGAAAAACTTACAGCGCCAGATACTACAACCCAAACACCGGGCGATTCATGTCTCGCGATCCATTTGACGGCTACATTGATGTGCCTGTGACACTTCACAAGTATCTCTACGCAGGAAGCGATCCTGTTAATCGGCGAGATCCTAGCGGTCGAGATTTAGAGGAGTACGAAATTGACGTAGCGGCAGACGAGACATTAGCGAAGCCCGCAGAAGAAGAAGCGATCAATGCGCTCGAAGAGGCAGTATATAAATTGCGGACATTGAAAAACTATCAAATTTCAAGCCAGGGACCAGGCTATAGAATAATCACCCAAGGGACCGAAGACTTCACCGACGACTTGCTTGACGATTTCATTAAGCTCTATAACGCGAAATAGGGGACATTCGGATGGAAAACAAAGAAGCTGGGTTGGTCGAAACTGCGGTGGCTGCCGAAAGGTCTGGAGATTTCAGCCAGGCGTTCGATATCTGGCAGCAACTGGTATCCACTGCGCACCGGCCTGACTATCTGTGCAAGTTGGGGCGAGTTGCCCAGAAGTTAGGAAGATGGCCAGACGCAGAACAGGCATTTCTTGACGCCATAAAAGTTGCTTCCAAGCTGAAGGCCGTACCGAGAGCGACAGAATCCCCGGAACTCCTTGATAAGACTCTTTCGTTGGCAATGGGGTTGCTTGGTTCTCTATTCCTGGCAAGAACGGATGGAGATCGCCTATCAAACGCACAAAGGGCAAAAGAGTGGCTTGAGCAGGCGGTTGCGGTGACTCCGAACCAGGCGTGGCTCAGCTACTTGGGTTCCGCGCACGTAAGGCTTGGTGAGAAGGAAGCGGCCATAGTAACATTCCGCAAGGTGATCGAGCTTGATGAGAATTATGCAGAAGCATATTTTAACCTTGGACTTCTCTTGGCAGATGACGGCCAGGATATCGAGGCCGAAAAGCTGCTCAGGAGAGCGACGCAGCTTGACCCAAATTCTTCCCCTACGCATGGCAGGCTAGGAATTCTGCTGCATAAACAAAGAAGATATTCGGAGGCGGAGTCCGAACTCAGACGCGCAGTCGAGATTAATCCAACGGACAAAACTGCCAGAGTCTATCTCAGCCGAATGCCGGGCTCCCCTGCTGCTGATCCGTGTCTGAATAACTGAACCCTCAACACTGGGCCATCTTTTCCCGTCCTTCCTCGTCTGATCCATCATCCCAAGTACGCGTTGCATTTGCTCTTGGAGAAAGTTGAAGGATATGACTGGACACCTCCCGGCAGGTGGCCCGGTCATCGGCGGCAAAGAACAGCCCTGAGCCATGAGCAACTGTGGCCCGTTCATCGCGGTCTTATGCGATGAGCGGGTCTCCGGGCGGCTTGCTTGCGTCTGAGGCCTGCTCCGGCGTCCTTGGCGATCCCGCTGACGAGCGACGCCGCTAAAGCGTCGGTTGTAGGGAGGACACATCACCCCAGAATGGAAGCTGCGCAGTAACCTTCGGTTACTGCGGATGGAACCATCGTGGAATCAAGCATCTAAAAGAAAAACCCTCTAAAAATATGGTGTTTACAGGTTACCGAGCGCGAACCATAAGAAAACAAGCGACTAAAAGAAAAAAGTCTGTGATCCGAGCTATTCTATAAGCGCGCGCCGGTTGCTGTTGGGTAACGTGATGATTTTCCTTCCCTTAGCTGAAAAGCGCCGTGCAGCGTCCATCAAAGCGAGGAATCCATGAATCAGCCGCAGCAGTTCCCGGCGAGCCAGCCGGAGCCAACCAAAGCGCCGTCGCCAGCCGCCAGCGAGCGCCCGAGCTTGCGCCGATCGGAGGCGGTGCGGGAGTACATCGCGCGGATGGTTGCGGGGATGAACCAGTTCAAGGCGGAGAGGTGAGGGCATGGTGAAGGCATCTCTGCGCACAAAATCGGTAGGCACGAAAGTCAGCGACGCCGAGTACGCGGCGCTGGAGGCGCGGGCGCGGGCGGAGAATCTGACGCTCTCGGAGTGGATGCGGGCGAAGCTGCTGGGGACTGGCCGTCCAGGCGGCGGGAGTGACACGGAGGTCAGCAACACGGCGGACGATCTTTTGGGCGAAGTTTTGCTGTCGGAGGTTCTTGCGTTGCGGGCGTTGTTCTTGAATCTTCGCCCGCTTCCCGATCATGCTCTTCCGGGCGAGGCGGAGGTACGGGCGGAGATTGCGCGGGTGGATGCGACCAAGATGCAGCGCGCGCGGGAGCGGTTGGCGGCGCAGAAAAAAGCGAGCGAGGCGGTGCGATGAGGGACTATTTCGCTCCGCGCCGGTACTGGAAGTGGACGCGCTGGTCGCTGATAGCGGCGGGCGTTTTCTTCTGTGTTCTCTACGTTCAGGGCTACCGGAACGAGTGGAGCGCGGCGGAGCGAGTTGACCTGTGGGTTTATCTGGAGAGCGGAGTATGGGGCAGTCTCTCGGAGGAGTCCCTTACGAGCTATCGGCTGCTTGAAGGGGTGACGGCGAAGAAGCAAGCGCTGTTGGTTACGGGCGACGAGATGGAGGCGGCGGCGGGTGAGAATGGCGAGCTGCTGTACCAACTGACGGCGGAGGGCAGCCGCGCGGGGTTCGTGCGTCTGGAGTGGCAGACGCATGAGTACAACGACCGCAAGCTGCATGATTTTATGCGCCAGTGGGTCTACCACGACGATATTTATGAGTCGGCCCGAAGGCCGTTTTATTGGACGTTGGCGCTGCTGGCGTTGCTGTTGCCGGTGGCCGTTCCGAAGGATCGCTGGCCGAAGTTCTCCTGGGAAAAGCAGTGGCAAAAGCTGATGGATTTTATCGAGCGCAGGCGGCGCGCGGCGGCTCAGGCAAAGGCCGCTGTGCCCACTGTAAAAGCGCCGGTTGCGGCGCCGGTTCCGCCGCCGGTTGTAGCGGCAAAACCTCCCGAGGCGCGTCCCGCAGCGGCGAAGAAACCGCGTCCCCGATTCGAGTAGACAACCATGATTACGATGTCCAAACCGATCAGCGCGAGCCAGGCGCGAGAGTACCACAAGGAAGAGTTCGCCAACGCGCGGGACAACTACTACACCGAGGGCGACCATGTGCGCGGCGAGTGGCAAGGCCAGCTCGCCCAGCGTTACGGACTTGCAGGCGAAGTGTATGAGGAGCAGTTCGCGCGGCTTGCCGAGGGCCAGCATCCGGCGACCGGCGAGCAGTTGGTACGGCATCAGACGGCGCGGGAGTATGTGAACGAGCAGGGCCAGACGGTGCGCACGATGGAGCACCGGGCGGGCTGGGATGCGACGTTCTCCGCGCCGAAGTCGGTATCGTTGACCGCGTTGGTTGGCGGCGACGACCGCGTGAAAGAAGCCCACCGGGAGAGCGTTCGCGTTGCGCTCAATGAGATGGAGAAGTACGCGCAGGCGCGCATCGGCGGCAACGCACCGGCAGAGACGACGGGCGCGTGGGTCGTGGCGAAGTTCGAGCACGACAGCAGCCGTCCGGTGGAGGGCTACGCCGCGCCGCAGTTGCACACGCACACGGTGATTTTCAATATCGCCGAGACCGCCGACGGAACCACGCGGGCGTTGCAGCCGCAGGAGATTTACAAGACGCAGCAGTACGCGACGGCGGTTTACCGCTCGGAGTTGGCGGCGCGGTTGCAACAGTTGGGTTACGAGATCGAGCGCGGCGAACATGGCCATCCGGAGATCAAGGGTTACACGCGCGAATACCTGGAGGCATCGAGCCCGCGGCGTCAGCAAATCATGGAAGAACTTGCGGAGCAGGGCCGCACGGGGCCAGAGGCGGCGCAGATCGCGGCGCACAAGACGCGCGAGGCGAAACTCGATTTAACGCCGGAGCAGGTACAGGCGCAGCATCGGGCAATGGCCGCAGAGTACGGGCATCAACCGCAACGAGTGATCGAACAAGCAG
>Ga0302147_10000612_pt1 | contig 16839 bp, 10 predicted proteins | sample I_Bog_E3_2_FD_192438 | JGI IMG/M metagenome (GOLD analysis project Ga0302147, IMG submission 192438) | Peat permafrost microbial communities from Stordalen Mire near Abisko, Sweden - I_Bog_E3_2 | ecosystem: Environmental > Terrestrial > Soil > Wetlands > Peat | place: Sweden: Abisko, Stordalen...
TTCAATGGTTCGATTGATCTCCTCATCCGCTAGGCTAAAATATCCGAGATCCTCAAGGACTTGGGTAAGCCGCTCGGAGATGGTTCTGGCGGCCGATATGTCCATTATTGCGAGCAAATCGATAACATCTGCGAGGTTTCCAGGCGGGCAAGCCCCCGTGAAGTCGCCTGGCGCAATAACGCCGTCGAACATAGGCCGAATTACGTTGAAGGCCTCCTGAGAAATTTTCATCTCACGGCTGGGTAGCGAGTCAGCATATGCTACATCGCGATCAAGAAATGCCCTAAGCAACTCCACCGTGGCAGAATCCGATAGATCGAGTTCTTCCAGAGGAGTCGGCGAGACAGCGACAAGTTTCGATTTTCGTTGGAGCTGGCTTGGCGTGACTTTAGAGGGCTGGACGCCCGGGACGAGCACTTCTCCAGCACGTTCGTAGGCGACGGCGGCAACCTGGGAACAAATGGACGCAGCCGAATTCTCCCCGCGCCTAATCGGAATCTTGGTTTTTATTATGCCAAACACATCATAGGACTTGTGGGCGAGGTTTCGGGCGTGAGCCGCGGCATTGGCCGCTACGGCTTCACCGTTGGGGAGCCTCAATACCAGCCAGTCTTCCGGATCAGTAACGAAGACCCGCGCGAAACTAATGACGCGAACACCGGTGCCGACCGCCTCCAGGAAATCGGTGTCCCCCATCCAAATCAGCGCATGGCTATAATCGCCACGGTCAATCCATTTGATCAATCCGCTCAGAGTACTGTGCCCTCGCTCAAGAACCACATCGCCTGGCTTCAGGCGATTGGGATCGAAACGCCAAACGCGCTCTGGCAAGGAATCCTTCTGACCGTCGCGCACGTCCTGTCTTCCCGTCTATCTGTATCTTGTTGGTGCCGGAACTGAGTTAGGTCGGCTACCAGCCCTCATCAAGGTGAATCGATGGCAGCTTTGGGCATTCTTGCATCGGAGACCCGCCATTCCGGTTTCGGCCCATCCTTGCCATTAGGAGCCGCGGCTACGAATGCGGAGGCACACCGGCTTCGCCGCCACTTTCTGATCCGGCCCAGCAACTTGGGCACATTGCTGCGGCGCTGCCATCGGGAGAATCTGGCTGCTGGCCTAGAGCGACAGCCAAGGCAGAAGCTACGCGATGCCATGCCATGCGTTGCTCTGCCCGCGTCGGCATCTAAGCCAGCGCCATAGTCGTTGGGGTTGCATCCAACGCGGTCATGCCCTGGCTCTCGCCGCATGCCACTGGCCCCGCATGGGGGCGCTTGGCACGCGGCACTGGCACTCAACACGCCCTCTGGGAGGCATCCGTTCGACCCCGGAAGAATGCCATCGTCGGGCGGCTGCATCAAGTCGCACGCCGGCGGCGGCCCGCTGGATCGATGCTGCCACACGCGATGTCCGGTCCGCGGCTGGACGGAAGCCGTCAGTCGATCTCGCCGGGTTCACCTGAAGTCCCTCGTCGGCACTTTGATGCCGCCGCCCGGTCGCTCGGGGACGTCGATGTCCCGCGGCCCGCGGTCACCGACTCCGCGCCCTCCCCTGCGGTCCGACCCCACGCCGTGCCGAGCCTCGTCACCACGGCCAGGCCGAACCGTCAGCGTTTCGTCCCGCTCGCCCACGCTGCGCAGCAGACCGGACAGATCCTCGATCCGGTCGGTGATCACGTGGATGACCTCGCCCTCGCGCTGCACCCGGCCGTGGCAGGCCAGCATGCTGGCGTTCAGGATGAGCCGCCGCTGCTGCTCGAACACCGAGGGCCAGACGATCAGGTTGGCGAACCCGGTCTCGTCCTCGATGGTGATGAACAGCACGCCGCGGGCGCTCCCTGGCTTCTGCCGGACCAGCACGATGCCCGCCACGACAACCCGGCGCCCGTCGCGGGTGTGCGCCAGGTCGGCGCAGGTTATCATCTTCCGGCCGGCGAGCTCCTGGCGCAGGAAGGCGACCGGGTGGCGGCGCAGGCTGAGGCCGGTGCTGCGGTAGTCCTCGACCACCTCGCCGCCCTCGGTCATCGGCACCAGCACGACCGGCGGCTCGACGAGTTCCGGCTCCGGCTGGCGGCCGTGGTCGGCGGCGACGAACAGCGGCAGCGCCTCGTCGGCCAGGCCGCGGATCGCCCACAGGGCCTGACGCCGGTCCGACCCGAGGCTGCGATAGGCATCCGCCTCGGCGAGCTTCTCCAGCGCGGCGGCCGGCACCCCTGCCCTACGCCAGAGTTCCTCGACGCCGCCGTACGGCGCGCCGGCGCGATGCGCGATGATGCGGGCGGCGTCCTCGTTCGACAGGCCCTTGGCCATCCGCAAGCCGAGCCGGACCGCGAGGTGGCGTCCCTCGGCCGGCTCCAGCGTGCAGTCCCAGCGTGAGGCGTTGACGCACACCGACCGCACTGCGACGCCATGCTCGCGCGCGTCGCGCACCACTTGCGCCGGCGCATAGAAACCCATCGGCTGCGCGTTCAACAGCGCGGCGCAGAACACGTCGGGATGGTGGCACTTTAGCCAGCAGGACGCATAGGCAATGAGCGCGAAAGACGCCGCGTGGCTCTCAGGAAAACCATAGCTGCCGAAACCTTCGATCTGGCGGAAAGTCTGCTCGGCGAACTCGCGGGCGTAGCCGCGCTCTACCATCCCGGAGACGAGCTTATCCTTGAAATGGCTGACGCCGCCGGTGACCTTGAAGGTCGCCATCGACCGGCGCAGCTGGTCAGCCTCTGACGGCGTGAAGCCGGCGCAGACGATGGCCACCTGCATCGCCTGCTCCTGGAACAGCGGCACGCCGAGCGTCTTGCCCAGCACCCGCTCCAGCTCCGGCGTCGGATAGCTGACCGCCTCGAGCCCCTCGCGGCGGCGCAGGTAGGGATGCACCATGTCGCCCTGGATCGGCCCCGGCCGGACGATCGCGACCTCGATGACCAGATCGTAGAATCGCACAGGCTTCATGCGGGGCAGCATGGCCATCTGCGCCCGGCTCTCGATCTGGAAGGTGCCGAGCGTGTCGGCGCGGCGGATCATCGCGTAGGTCGCCGGGTCCTCCGGCGGGATGCCTGCCATGTCGAGCCGCAGGCCGCGGTGCTGGTCCAGCAGGTCGAACGCGCGCCGCAGGCAGCCGAGCATGCCGAGGCCCAGCACGTCGACCTTCATGAAGCGCAGGGTGTCGATGTCGTCCTTGTCCCACTCGATGACCTGTCGGTCCGCCATCGCGGCGGGCTCGATCGGCACCAGGTCGTCCAGCCGGTCGTGGGTCAGCACGAACCCGCCAGGGTGCTGGCCGAGATGGCGCGGAAAGCCGATCAGCGCGCGCGCCAGCTCCAGCGTCAGGCGGAGCCGGCGGTCTGCGAGGTTCAGATTGAGCTCGGCGGCATGGTCGTCCTGGACGCCCTCGGCGTCCCAGCCGGAGACCTGCGCGGCCAGTGCGCCGGTGACGTCCTCCGGCAGCCCCATCACCTTGCCGACCTCGCGCACCGCGCCGCGGGCGCGGTAGCGGTTGACGGTGGCGCAGAGCGCGGCGTGCTCCCGGCCATAGTGCTGGTACACCCACTGGATGACCTCCTCGCGCCGCTCGTGCTCGAAATCGACATCGATGTCGGGCGGCTCCTTGCGGGCGGCCGAGACGAAGCGTTCGAACAGCAGCCCGCTGCGCACCGGGTCGATGCTGGTGATGCCGAGCACGTAGCAGACCGCCGAGTTGGCGGCCGAGCCGCGGCCCTGGCACAGGATGCCCTTCGACCGCGCGAACGCGACGATCGTGTGTACGGTCAGGAAGTACGGCGCATACTCGAGCTCGGCGATCAGCGCCAGTTCGTGGCGCAACTGGCGCTCGACCGCGTCGGGCACGCCGTCCGGGTAGCGGCTCGGCGCGCTGTCGCGGATCAGCTGCTCCAGCTTCTGCTGGGGCGACTGGCCAGGTTCGTCGACTTCGTCGGGATACTGGTAGCGCAGCTCCGACAGGCTGAACCGGCAGCGATCGACGATCTCGAGCGAGCGTGCGACCGCGTCCGGATGGCGGGCGAACAGGCGGGCCATTTCCTCGGGCGGCTTGAGGTGGCGATCGGCGAAGCGCTCGCGCCGGAAGCCCGCGTCGTCGATGGTGACGCCCTCGCGGATGCATGTGACGACATCCTGTAGGATCCGGCGCTGCGGCACGTGGTAGAGCACGTCGCCGGTCGCGACTGTCGGCACGCGAGCCGCCTGTGCCAGGTCGGCGAGTTCGCGCAGCCGTACCGCATCGCCCGGCCGGCGGCGCAGGGTGAGCGCCAGATAGGCCCGGTCGCCGAAATCCGCCCGCAGGCGTTCCAGGCAAACGGCAAGCCCGGCATCGGCCGCGTCGGGAATCAGGATCGTCAGCAGTCCCTGACCGTGGGTCACCACCTCCTGCCAGCCGAGGTCGCACTTCCCCTTCCCCGCTCGCCCTTTGCCGAGCGTGAGGAGCCGGCACAGTTGCGCGTAGGCAGCGCGGTCGGTCGGGTAGACCAGCAACGCCGTGCCATCGCGCAGGTCGAGGCGACAACCCACGACCAGCCGGACGCCGCTCTCCCCGGCCTGCTGGTGCGCGCGAACGATGCCGGCCAGCGAATTCCGGTCGACGATACCAAGAGCCGGCAGCCCGAGCAGCTTGGCCTGGGCGAACAGATCCTCGACAGCGTCGCGTGATGGCGCCGCGGTGCCGATCCGAATTGCCTGCACCGACCCATCGACGCGTTCGAACAGCAGATCCAAACGCCGGGCCCCCTGCCCTATCGCCTCCAGTTGGCCGCAGACTGTGTTCAGCAGCTCATCGATGACGGTGCCGAACGCCTCGGCGGTCAGCAGCGGCTCGATGAACGAGAGCCGATGCGCGACCACGTCATCCGGCACCACGGGCTGGATCGGCTCGAACACGCGCCCGTATGCCTGATCGAGCCGCAGCGCGACCTGCTTGCCGAACCTGCGCACCAAAGGTCCTCGGGCAGTCTCGGCCAGTTGGCCAGTCCGTTCGAAGCCCAACCGCCGCAGCGCGACGACCGTCTCAGCCGGCAGGCGCAGGGCGGCGATCGGCAGCGGCGCGATCGCCACCTGATGCGTGCCGGGCGCTATGACGGCAGCCGGATCGGGTACGAAGCGGGCCACGGCATGCGCGGCCCCGGGGGTGTCGGCGATGGCGGCGCGCGCATGCGTCCCGCCGCGGTCGAGCCGCTCCAGCATGGCGGCAAGCAGCGCCGCCTCGCCACCATGCAGATGGGCGCATCCGGTGATGTCGACCCAGACGCCGTCGGGCGGGTCGCTAGACTAGCGGTGAGCGGCGAATAGCGCAGGCACCAGGCGGCCACCCGATGCAGCGCGGCAGCATCGGCTTCGGGATCGGCGTCCACCACCGTCAGCCCGGGCACCATGGCGCGGGCATGGGCGAGCGGCATGGCGGGGCGGATGCCCAGCGCCAGCGCGGCGCGATCGGCAGCGGCCACCACCATCCGCCGCCCGTCGCTCGCTGCGGTGATCAGCGGCATCTCAGGCGACGGCGCACCGCGGTTCCGCCGCAGCCGGTCGGTCGGCCACGTCGGCAACCAGACAGCAACGACCCGTCGCATCGAACGCCTCCACGATCCAGGAATGCGCCTCGCCGCCGCGGCAGCGGATCAGGTCCAGGCGCCAGCGCGGACGGCCAAGACCCGGGGTCTCCGGCGCGTGCGGCAGCGGCGGGCCGGACGGCACCGTCGCGACCCGCCAGCGCGTCACGGCGGCGCTCGGCTCCAGCAGCATTGGGTTGTCGAAGCACCTGCTACGCCGGAGCAGGAACGCGGTGACGCCGGAGTGCTCGGCTGCCAGCTGCAGCCGGCGCGACGCGGTCAACCCCAGAGCACCGCTGAATTCGGCGACGACGCCGGCCAGGCCGGGATGGCGCAGGCCCTCCTCCATGACGAACAGCACGGCCTGCGGTTTGCGGGCGTGGACGTAGACAATCCGGTTCGGCGTCAGGCCAACCGCGGCGAGCGCCGGCGGGTGAATGTCGGCTTTCTCCAACACCCATAGCACTTCGCCAGGAATCTCAGCGAGCAGCCCGGCTGCCAGCAGTGCCGCAGCAGTGCCGTGTTCCACCTGACAGCCGGTGCCAGCGACCTCGTGCAAGGCGCCCAGCGCAACACCGCCGGCCGGCAGCGCTGCATCGACCGCGGCAAGGCCGAACGAGACGACCTTCTCCCGGCAGCCCCCCGAGACACGACGCTCCAGGCGCGCTACCTCGGACTTGAGGGCCGCAAGAACTGCGATTTGGGCCGCTCGCTGCATCTTCCTGTCCGCTTGCTGAGACGAACATACGGTGAACGGAAGAGGACTGAAAGAGGAAATCAGTCCCAGGCGTACCGCAGACCATGGGAACGCAGCCGATTCAAGCCCTTAGAATGGTTTGCTAAGATTAGATATCTATTTTGATAAAGCCTCGCTACCATAGGAAAGTTGGCCTATCTTTCCATCACGTTCATCGCCAAAGCCGGCCCGCAACAACAGGATCATAAAGCAGCCTGGACTTTACCGGGGGAGCTGTCGCTCGGAGTCCCACGGAGCCCACTTCTCCCGGCAAACCGACTGGACTTTACCGGGGCCGACCCAGTCCGCGACACGGGGCTGGACTTTGCCGGGAGATGGTTCGATCCAAGGCCAATCGCACGCACCGGCGCGACACACCGCTTTTCAGTCAGAAGCCTGGACTTTACCGATGAAGCTGTCGCTCGGAGGCTAAAGCGACTGGACTTTAGCGGGGCCGACGCCTTCCGCGACACGGGGGCTGGACTTTGCCGGGGGATGGTTCGATCCGAGGCGAACCGCGCGCACCGGCACGACAGCCAGCTTTTCAGCCAGCAGCCTGGACTTTACCGGTGGAGCGGTCGATCCGAAGTCCGACGGTGCCTACTCCCGCCGAGACAGCGGCTGAACTTTAGCGGGGCCGGCACCTTTCGCGACACGGGGCTGGACTTTGCCGGGGAAGGCTAACCGCACATCATTCAGCAGCCTGGACTTTGCCGGGGAACCTGGTCCTCATGGCCGTACCCACCTGGACTTTACCGAGGCCGTTCCCTACCGTGATGTGCATGCTGGACTTTACCGGGGGAAGCGCCGTGGCCCCGCAAAGCGACACAGGAGACCGGCGGGAGATGTTCGTCCTCACAGGGCGGGCCGCCGTGTCGACGACGACACGCCCAGGCGATCTGAGGTCAGCCTTGGGATAGACAGGTTGCGAAGCGTCCATTTGAGCGCCTGGACTTTGCCGGGCCGCTCGCCGAACGTGGTGTCCCGATATCACCAGTGGATCTCTTTGGGCGCCTGGACTTTGCCGGGCTGGTTTCGTAGCTTGGTCGCTCGACGGTCATTCTCGGTGAAGTCGCTTAACCCAGTAGTCGGCGCATCGCCCCCCTGCTCGGGGTGGCTCGAGTTGGAACCGGCGGCTTAGAAGGCTTCAAGGCTACACCTGAACTCGTATCCAGTTCAACGTGAGCTTCAGGATAGACCGCCATAGCCAACTCTAGGGTTTCTCGAAATTGCTGCTTGAAGTGGTCCATTCTTGTCACGCCGCGGCCAAATTGGGCGTGTAATGCTTTCCACGAAATTGGCGTTGGAGCCCGAAGGCAATGTAGCCGATAAGCGAGCCATACATAGACATCTAACGCCATGCTATTGTTGGCAAGTTGCTTCACGGCCGCTTCTTCAATGGGAACCGGGTGCCGCTGCAACTGCTCGAAAAAGCCCTCGCTCAATCGGGCTGTCTCAATAAAAAGACTTCCTTGGGCTGGGTCATCAGCAACAAACATCGCTGAGTCCAAGATGTTCTGGTTCACAAGGCCGCTTCGGCCGGCCGTCGATATCTGGAATGTAAGCCGGCATCGGCTGATGCGCTCCGCTTGGTCGCGGACATCCTTCATGCTTTTTCCGCCAATCGGGATCTCAAGCTTCTTGAGCCACGCGTGTAAACTCCGGCCAAGTTCAATCTCTCGGCTTCCTGTACGTATGGCCTCCGTCTGCAGGTAGAGGATGATAAGCCGAGCTCGCGAACCGTAAGGCACTCCGACGGATACCGGATCGCCCCCCGGCACGGCGCGTAGCCCTGGCTGGACGATCAGGGAAACCCTGTCTGTCTGAATTTGCCAATGCGCCTCATTTGCCAGCTTCCTATGTGGAAGTGACGCCTGTGCCCACCCGGCATACACGAAACCGATCTCGCCGTCTTCGGCCGCCATATACGCGGCTGCCGCCTCTACGACGCGGCGGTCGATCTCCGTTTTCAATGCCTCTGCTCTTCCTTTTTCCGTGAGCAGCCTGTGTACCTCGCCCATTGGTCCGCCATCTGAAGGAGACTATCCGTCACACCTACGGGACATTCGGCGCAGTTGTCGAGCTGGACTTTAGCGGGTTAGCCAGGAAGTATTTGATTCGGTTATTAGTATGTCCCGGTAGAGTCCAGTGGATAGGACGCATAACGCATTGATTTTGCAGAGAAGCAGATTTTGCGATCCCGTCAAATCCCAGCCGTGAAGCCGGTAAAGTCCAGTACTTTCTGTGGAGCATTTTCTCGCGGTCTCCCTCCCGAAGCGCGCCTTGCGCGCCCGCCGAGTCGCGGGCGGTACCGGCAAAGTCCAGTAGAATCGACCGGCTGATTGCCCCACTTGCCGCGAAGCGTGCGCGGGGCTTCGCGCAACAAGGTCACGAGCGCCTCCGGAGTCACCGGCAAAGTCCAGGCCATCAGACCTCGCGGGCGCCCTACCGCTTTGGTAGCTTCCGCAGATCGACGAAGTCTGCATCGGTTATTGGGTACCCTGCCGTCCGGAGGGCTTCCAGTACCTTCACGGTCATGGAGGTCCCGTCCTGGGCCGCCGCTATCTTGAGAGCGGAGACGATTCGCTGTGGCAGCAAGAATTCGACCCCCTTCTTGGGCCCTCGAGCCGCGCGCACCTCCTCCATGTGCGTGACGGCCGCGATTCGTTCCGAAAGAAGCTGCTTGTCAGCTTCGCTATGCGCGGAATCAGCCCGACCGCTGGGGGTCGGCCCTTTGAGTCGGATATCCGGATATCCGGAATCCCGGCTATCCCCCCCCTCCCCTCCACCTGCGTTGGCGCGATCGACCCCGACGGAGTTGCTGGAAGCAGATTCCGCGGCGGGCTCTGCCGGCAGAGTAGCCGCTGAGCCTGGGACGACGGCCCGAGCAAGCGGGCTCAGCCGCCGCCTAAAGTCATCGTCCGCGATATCAGGAAGTGCTGAAGGCCTTCGTGAGGTCATGCCGCTCGTTCCTCGCCTACCGCAGGTAATGCGAGCCCTAGTATGGCAACCACCTCATCGGTGATCGACTCGACATTCCTCGCCGCTCCCCCATTCACCTCCTGCACGAAGGGCGGTTCGCCTGAATAGGTCATGGTTTGGAAGGCTGTTCGCTGAACGAGCTCGGCTCCCAACATTGGGAGGCCGGCCTTCAGGAATTGAGCGCGCGAGTGTTCGGCCACTCGCTGCCTGAGGACGGGCGTTCGCGACAGAACAACTCGGTACCCAATTTCTCTACCCACGAGGTCGGCAGCCTGCCGAACCACCCCTGCCGTCTTGACGGCTTCCAGCACGTCGAAACGGGACGGTTGCGCCGGGATCAGCACGAGGTCAGCCTTGCCGCATGCATACAGCATTGCCTGATTGGCCGTGCCCTCGAGGTCGATCAGTACGATGTTCGAACTCGTCTGGGCTTTGCGCAGAACATCCAGCAGCGTCTCTCCATCTGCGGCGATTATCTGGATATCCGGCATTCCGGTGATCCGGATTGCTTCTGTAAGGGTCCTGTTCGGATCTGCGTCGATGCACGATGTGAGGAACTCCGGTTTATCGGATTCCCGGATATCCGACTTTCCGGCCCCTCCCCTCCTTAGCCTTCTCGTGAGCTCGGTGGCCAGTGAGTAGGCAAGCGTGGTCTTACCGACCCCCCCCTTCGTGCTCGCGAAGGCTACAATCGGTGGCCTTGGTCTGGCCGACTGAGCATCTTGCATCAAGACTCCTTACGTAGCCTGCATAAATCCGGTTATCCGACAGGCCGGAATGCCGGATATCTCAGTTGCCTGAAGCGGAAACCCTAAACCGCGAATTGGTGCATAGAGCGATCTGCCAGATAGTCGAATACCAGGATATCCGGTGTTCCGGCCAGACTCAATGCCGACATTCCGGAACGCCGGAAGAGCGGGGATCCGGCCTTTCACCCCGCCGGCCCCTAGCCGGCTCCCTATCCGGCTAGACGGTTGTTGTTCGTTTCGGGTGACCGCCTCTTCGGGTATCCGGATAGCCGGATAGCCGGTGACCCGATAGGCCAGACTTCTCGAATACCGACATTCCGGCCTACTCGCCATTCGCCCAGCTTTAGGATTCGTTTTCAAAGACAGGACACTCGATTGCCGGTTAGCCAGCGGCCGATCTCCTGGGGCTCCGGCGGATCAGCTCGTCCTCGACGCGCACTAAAAACCGGAACACCGGTGAACCGGTCATCCGGATTCCAGAATTATCGGAACTCCAGTTGGGCGGACATTTTCTTGATGATCGTCGGCGCCCGGAATGCCGGAGAACCGGTGATCCAGACTACGGCATATTCGTAGGTCAGCAGACCTGGCCCGCCTCAACCGGAAGCCCGGCTATCCGGCTATCCGGCTATCCGGACGACCGAAATGCCGAGATCCAGGGCCTCAGAACCCCGGCGCATTGAGCTTCTCGGACGAGCCTCTGGAGACGCGAAAGCAGTGATCCGGAATTCCGGTTAGGCCGACTATCCGGAAATCCGGATGTACGGCCTTTCGCGGCCTGCTCGCAGAATGCGGCTTCGCACTGCGCCTCCAAGGCGGGGCAGGGGAGGGGGCGCCCGCGGGCCGCGAATGTCGTCCGGATTGGGTCGAGCAGCCGCGGCGGTTGCCGGCGGCGGTCTCCGTCACGCAGGCGTCGTCGGTCGGCACGGCGCGGCCGGCAGCGCGTGGCGGCGTTAGCATTCGGACGGTCCGTAGCAATCAGTCGACATCAGGAGCCTGCCGTCCTGCCGCTGGCGGTTGACCGATCGGACAAACCGGCGTCGGGCGGGCAGGGGCCGCTGCCCAGTTGTTAGATACCACCCGGACTGTCGGCCAATTGCGATTCGCACGAACGCCGCCAGGCGCGGGTCGAATCCGGCCGTTTCGTGCCATTCCCTGCGCTCCGACACCCCTCGCGACAGCACGGGAGGCCGCAGTCTGCCCGTTTCCGTAATGCCGACAAGGGGACTTATCAGGCATACGTTCGGGCTAGGGCGTTGCGCGACCACAACGTGTACGGTAGAAGAAAGCAGGTGGTAATTTATCCTCGCAGGGCGGGCCTAAGCACGGTTCCGCTAGGTGCGGCTATTGACACATCCTGATCTCGGCTCGGCGGCGGCGACTTACGTCCGCGGGTAGCTTCAGGTCGCCAGCGGTGCAGCGGGGCGTCAGGGCACCGCGGAGCCGGGCGGCGCGGAAGGCCGCGACATTGTCTCTGTCCCCGCCCATAAGGAAGCCGCAGCCGTTGCCACGCCAGACGCCCGCCACGGGTCACCGGGACTGCGCTGTCGATCTCTGGCGCGCTAGGGGTTCTTATTGCGTCAGGCGATAAAAACTGTGAATCGTATATCGCAACGAGCGATACGTGTTTTGGCCTGGCCGCGTGATCCCGCGGGACAATCGTTGGTACATCGATGGGCTTGCGAAGCACGAGAGATTCGTCGCGAAAAACGTCACGAATCACGAATTCAGACATTTCATTCTAATGAGTCAGACTAGACGGCTCGAATAGAACGCTTCACTCTGCCCGCGCCATATCGCGGTTAAGTTACCATTGGCGCGGCGGTGATGGTTGCGTCCGGCTGTGGTTCACGCTTAGGTAGCACGAACAAATATCTAGAGGGAGGTGTTACGAAATCCGTATTCCGGAAACCGTAGTGTTGTAGGGCAGCTATTCGGCTTGCCCGCGAATGATAACTGTACTGTAATCCATACGGTTTTTAAGGATGGCAATGCGTTTTCATGTCCGGCCTGAAGGCTTACCCAGGTGTCCCAGGTCCGGCAGCCGAGCCTCTATATGTTGATCTGCCCGAGGACGGAAACTGCTAGTTCTCCGGATTTACGCTGCCGCCCGGCCTACTACATTTAGATCAACCTGGGACACCTGGGTAAGCCTCCCGGCCTGCGAGGCGATCTCGCTTCCAGGCTTCCTGAACCAATCACGGAGCGCAGAAAGTATGTGCACGACGCTGATGATCACCGCGCAGGACGGGGCCGTGGTGAGCGGTCGGACGATGGAGTTCGGCTTTGATCTTGAATCGAACGTGCTCGTCTTCCCGGCAGGCACGCAGCTGACGGGGACGCTTCAGGACGGTGGTCCGGGCAGGAGCTACACCACGAAGTACGGCTTTATCGGCGCCAATGCGCTCGGCTACGACGTGATCGTGGACGGCATCAACGAGAAGGGGCTTTATCTCAGCATTCTCTATTTCCCCGGCTGGGCCGCGTATAACGACGTGACGTCCAATTCGGCGAATGCCGCCGACGCCATGTCCCCTCACGAGATCGGCAACTGGGTGCTCGGAACCTGCACCACGATCGAGGACGTGCGTGACACGATCGGGACCATCGTGCTTTGCAACACGGTGGTGCCGGATTTGGGTGGCCCGGCGCCCATCCACCTGATCGTCCGCGATCCCAGCGGGAAGTCGCTGGTGGTCGAGCCGCTGGAAGGCAAGCTGAAGATCTATGATAATCCCGTCGGCGTATTGACCAACTCGCCGCCATTCGATTGGCATCTGACGAACCTTCGCAGCTACAGCGGTCTGCGGGCGGAGAACGTTGCGAACGTTCTGCTTGGCGGCGGCTTGGAACTCCCCCAATTGGGGCAAGGCAACGGGATGTTCGGACTGCCCGGCGATTCGACTCCGCCATCACGGTTCGTGCGCGCGGTCGCCTATTCGCAGACCGCACTGCAAAGCGAGACCGGCCCGGACGCGGTGCTGCAGGTCTTCCACATCATGAACACCTTCGACATCCCGGTCGGCTCGGTCCGCGAAATGATCCCGGAAACCTCGCCCGGCCCCAAAGGCCGGCCGAAGCACGGGAAGACGGAGCCGGCTTTTCACTGCGACTACACCAGTTGGACAAGCGCGGCCGATCTCACGAACCGCCGGTGGTACTTCCGAACCTACAACGACCAGACCATTCGGATGATCGAGATCGACAAAACCCTGGCGGCTGTGAAGAGCCACAAGCCCCTGAAGGCCGGTACGCGACCCATTATTGCAATGAACTCGAAACAGCCGGTCGTCGACACCTCGACCAATTTCCTGACGGCCGTGGCCCAGTAGCGGGCAACCCGCACCACCCGAACCCCACTCCCGCGGCGCGGGAGTGCGCATTCGCTGGCGAACCGTGGGGTGGACCAGCGAAGCGCACGCGGTCAGGGGCGTGGCACCGCCGACGTCCCCGACCTGTTTGCGCTACGTCGCCGGCTTGTAGGCGCCGACGCACACAATGATGGGGTCGACGCGGATTACGTAGGAGGTCCTTGGCTCCTCCTGCTGCGTCTCCGGGTTCACGATCGAGTAGTTCACCCAGCCCTCTTTGATCTTCAGGAACTCTTTCACGTAGCTGCGATCGCCGATGTTCGTGCCGACCAGGTTCGAATTGCCGGCAAGAAGCCGGCCGGTCGCGTCGATCGCCAAGACATACAGGTCGGCCTTGTGCCAGTCGCCGCGGAGCGTGTTGAAGGCCTTGATGGCGGCGTCGGTGCCGTTGGCCCTTACGTAGGCGGCGGCCTTGGTCGCCAGGTCCTTGGCTTCCTCGGGCGTGCCTCGGGTCTGGGCGAAGCCGGCGCCCGCGAAGCCGAGAACCAGCGACAAGGCAAGCAGACTGCGTCGAAGCAAGTGCATCGTTTTCCCCCTCAAACTTCGGACTGCGCATGAGTGCACATGCCCATGGCAGAGCGGCCGGCGGATCACCCGCGCAGGGCGCCCGCCGTCCGTTACGCGGCAGCGGGACGATCGCCGCCGGTGGGATGCCGGCCGGGACGGGGAGATAAGGGGAGGCGAGCCGCTTCCGGCAGCCCGCCGGCCTGGGCTGCGACGGTGTCCGTTTGCGCGGCTCCTGAGCGGCGTTGACCGGAATCTCGCGCGGCAACGTAGCCCGAACGACGTATGCCCGACAATAATGATTATCGGGCATACAATGGGCAAAAAGTGGTTACCGCGGGAAGGGTGAATATTGCTCGGCCCCAAGGTGGTTCAGGGCTTCGCACGGATGCTGTAAAGTTTACCGACACATCTAGCCGGATCAGGCGCTACGCTTTGGCGGTGGAGCGAGCGGGCAGGTTGCTGATCGTGGTGGCCACCAGGCCGCGGACGGGCTGGAAACCAACCATAGCGCGGGCTAAAATTGAGTCATGAACCGAGGTGTCGTTATAGCCAAACTGCGCGCGCATGAGCCGGAGCTAAGGGCTGCCGGGATCGTGCGGCTGTCGCTGTTCGGTTCCACGGCGCGCGATACGGCGGGGCCGGAGTCCGATATCGACCTGCTGGCGGCGTTCGACGAGGGGCGGCGGCTCTCCCTGCTGGATATGATCGGGATCGAAAACAAGCTTGCCGACCTGCTCGGCCAGCCAGTCGATCTGATCGAGGAGGGGACGCTCAGGCCGCGGGTCCGCCAGAGCGTGGATCGTGAGGCCGTGCGTGCCTTCTAGCGATCCGGTTCAGCGCTTCGCGGATATCATCGAAAACATCGCCCGCATTGAGCGTTTTACGCAAGGCATGGACATGAAAGCGTTTGCGGGCAACGAGCAAACGATCCACGCCGTCAAATACGCTCTGTTGATCGTCAGTGAAGCGGCGGCCAAGCTTGGCGACACCGCCGTTGAGTTCTGCCCGGAGATACCGTGGCGGGAGGTGCGTGGTCTCGGCAACCGGCTTCGGCACGACTACGATTCGATCGACATCGTCCGAATTTGGCTGCTGCTTGAACGTGATCTGCCCACCCTGAAGGCGGCGTGCCAGAGCGCACTGCGCACACTGGGTCAGGCCGGGGAATCGTTCTGATCGGCTGCGTCCACGCCGTCGGCGGGCGAACCGGCTACAGCACGCCGTTGAGCGGATGCCCGTCGAACGGGTCGCCGAGCTCGAGATACTCGTCGAGCACGGCGTAGCTCTTGTGGCGGCCGAATTGCTTGAGGCGGGTCGGGTGGACACCACGATCCATGCCGGTGGTGAGCGCGCCGCGCTTGAGGCTATGGCCGCCGATCTCGTCGGGGTCGAACCCGGCCTTGGCGGCGCGGGTCTTGATGATCCGTGCCACGGTGCCGGCATCGATCGCCCTTATGCCGACCACAGGGGAGGGTCCTTCGCCCAACTGGTGCCGCGTTGGTGGCACCCAGATGCGACGGAACACCGCGCCTCCGGTGATGTTCGCCGCCTCCTGCCAGCGCCGCAGCGCCCGCACCGGGCAGAGTTCGGTGGCGCCGTACGGGATGGCCACGGTGACGCCGCTGCCGGTTCGATCGCCTTTCGAGCGGGGCAGGGTCAGGCGCAGGCCGCGCTCTGTCGCCTCGAGGTGTTCGACCCGGATCGCCGCCAGTTCGGCGCGGCGCAGCGCGCCGGCGAAGCCAACCAGCAGCATGGCGCGGTCGCGCAACCCGGCGAGGTCGTCGGGGATGCCGGCCAGGATCTGGCGCAGGATGTCGGCGGTGGCGGCGAGCTTCTTCGCCGGCAGCTCACCGGCGTCGGCGGCTTCGCGATGCATGCCGGCCAGGGTCGCCGCGACGTGGGCTTCCGCGGTGGGCACCGGCAGGCCGGCGATAAAGTGCAGATAGCGGATGGCGGCGCGGCGCAGTTCGACCGTGTTGACCGAAAGCCCGCGGCCGCGCTCGGCGGCGAGAAAGGCGACGACGTCGGCGGCGCGGGCGGGCAGGCAGGGCAAATCGTGGCTGGCGCACCAGGCGCACCAGGCGCGCACGCCGGCGCGGTAGGCGCGCCGGGTATTGTCGGCCTTGGCCCGGCGGGCGTAGGCGTCGGCCGCCAGCCGCGCCGTGCCGATCGTGCCGTCATGCGACGGGATCGCGGCCTCGGCCGCGCTGTCGAACCAGTCGCGGACGGCGCGCGGCGTCGGGTTACGCGGCAGCGGGACGATCGCCGGCGGTGGGATGACAGCCGGGACGGGGAGGGGAGCCGCCTCCGGCAGGTCGCCGGCCTGGGCTGCGACGGTGTCCATGGCGGTTTGAGCGGCTCCAGAGCGGCGTTGAGCGGAATTTCGTGCGGCAACGTAGCCCGAACGACGTATGCATGACAAGGAGCATTATCAGGCATACAATGGCCGAAATCTGCTTACCGCGCCTTTCCGGCGTTGCCATAATCGGGGAAAAACGGCAGAATCGCTGGCGAATCCAGGCGGCGCAACCAGTGGGACAAGGCAAAGCGTGCGGCCGGGGACGCAGGGCGGCGAGGGGACACAATGACCGCAGCGCTGACGCACACGACCACCGCCGATCCGCCGCCTGCAGGTGATGCGCTGCCCGGCGACGAAGCCCCCGCAAGCCCCCGCCGACCGGCGGCGGAGACAGTCAGGCTCTACGCGACAGATTGGAACGCCTTCCTGGCCTGGTGCAAGAGCGAAGATCTCGCCGCGCTGCCCGCCGCGCCGGCAACGGTGGCGGCGTTTCTCAACGCCGGCGGGGCAACGCTGAGCGCCGGGGCGCTGGCGCGTCGCGCCGCGGCGATCGCCGCGCAGCACCGCCAGGCGGGCCTCGCCTCGCCGGCTGCCGATCCGGCGGTGACCGCGATCCTTCGCGCGGTGCGGCGTGCTGACAAACC
>Ga0302147_10000631_pt1 | contig 16719 bp, 18 predicted proteins | sample I_Bog_E3_2_FD_192438 | JGI IMG/M metagenome (GOLD analysis project Ga0302147, IMG submission 192438) | Peat permafrost microbial communities from Stordalen Mire near Abisko, Sweden - I_Bog_E3_2 | ecosystem: Environmental > Terrestrial > Soil > Wetlands > Peat | place: Sweden: Abisko, Stordalen...
CGGTTGCGCAAATTCCGGATCCTGAGCGTTTTGTACCCGTTTTGTGCCGAGATTTGACAATCATGCCAATCCTTACTGATTTGACATTCGTAGAATCAGTAAGTTACGTGGTTTGAAAGAGCGGAGTGCGACCGACTCCGGCCGCCTGCACTAGTTTTTAGACGCTTAAAATAAATGACTTACATTTTCGGACTGAAAACTTGACCGGCTCAATCCCGATCAGGTCGCTCGCAAGCGCGCGCGAACACCAGTCGAGAGTCACACGGAGCCAACGAAGGAGATTTGGGCTGACCCTGCACGTTCAGATCATTTGCCTGATCCTTCAAATCCCATTCGCTAACTCTTGCCTCGTACTTCGGGGTGGGCTATCCTTTAATGCGATTGAAGAAGTTGCGGTCCCCATCTGCTCGATGGAAGGCACGGTCTTCAGTCAGCGGTGTTTCGGCCTGATAGGCCGCGCCGCGCGGTTCACGGGTTTGCAAGGGCTGTGTTAATCAGAGTTTCTCTGTTTCCACAGTTCTTCACCGCTCCCTCAGCGCTTTGTGAGGGTACTTGTGAAACCGCTGACCAGTCTGGTTGGCCTTGATCAAAGGAGACCAGCAACTGGCCCGCGGCTAGATGCATGGGTCTCCTTTGTTTTTTCGGAGACCCCAATGTCAAAACAGCTACTCCACCTTACGATCGAGCTTGATGGTTCGGTTCGCAAGGCACAAGACCACGCTCCACTCTCCGTTCTCGACCAGCAATGGCAAGAGCGGTATGAGAAAGGGGCCGAGCTGGCGATAATCTCTGCGCCGGCACCCGAAGACGACAAGCAGCGGAAGCTCGTCAACAAGACCATCAACAGGTGTATGTTCAATGGACAGCGCTATGCTCTTTGGCCGCTGTCCGGCGAAACGAACCTGTATGTTGGCGAAGTTGACCCTGGCGTCCTCATGCTTCGCATCGACCGCAACGGGAAGGTCCATGACCAGAAGAAGGAAGCGGCAGCGAGAGGCGAACGCCTTACCTCTCCTTACGCAACCCGTATGCTGGCTGGCCGCCTTTTCCCCGGCATCGAACTGGCTCTCGTCCAGGTCCCAGGCCGGATGACGGAAATTGAAGAATTCTCCGTCAGAGACACCCTGGCTGCCCTCGTTTGGAAGGGACGCCGCTACCGCCTCGTTGGAGCAACCGGTGGCGCGAAGGATGGCAAGTTCTACTTCGCAGAAGAGAAGTGGGAGACTTGCCTCGCCCGTCAGTACCAGCGGTGGCCAGAAGCAGCCATTTCGTACTTCGGCATTCTGGTGTCCGAGTGCGAGAAAGGGCTCATTGAAACCCATGCCCGAGTCAAGGTTGTAAATGACCACGAATTGGGCACAAATGACAGCCGCGGCTGGGTTAGCCAGTCGCTGTTCGACCAAATGAAGATCGATGGCGGGGCGCTTTACCAGTTCCGGCTTGCTTTTGAGCTGGCACAGGCGAAGGGCACCTTCAAGGTGATGCCGGACGAAGTGGCCCAGCACCCTGACATCAACGCTGACATCGTGATCCCAGAATCCGCAATCAAGCCGTCTCGGTCAGACTTGGTCGGGAAGGTATTCGAGGGTCCGGTAGTCCTTGGTGTACGTGATGTATCGCGCACGGACACTAAAACAAAAGGCTCCTATACGGTTCTTCAACACGCATCCTGGCCGGTAATCGACGAAGAGATCATCGGACAGTGCCTGCGTGAGATCGCAACCCTGAAGAACGGGTTCGATACCGAAGAGCACAGGGAGTTGCTTGAGCAGATCGGCAGCGCAAACAGCGATGCCGGCTTCTACAGGGTCGTTGAAGCGTGTCTCTCGGCAGATCGGGATGGTTCGATGTCGCGCCACCCCCACATTCACCGCGGCATTAAGCAACTGCTTGCACAGTGGGCCTACAAGATGCTCACCGGCGGCGGTATGAGAATGCCTGGTCGGATGCTCGTGGATGATGGCTACCTTGCTGTTGAAGATGGGAAAGTGTATGCGGGGTCCGATTGGATTCCGTACCACTTTTGCATCACAGACCAGCCTGGTGATCGGAACCTCTGCGTCCGCTTTCCTGTTCGCATGGCAGAAGATCTTCTTCCTATGAAGAGCCTCCCCCGCGAAACAGCAATTGGCCTGCTGATTCAACGCGGGCTCTCCTTCAACCTCGCGAAGAAGTTGCATGCGACGCAACTCAGTCTGCATGGAACCTACACGCTCCGCGCAGACAGGGCAAAAACCTTCGGCGGCGACTATGACGGCGACGGAATCGCGGTCATCAACTCGGAACAGTACCCCAAGTTTGTGGAGTACCGCTTCGGGATGAAAGAACAGAAGCAGCCGGAAAAGGGCAAACACGAGCGGGAGCATTCTCCGTGGCGCAATATCACCACGCTGGCATTCAAGGCAATGGGCAATCGCGTTGGTGTCATTACCAATACGATGTCCTCAGCATTGGCGGCCGGCATGCCTGAGTTCGCCTACGAACTAGTCCCCGAGCTTCAGTCCGAAATAGACAGCCTGAAGCACAACACTCAAGCCAACATGAACCGCGTCACCGAGATTGCGGACAAGGTTGGCAAACCGTGGTGGCTGACCATCGACAAGAAGCTGAAGTCCGTCGATGAACTGCCCAAGAAGCTAACGCCCCTCAGTGAGTCAGATCTCGTTGCCAGGATGTACAACGTCCTTTGCCCCGAGCTGATGAAAATGATCGGCGAAGCGAAGCCAATAGCCCATTTTGCCTGGATGTTCTCCGGCCTAGCGGGCGGGAAAAGACTCACCGAGGGCATGCTACTCGAATGCCGCAGGATGAATGAGTTCTTCGGCTCAACAATGTGTCGGATCTCTGCCTGGCTAGGGCTGAGAAAAGATGCTCTGACCGCAGCACAAGCAGAGGTTAGGGCCGCAAAGAGTGGGGGGGACAAGGTCGAAATTATGACCGCGTACGCCCGACTACGCGAGGCCGAAGCCAATCTGGAGGTTGCAAAGAGGAAGCATCGGGTTTTCTCCTCTGAAATCCGCCAAGCCATTTGCGTTTGGGGGGCAGGAAAGCCTGACGAAGAGCGGATGCACTGGGCAGCAGCGCTGAACCATGTTGTTTCCCAGGGAAAAGGCTCCGGGTCGATTCTGTACCATGCCTTTCCGCAGCAGTTTGCGGATGCGGTAGCGGAACAGACAGGCGGAGAACGCGTACTTGTGGACGAGGCAGTCGAGAATTGGAAGCTTGTCCTAAACGCAACAAAAGATATCCTCATCCGAGTCAATCAGGATTCGACTTGGATCTCTCGCTACAAGCGGGTAGAGGAGAAAGAGAATGCCGCGGACGGCAACGTTCGCATTGTCCGGGTTTGGCGGCGGGTTAACCCCGAAATGCCAGAGATCGTCGCGGGAGAAGAGGATCCCGAGGTCTACGATCTGGATAACGACAACCTCTAACAGACGGAGCGCTTCGTGAACAGTATCCCTTCGGGGTACGACGTTCACGGAGCGCTCAGCTTTTTGGGGGACATTGCACTTTTTCGTCATCTAGGCATTCCCCTTGAGTTATCCTTCGGCCTACGATGCGGGCTATGAGCAACCGTATATCTACCATACGTCCGTCTCTTGACTGCGTCACCTTCCTCGCGGCGGCGCTCTTGGCGGCCGGACCGCTCCACGCCCAGACCAAAGTTGAGGTTATAGCGACGGCACTTCACCATGTATCGGTTGTCCAGGTTCCCGAGCCGGTAGAAAACGTCGCATTGGGCTCGGCTCAGGTCCATGTCGAGTGGCACGGCAACAACATCCTCATCGAGCCGCAGCGAACTGGTGTCGACACCAATATGGTGGTCTTCACCCACCGGACCACCTATCTCTACGAGATTGCGGCGGCCTCGGAGCCGGGCGCCATGTCGTGGCTAGTGAAAGAAAATTCGCCAGCACCCCCTCCACCTCCCCTTGTTCCCTCTCCAAGTGAAGTCCAGACAGAGCACGACCGACTTTTTGCCAGCCTCATACTGGCTTCGCGCAGCGTTGACACGAGCGGCATCCACCCCAAAAAGCATTCGGTTGTCGTTCGGGTAGTGCAGGTGAGCGAAGACGCGCACAACTATTATGTCCGGTTGAGCGCGACCAACAATACCTCGCACACCTACCGGCTGCAGAACGCCGCCGTAATGAAGATAGATCCGGCGTTTGGCGGCGACATTGCGTACCAAAACGTGAACCACCAAATCGGGGCCGATGTGTTCAAGGAGTTCAGGAAGTACCAGCAGACTCCGGTTGTCACCCACGGTTCTACGCTCGACATCACGGACATGCCGCCGGATACGACAATGGATTGGGTCGAGGCTCTCTCCAAGCCGGGTGTCACCCCGGCCATCTTCCGCTGGACGTTCGCTGCGGACCTAGGGGCAGAGATCGATGCAGTTGCCATTTTCTGATCCTGAACCGAAGCCTCTATCCGATTCCACGACAAGAGCACGAGTTGCTGCAAACACGAAAGCGGCGGCACTGGCTTTACCTGCTGATCCGGCCTGTACTCCCTTAGAACAGGCCATCACTCGGGCCGGCCAAGCCAGCGAACTGGCTTTTCCTATCCCCGTGTTTGATCCGCACACCCCCGATGACCCGACCCCAGCAAATGAGAACCAGGCCGAGGCTTGGGTAAACGAGATGTGCAAGCGACCGAGCGTCTGGCTTCGAAGACTTGCGCAGCTCACGCGTGACTTCAACCCGGAGACATTGAAGGAAGAGTTTTCTATGATGTACGCCGAGAACGCAGAGGGTAGCGCGGCGAATTTCCTTCGGCGTCACTTTCGTCGGCCAGACGCGCCTGCCGACGCCAAACCGTTCCCCATTCGCGTCGAATTCTTCCACCTGCTGTTCGGAGCGTTAGTAGTGACGATCGTCTTGGTAATGCTGGTCCTGTTCCGGAAGCACAATCCCTAAAACACAAGAGGAAAAGACGTGGAAAGAGTGGAACGCGTCCGGTCGCCACAAGAAGAGCACCGCGAAGCGATGATGGTCTTCACCTGGCTATTCCTGATCCTACTGGCCGGTGTCGTGTGGGTTGCAAACCGCGGACTACTGTTGCGCCTTCCGCAAACGATTGCGATCATGGCCTTCCTGGGTCTGCCAATTTTCTACCTGATTGTGGTAGTCCGCTACTACTTCGAGCTTCCGCAGTTGCTGGCGAAGCAATGGCCCCGGCCACGGTTGTGTGTGTCGCGGCGAAATGCTCGCAAGGCAGCACAGGAAGCGGAACGGCAAGGCGTCACATTTCTGGGTTATGAGAATGACGGCACACCAGTTTATTGGACGAACGACCAGCGCTCCATGCAAGCCAACCTTCCCGGCCAGAGCGGCGCCGGCAAGACGAACCTGTTGCTCACCATCATCGACCAGGACATTCGTCGTGGCCATCCCGTCGTTTACTTTGACGGGAAAGGCGACAAGGAACTTGTACTGAAGATCTGGAATTTGGCGTTCGCCGCCGGTCGAGGAACGGACGTGCGGGTGATCGACCCGACGCATCCGGATATTTCCGAGAAGTACAACCCCTTCTATGCCTCGGATGGCAAACTCCAGCAACGCGTAGGAACCGTCTTCGATTCGCTCGGCGCCGCCCAGGCAAAAGACGAATTCTTTTCCGAGCACCAACGCGCATTTCTGAATGCAGTCACCGTGATCCTGGAGCATACGGGTAAGCAGTTTACGTTTTGGGATGTGCTGGTTGCTTGCCAGCAACCGGAATTGATGAACCGGCTCATCGAGAACTTCCAGGCTCAGGTAATGACAAGCCCCGACCTCCCCCAGCATAAGAAGAACGCCTTTCTGCTTGCAGCCACAACACTCAAGGGTAACTATGACGACAAGGATTGGCTCACGAAGATCCGCGGCCTGCTGAACAGCATGATGCCGTTCGTTGGCGATTCGTTGGCACTGATCACAGGCTCGTGCGAGAACCTCGTCACGTTCGAAGAGATAGTCGAGAAGAAGCAGATTCTGATCGTCAGCATGAACCTGGGTACCGACAGCCAACCGTACAAGGCGTTGGGCAGAATTCTCATGCGCAATATGCAGTTCATGATTGCGTCTCGATACGACGCCTACTGTCTGAACCAAAAGCACCCGTTCATTTCGATTGTGCTGGATGAGTTCGGGCTGTACTCCTACCAGGGATTCAAGGACATCATCCACACCGCGCGGCAAGCGAATGCCGCTTTCATATTCTCATTCCAAAGCATAGAGCAGTTGTCCATGGACGTAAGCGAGTCGTTTGCTTCCGACGTTGCCAGCGCACCGAACACGAAGTTCATGATGAAGATCAGCAACGAGGGAACGGCGAAGGCCTTTCAACAGGCGTCTGCCAGCGTTCCGACTGAACGGTTGAGTGTGCGCGTCGAGAAAGGCACCATTCTGGACAGGAGCCCGTATACCGAGGAGGGAACGGGGACAAGGCAGGAAGCCTTCGACACTCGCGTCCAGGATCATCAGGTGAAGATTCTGCCGACTGGCCAAATGATGGCGCTGCTGCCGGACAGGAGTATGGGCGTTATCGTGAAGCACATCCATGTTCCTCTTGGAAATAATTCGCAGTTGGCGTCACTGCCGGAATGGCTACCGGTACTCAAGACGCCAAGGGTAGATTCCTTGGCGCTCGACCTGCGTCTGATTGACGCCGAGGCGGCAAGCAACAACAGTGTGTCCCCGAAGAGGAGAAAGACGAATGCAAGTACGCAAGCGTTTGGCGATGGCGCCCGTGCTCTTTTTGGTAGTGGTGTTCGCGGCGGCACAGACTCCGCGCCTGCTTCCCGGTCATAGCCAGCAGGCGCAACAACTCGCGCATCCGACGCAACCAACTGACCCATCTGGTAACAATCAGCGGTTCAGCCAAAGGCCCTCCATCGAGGAAGGAATGCGGCACGCAGTCAACCCGTGCAACCGGGATTACGGACGCCTATTGTACGGGTGGCAGGATACTGCGGTGCAGTACACCATCGACAGTTGGGTCTGGTGGTTCGGCATGATTACGGCAGTTAGCTTTCTTGCAGCTCTCGTTTATATCTGGTGGCTCAATGAGCGGTGGGATGCTCGGCAAGATTGTTTTGCTCGAGCCGCCGCGATTCTGATCGGCCAGCGCAACACGGCTTACCAGCGTGCACGGTTCGCCATCGATAAACACAATGAGCTCGTTCTAAGGTTCGACAGTCTCTTTGGCAATTTGGCAGAGGCCAGACGAAGACAGCAAGTCGCAGACCATATAGAGGCCGGAAGAGAGTCGTCGCAGCCGTTATTCCCTGTTGACGGCGACGACGTGGCGTCAATCGGGGAATCGGGCGTATCTGTTGTCGAGGTGCAAAGCGCGACGCCGCGCGGAGAGCAAATTGTTAAATTCAACGGCGCAGAGTTCGTACCGGTGGAGGCCCACCGACGGCGCGTCCATGCATTCGAGACCAAAATCAAGGCGCAGCGCACAGCAATACAGCAACTGAAAGACAGGCTATCGCAAATAGAGGGTACGAAGTAGAGCGGTCGACTTTCACGGAATGGACAGGGCGTGCGAAAGCATTTGTAGTGAACCAGGCTAGCGATAGGAGTGCCATCTTGGGTGTACCGGGTCTGAGCAGAGAAATGATGCAGTTGATGCGGGGCAGAAGGACCCGCGCAAGATTACTTCTCAAGAAGAGATACGCGCGCATCTATCGCATTCGGCGGTTCGCCAATCGCCGAATCGACAGCATCGAGGATTTGGTCGCGTTCCAAGCCGTGCGCCTCGCGGTCGACCCTCGGATCAAGCTCGCGAATATAGCACGCTCCCGTGAGAGCTGCGCAGCCACCCGCATTCATGCCAACTCAGCCCTAGCCCGAACTGGAAAGGCAAACGGGATAAGGAGTTCGCTTTCTCTTCCTGGGCCCACCACCGCGGTCTCTCTGGACCTGCGATGATTGTCCACTGCATTGAACTTGGTTCTCACTGGTGGACTCGGATCACCAGCGACAACGACGGAAATTTCGTCCCTGTAAGGTCCGCGTTCTTCAACAGTACAGCACTCCCGCGCGGCGCCAGTGGCACACATTGGTTGAGATGTTGGACGATCCCCGGCATCGTCCGTTTCAACGTTGCCGGTTTTCCGCGCGCAACAATGCCGACGCACCTGCAGAACATCAGCGCGTTCTCCGAGGGACTGGACACCCAGCGTGGGGGGAATCGACTGCTGTTTCGTTGCGCGGCTCGTCGTGATGCACCGATTGATGCCTACCTGGTTGTCGTCCGCAGCATGATGTGCGGCCGGATTGCCTTTGGCTCTAAATGGAAGTCGGAGGGTGTCCGGGTCGTTTGCGCGAGTGCCAACAAGGGCGATCAAGAGACGCTTGTGCTGATGCCGCCCAATGGCGTCATCCAAACTGACGAAGGCAAATGGCGGATCGGGTGGAAGAATGAGCGGAAATCCCAGAGGCGCGCGCGGCTTGTCCTGTCCTCTAGGCACCTGAGCTCCGTTATGTAATAGCGACACCTTGGAGAATCGCCATGAGCGAATTGCCAAATCCACACTTGGATGTACTCGGTGAAGACGACACACTCGGCGCGACGGCCGAGGCCGTACTACCGTCTGCGCACCTGGCGCCCGACCAGAGATTGCTTTTAAGCGCAGCAATGCCCCCTGCGAAGATGAGAAAGGTAAGTACCACTGGAGGCCTCACCGCGCGGGAATACCATGTGCTTCGAATCCTGGACTGCTACGGGTGGTGTACACCAGAAATGGTACGGCGCATTGCCAACTTCCATGGAGTGCCTTGGACGAGTGAAGGCAGATTGACCTACCGGCTGCTTCGCAGGCTAAAGGAACTTGGGTTTGTCGTGAGCCGCAAACTGCATGACGGGACAAAGACCATCGCCAATGCCGCAACGCCAAACGGGATGGCGTACATTCGTTCGCACGGCGATGCTTTGCTCTGTGACACGAATGCGGTTAAGGATCCAGCCAGCGTCTTTCATTTCATTGGCCTGAACAACATCATGCTCCAGTTTATGAGCCAGTTCCCCACACGTTATTGGCTGTCGGATTTTCAGGTGCGTTCGGACAACAGCTGTATTGGCGCGAATGGTCTGGCAAAAGACTACGACTCGGTCGGCGAACTAGCCCTGTCAACTGGCCATGTACGCATCGCGGTCGAGTATGAAAGATGGCAGCAGAGTTCGCACCGATATCTCAAGTTGTGCGCGTGTCTGGCGTCCGAGAAGTACCTGCACATGGTCATCTACTTTCTCGGCAAACCCGAATTGCTCCGATCTGCAGCGCCACATTTCAAGAGATTGGGCGGATTCGTCTACTTCGTTGATTATGGCCAGTTCCTGACGAAAGGGGCGGATGTCTACGCACATTACTGGTATCTCGGCCATCTTTACGAGGCCCCATTGCGCGACGTTCTCGACCACGCGAGCCGAAAGCAGCGCTTGGATTATTTTCCGATTCATCAACTGACGCTCAGGATGGGAAAGTGATCCATTGTCTAAATGAAGTACACATTGAGTACAAACCGCTTGATTTCGGAAGGGAAAGATGAGCCCTCTACTATGGGCTCCGAAGTACCTGATATAGCAATTAGTTAGAGTTTCTCCGATAACGGTCTCCCAGGGTCTTCTTGAGAGACGGAATCGTTGTAAAACCCCTATAAAGCAACTTCTGCCCGCATTACTGCCCAGGACTCTACCCGCTTTGGATTGCTCAGCCGTGTGCGCTCTGACGCAGTTCGGCTGAAGCAGTTCCGTGCCATTCATCGGCTTCTTTGCCATCGCCACGAGTAGCTGTTGTGGTTCTTGCCCGTGCAGCTGTGCACAGACGTGCATCCGCGTTGCGCCAAGTTGCTGCGCTCTGACGCAGTTCGGCTGGAGCAGTTTCGTGCCATCCATCCGCTTCTTTGCCGCCGCCACGAGTAGCTGTTGTGGTTCTTGCCTGTTCAGCTGCGCACGGACGTGCATTCGCGTTGCGCCGAGTTGCTGCGCTCTGACGCAGTTCGGCTGAAGCAGTTCCGTGCCATTCGTCGGCTTCTTTGCCACCGCCACAAATCGCTGTTGCGGTTCTTGCCCGTGCAGCTGCGGACGGCGATGCCCCAATATGCTTTGCTCGGCGAACTGGCTACTTTGTGTTCCTTTTGGCCCCTTCACACCGCCGCCTGGCACTGTTGTGGGTGTTGTCCGTGCAATCGCGTGCGGATGTGCACTTATATTGGACCAAGTTGCAGCGCCGTGACGCAGTTCATCTGACCGCGTCCCGCGGCTTCCCGGCGCATCTCTGTTACCTCCACGAGTGGCTGTTGCGAATCTTTTCCGTGCAACTGCACACTGCTTTGCAATCGAGTTCGGCATTGTTCCGCGCGAGGACCGCGTCAACTTGCCATCCAAACCAAGCTCCGAATTTCCACCAAAGGTGGGGGTGCGACACACCACTCAATCCGGTTTGCCTTCCTGGCCGATCGTCATAACTTTCATTTGAAGGAGAGCTTCATGCGTCGCGGAACAACGAGAAACATCTGGAACCGGTTCGAGCAGCAACAGAATGCCCTGCTTCGGGCGTGCTTCAACGAGAAGGCCCGTGACAACTGCGCGTAAGGCGGCAGTGGCTGTGACGGCAGTTCCCGCCCGGTAGAGGCACACAACGTCTGGCTGGTTCGGCAATACGGGAATCTCCACCGAAGGTGGGGGTGGCGTGGAAACACTCTGCCGTATGCCCACCCTCCTTCACCTTTGCCGCTTGCCGCTAAACTGCATTTGCAATCTGACGGCTGCGGAGTGCTGGACTCAGGAGATATATGAAGTTCATCAGTACACGCGATACGCGCACAGCTGCAGAGGCTAGCGCGCGAAAGGCTTTCGCCCGGCATCGGGGGGAGCTTTATTTGGAAGCCGCCGAGAAGTACCGGGCTGTCGGCGACGAGACAAATGCCCACGCGGCAGCGACCGAGGGACTGCGCCTAACCGCCGGACCTTTCTATCTTGCAGTGAGAGACAAGCTGCAGGACTTCCTTTCGACTGTGCCATCTGTAGCCTGACGGACCCCGACCATCATCCCGACCAAGGGTGGGCGCGATGTTGCCGGCTTCCTTATTTCTTTTTCGCACTTCCTTCCTTCCGCCATTTCTTTACTGCGGCAGTCTTGCCACGCGGCTTCCGGCAAAGAGCCTACCAATTCAGCGCCAACCTGTGACTATTGCGGCGTGACGCCGACGCTGCGGATACTGCACTCTGCGGCCGGCTGAAACATCGGCACGTACTGTGAGTGCGGTCCCTAAAGCCACGAGTCTGGCTACTACAAATCTTCGGACCCCGCTCAGGCAGCTCTGCGCGATGGGAAGCATTCACGATGAGGGCCGGATCCTCGCAGGAGTGATGAGCAATTTGCTCAACGCGAAACGCCTTCTTGTCCTTTCATCCACCACACAGTGACAGGGGAATCTCTTACCAGAGATGCGTGGCGACACTCGTCCTGCACTTTCTTCCGCGGCAATACCACACCACAACTACACGCCCGGTTTGCCGTCTTGGCAGATCGCCAACCACGTTTCATCTCAAGGAGAGCGCTATGCGTAAAGGAACAAGAAGGTATGACTGGAACCGGTTTGAGCAGGCACAAAACACACTGCTTCGGGCGTGCTTCAACGAACAGTCCGCTGAGGCCGCTGCGCGCAAAGTCGCCTTGGCAGCGGCGGCAGCTTCCGTCCGGTAGCGGCACAGACCCTTTGGCCGGTTCGGCAATACGGGAATCCCCACCAGAAGTGGGGGTGGCGTGGAAACACTCAGCCGTATGCCGAACCTGCGCCATTCTTGCTGGGGCACTACTCCAGCACACCCCCCCCTTACAAGATACATGTGCAAATCTCAACGGCCGACGCTTCTGCATGAGGCGGCCACAAGGAGTTCACCGTGCAAACCATCGAAGCCAAAGTGAGCGCCAGGATACTCAGCAAAGCCGACCGGCTGTTCACCAATAGGCTCAGCCAGATCTTCGTCGAGCTGCTCCAGAATGCTCGCCGCGCAGGCGCGTCCCTGGTCACAGTCACGACCAGCCCGTCACCCACCGACTCAACCTCCCTCATCACCTTCACGGACAATGGCTCCGGCATCGAGGACTTCAATAAGCTGCTCCACCTGGGCGAGTCTGGATGGGACCAAGCCGTCGAGCGCGCGGAAGATCCGGCGGGCATGGGGCTGTTTGCGCTGCTGCACACCGGTGTGGTTGTGAGGAGCCGCGGGAAAACCGCGACCATCACCACCGATGCGTTTCTGGGGAAGGAAGCGGTACAGGTCCACGACCAGGATTCTGTTGACCCGAAAACAGGAACGACGGTGGTCTTCGCCCGCGAGGAGGCACAAGCCGCAATCCTGGATGTCCTCCTCCGCGTCGCTCGCTTCGGCCCGGTTGACGTCAAGGTCAATGGAGAACTGCTGAAGCGTGAGGACTTTCTCGCCAACGCCGTGTACATCAAGGAGGTGGATGGCGTACGCATCGGCGTATTCGTCGGCCATTCCGAACCGTTGGAGTCTGTCAACTTTCACGGCAATCTCATCCGCGTCAACCTGTCGGAGACCGCACTCGGCAAGATTGTGGTCTCGCCGACGCACAACGACCTGCTGTCTGTCGGGGTGCGCCTCGACATCACCTCCACCGCCAGCCTCCACTTGAAGTTGCCCGACCGCACAGACCTTGTTTACGACGAGGCGTACCACACAATGCGGAAACAGGTGCGCAGAACGATCCTCGAGTACTTGGCGAGCGAAGGCGTCCAGCACATCGCATCGTATGCGGTGTACAAGGAAGCACTGCAACTCGACATTCCCATCCAACCGGCCGTCCCGTACCTGCAGCCATTCTTCGTCTCCGCCCGGGACAGCAATTCAGGCCAAGAGCCGTTCAATGGCGACCGGGGCGATTACCTGGCTACGATTCACGACCCGGCTAAGTGCGCTCTCGTGTGTCTGGATGACTACCACGCCGACTCGACTCCCTTCACGTTCGACCTGGGTTCCAGGGACCGCCAGCTTCCAACAGGGCTTGTGCCTGTGCGGGAGAACTCCGGCTTCAAAGGCTATTCCTGGTACGACAATCTAGCCTGCTGCCGCAACTTTAAGCTCACCATCGACGGCAAACCCGCCGAAGATGCAGCCCACCCATTGGCAGTAACGATCGTGAATGGTATCCAACTGTCATTCGACCTGGAGCGTGCAGGCGCCATCGAACAGGTTGCATGGAACCTGCCCTTCGCGGGCTGGGGCGAGGAAGACGAAAACGAAGCCAGCCTTTTCATCACGCGCGACAGCGAGTGGGCGCAAACCAGTTCGCCTTACCAACCGTTCTCCCTTATCGATGTCGCTCAACATCTCGCCTTCGATCCGAGCGACGACTTCGAAGCGGACAGTTACGAAACTCAGGAGCAATACTTCAAGCAGCGCTATGAGGAAGCCATCATCGAAGCTATCGGCGGTGCTCTTGCCGCCGCGCGCCTGGCATTGTCGCGCGCTCTCGGCTGGGACCTTACCAGGGCTCTCGACGCCGCCCACTTGTCCGAGGTCCGGTTCGTCAGGACAGAAGACGGGAAGTGGAAGGTGGACCTTCCCACCGCACCCTAACTTAAAACTGATGGACTGAGCTGGCCGCTAAAACAAGGCGGCCGGCTTACATCCTCCGACCTTACTCGCGAATCTCAGTTCAAACTCTGGAGACCGTTGTGTTCACACCCAAAAACATTCGTACTACCTACCTCCCCAACGGGCTGGCCATTCTCACCGAGCGCATGGAGCATACCCGCTGCGTTTCCATGGGCGTCTGGCTCAAAACTGGCGCCCGCCATGATGCACCGGAACTCAATGGTCTCTCCCACTTCGTTGAGCACATGGTTTTCAATGGCACGATCTCACGGTCTGCTCGGCGCATCGCCTTGGACAGTGATGAGCTCGGTGGGTTCATCAACGCCTTCACCGGGTACGAGACGGTTGCATTCTCTGTTACCGTTCTCGATACCCACGTGGCCCCGGGGCTGGACCTTCTTGCGGACATCCTCTTGAATCCGGAATTCGTTTCCTCAGCGATCGAGCGCGAGCGTGCAGTCGTCATTGAGGAGATCAACGAGAATCAAGATGACCCGGGCCGTCTTTGCCAGGACGCATTTGTTCGCACCCTATGGAAGGACCACCCACTCTCCCTGCCCATCGGCGGCACGCCGGAAACGCTTAGCTCTTTCACCCGCGACGCGCTTGTGCACTTTGCGCAGGAGCATTTCACAGGCCACAATATGGTGTTCGCCGCTGCCGGAAATATTGAGCACGACGACATGGTGTCTATGGTGGAGAAGTGCTTTGGCCACGCTCCGGCCGGCACTTCCCTTCCCGGAGCCACGTGCCCTGCACCATTTGCTGGAAGGACGCTAGTCGACAAGCCGACAGAACAAGTGCAACTGGTCATCGGTGTCCCTGCTCCCCAACTCACCGATGCCCAGTACTTCACAGCGCTGACGGCAGCGACCTTACTGGGGGGAGGAAGCAGTTCCCGCTTATTCCAGTCCGTCCGCGAAGAGCGCGGCCTGGCGTACACCATCGCTGCGGAGTATATGGCGTTTCAGGACACTGGATACTTCAGCGTTTATTCCGGTACTTCCCGCGCCCAGGTTGAGCCCGTTCTAAACCTCATCCTCCAGGAGCTGCACCGGCTGAAGACGGAGCCCGTCTCACCTGGCGATCTTGGGAGAGTAAAGGGAACGCTGATCAGCAGCAGCATTCTAGGGTTGGAAACAAGCTCTGCCCGAGTAGCCGCGATGGCGGGTCAGTTCCTGACATTGAGTCGTACCGTTGGCATGGAAGAAAGACAGGCGCTCATCGAAAGTGTCACCGAAGATCAGGTGATGCTGCTCGCGAATGAGCGGTTCGACTCGGATCGGCTGGCCGTCGCGCTGGTGGGAGACGTGCACGGTTTGGAACTCGTGTCCAACTGTCTCAGTTGCTAACCGACTTTATGCTCTTAATTGGCGGGCCCCGGAGCATCTGCTAGTCGCGCTTTGCGCCAAACGGCTCCCGTGTTGCACAGCCTAAGCGTTCTGTTCTCTGCTGGCCGGCCCTGAACCCATCAGGCCCGGTGTCCAATCTGCTTTTGCCATGCATTCACCCCCAGTCATTTCAATCGATCCGACAGCTTCTTGCGTGTCTGCATCCCACTCGGGGCCAAAGCGTGATTCCTTTTTCCAATCCTGCGGTTGGTCTACGCGGCCGATCGTGCATCCTTCCACCCTGCACAAGGAGAGTGTGCCATGTCGTTACTGTATCGTTCGCCTTTTGGGCCTCGGCATCCCGAACCGCTCGTGACCCGAACAACCTTTCCGTCCATTCCGTCGGTGCTTTTGGCACCAACGTTGCGGGCCTTCCCGCCAACGTTCCCGCAACCGAACCGGTCTTGGAATTGGTTCTAGCCTCCTAGCCTCACCAATCTGGGTGGCGGCGCACGCCCAAACGGACGGCGCTGCCCCCTGCCGAGAATCCCATGTCTCCAATATCTTCTCTCGCACATTTGAAAGCGCGTCCCCGTCGTCTCGTGTGTATCACCCTCCTGCTCGTAGGACTGTGCATCGTTGGCGTTGGCATTGTTTCTGCCGTACGCTTTTCCAGCAAACACTCCATCGGCCTCCTGCTCCTTTGGGAGGCGATCATGTGGGCCGCGGCGATTTGGCAGGTGGTCCGTTTGTGCTTTTGCACCGATCAAACCACCGGCTCCTGTCGATTGCGAGGTCATTAGTGCTAGACGCCGAGAACCGCGCACAGTTCGAGCGTGGTGTGGGCATGGCCCTATCCGCGCTTGTGAGCATCCCTGTCCTGCCCATCGATCGCAAGCAACTTGCGACCACAATTGCCAGCGCTACGTTGGGCGTTGGCGCCCAAGCAGCCACCCGCTTCGTCGAAGCGCTCTTAGACCAGCTTTCAGAGCCGACCGGCGAGACAACCGACGGGCTCATGAACGAGGCCGCCTAACACTCCCACCCGGATATCTTCCGACTATCCGGCCAACTGATTTTCGAACGATTCCCGCGCTTCCTTGGTCCCGCCACGAGTAGCCGTTGTGAGTTTTGTCCGAACAGTTGCTTGCGGAAGTTCGCTCGCATTGCGTCATCCTGCCCGATCCTGCCGCCGTGAGCTTCGGCCCGGCAGCTATCCATTTACCTGGTGCCAGGGGAATCCACCTATGGATGTGTGGCAACACCCCGCCCTGCGCCGAGAGACAACCTGTCTGGCTCAGATTCTGAGGCCAGCACGAGGAGATCGCTATGAATGAAAAGTTCAGTTTTATTAGAACGGTCAGCGACAAATCCCCCATCAAGGTGCTCTCCGACCTCGTGCGCAATATATCGGGGGGCACAGTGGCGCGCCTGGAGGAGACCCGCAACGGTTTTGTCTTAGCCATCGTGACTGCGGCGGGGGCGAACACCGGCGCGATCTATGTTTACGACGAACCGTGCAGTGCATTGTTCATGTTTGAGGTCGACGAGCGCTGCGACGATTTCAGCCGCCGTGAGATCGGGTACCTGGTGCCAGCAGTTGTCAAGTGCCTGAACGGGCCCGACCGCTCGCGCTCCCAGCACCGCCGGCGCCGGCGCGCACATCGGACAACCCGGTCCGGTTCAGTCGCCATTGCCACAACACGTTCGAGCGTTGCCGCTGTTGCTGCGTAACCACGTTTTGCGCTCAATGCTCACACCC
>Ga0302147_10000714_pt1 | contig 15398 bp, 19 predicted proteins | sample I_Bog_E3_2_FD_192438 | JGI IMG/M metagenome (GOLD analysis project Ga0302147, IMG submission 192438) | Peat permafrost microbial communities from Stordalen Mire near Abisko, Sweden - I_Bog_E3_2 | ecosystem: Environmental > Terrestrial > Soil > Wetlands > Peat | place: Sweden: Abisko, Stordalen...
CCGAAGCGAAGCCGCCACCGAGCGTGACGCAGAAGGGCGCGGCGATGATCGGGGATCTGCGAACCGACGCGCTGCACGAGGCGTTGCGCGAACGGGAGATCAACGACGATACCCTGATCGGCATGCTTGTGCTCGCGCTCGGCAGCGCGAACGTCGAGATCAGGCCGGGCGTCAGCAACCACTACGGCAGCCGTGGGGCGCGGCACATTGCAGCCGGACTGGTCGAAGGCGACGTGCTGTCCCGCGACAGCAAGGACCTTCGTGCCGCCGCACGCGAGATGCTCGTGGAGGTGCTGTCCTGCCGCAGGAATATGTCGTGGAGCGGGCCGAACGCTCTTGTCGCCGGAGCTGCTATCGACGCCGGCGCCTTCCTGCCGAACATGGCGACCGATGACTTCCTGCGCTGCCTGCCAAAGCCGTTGCTGGAAGCAGAGGCCGACGCTGCGAACATCGGCATCAAACCGCGTGGAAAGGACACGCGCGCCGCGCTGATCGAACGGTTCGGTGCGGGGACGTGGGTCTATCGCGGTGCCCGCTTCGAACTGACCGATGACGAACGCGCCACGGTGAAAGCCGAGGCCGCCGAGCCTGATGCCGACGACGACTGGGAGATCGGTGACGAACCCGACCCGCAGGGCCGGGATGGCGACCCGGACGACCCCGAGGACCGCGAGGCAGCCTGATCGTGCAACCGGGCCTGGCGGTCTGTGCGCCAGGCCCATCCCACCAGAGGAGGACCCGATGAATGCCATGGGACACAGCCCGGAATCCACCTGGCCGGATCAGGCCTCGCCCACTAACGCCCGGGACGATGACCGTATCGATCTCGCCGCTCTCGCAGCTGCCGCGGCAGACCGCCGGGCCCGGCTGCGCAACATCGAGACCCTGATCGAAACAGCCTGCGAAGCGGCCGTGCGCCGGCGCCGCTCACCGGGGCGCCGCGCGGATAATCGCGAATCGTGGGATCACAACGCGTGGTCTGTCTACGTGCAGGAGGCCCTTTACCAAAACCGCCTTTACCTCCGCAGCGTTGCGGCCCTGCGTCGTGAGGCCGAACATCTCGAACATCTGGTCAAATGCTTTTCTCGCGTTGCACGCTGAAGCTTTGATGCTCGTTCGGGCCATGCGAGTGCCGAACGAGTCGAGTCACGGATCGCCGCGAGAGCGGCAGAGGAAATCCCGCAGAGATCGCCAGCAATCACGCTGGCCGGAAAGGACACCACCATGGACACGATCTTGAACAAACTACTGGCGAGGGCAAGCGCATTCCTGCGTCGCGCGGTCGCCTACGTGAAGTCGCCGGAACCGAGCGGCTTTGAGTACCTCGCCAGCGTCGTGCTGCAGGCCCGGCTCGAAACGCTGCAACGCGAACTGTCGGAGCAAGGCACCTTGCTCGCGCAGGTGACGGAGCAGCGCGACACCGCGGTCGCAGAAGCAGCCGCCATCGCGCGCGAAACGATCGGTCTGCACCTGCAGATCGATGAGCTGCGGCAGCAGATCCCCGATCGCGACATTCTCCGGCGCACAAACGAGGCCCTGGCCGGAAGCGATGCGCGGGTGGCCGAGCTGACGACAGCACTCGCGGAGAGTGAGCGACGCGTGGCAACGGCGGAGCGCGAGAAGAACCGGCTGCAGATCGCGCTGACCCGGGCTGAAGCCGCGAACCAGGCAGCCACTGACGTGGCGGCCAGGGCTCCGGTGCTGGTCGAGGAGATGTCCTCGCCTGCGCCGCTCTCGCTTGCGTCGCCGCCACTGCCCGCTCGGGACGCAAAAGCCACACGGCGAGGCCCAGCGCGAAAGGACGCTGACAAGGCTGGCCAGCAGCGCCGGGAGGCTGCGACGCACTAACCGACGGCGACGACGGCGGGCCGCATCTACGGCCCGCCGCACATCGAAAGGGACAGACCATGAGCAGCGTGAACAAGGTCATTCTGGTCGGCAATCTGGGCAAGGACCCGGAGGTACGGACGACGCAGGACGGCAGCAAGATCGTCAGCCTGACGATGGCAACCAGCGAGTCGTGGAACGATCGCGCGTCGGGTGAACGCAAGGAACGCACCGAGTGGCACCGGGTAGTGATCTTCAACGACCGGATCGGCGACGTGGCCGAGCGATATCTGCGCAAGGGCCGGAAAGTCTACATCGAAGGCTCGCTGCAGACGCGCAAGTGGACCGATCAAGCCGGGCAGGACCGCTACACGACGGAGGTGGTGATCGGCCGGTTCCGCGGCGAGCTGGTGCTGCTGGACAGCGCCAGGAACGGCGAAGGCGCTGCCGGCTCAGGCGGGCGCGACGAAGGCTTTGGCGGTGGTCGCGCCAGCGACACATCGCGTCCGGCCGCCGCAGCCGGGGCGCAGCAGCGGGCTGGTGGCGGCCCGTCATGGGAAGCGCCGAAAGGCGGAGATCTTGACGACGAAATTCCGTTCTGACTGTCACCAGGCGCGAAACGTTATGCGCGCCGGAGGTCATGGACGAGCTTCCGGCGCCGCCCCCGCCAACGTCTTGCTCCGCGAAGCCGAGCGCCGCCGATCGGCGGGCCGACCCGTGAGGCTTCGAAACCCGACCCAAGTGGTTCGCCGGCATCTCCCACGAAATGGAGGACTTATGGCCCGATTCAAAGTTATCGGCTCATTTACGGCAACCGACCTTTATGAGGTCGATGTCGAGATTGAGGCCGACTCGGAAGAGCAGGCTGAGCAGATCGCGAAAGCCCGCAATGAGGCGGGGAAACTCGATTGGCAGCATATCCGTGAGACGGAATGCACGGGCCACATTTTCCAGGCTGAGGCTATCGGCACCTGAAACCCGCCACCAGGCGGGTCACCGGATCGCATTTCGCCGGCCTGAGAAAGGAATCACCCGTGGAACAAGACGAATCTGCTCACAGAGCGGCCCACCCGGCGAACACCACGCTCGACGACAGCGAACGTCAGCCTTGCGAGGTCTGGACGCGCGTAATGGGTTACCATCGGCCCATCACGTCCTTCAACCGTGGCAAGCTCAGCGAATACCGCGAACGACGCTGCTTCACCGAAAGCAACGCCACGGTGGCAGACACGGCCCTCTTCAAGGACCTCGCCCAGGACTGAACAACGTCAGCCGGCGGCCGTCTTGCCGAGGAGGAACCGCTCCGCTTCCTCCGTCGCGTCAAACGGCCGCCAGGGCTCGCCACGCCGCGCATACCATACCGCCCGGCTGACACCATGCGCCTGCTGGCAGGCGTCATACGCCGCGATCAGCAGCCTCACCGCATGCTCGGTCAGCGATGTCGCCCGCGCCTCCAGCGGACCCAGCCAGAACCCGCTGCCCACCGTCGCCTCGTGCCGCTTCTGCTGTGCCTGGACCGCACGCTTCGACGCAGCGTGCGCCGCCCGGCACGCCGCGACGGCCTGCTCCACCACCGGCTGCAGCAGCGCATCGAGCTTCACCTTCAACTCGTGCGGTTCCGCCGGCAGAATCTGCTCCGCGATGTACGCCGCGGTCTCCCGGTCCGTCGCGTGCTCCAGATCGAGGTCCGGCCCGGCGAACTGGAATGCCTCGGCGAGGTTCAAAACCTCCCGAACGTCCGGCTCAATCTCATGTAGCAACATGATCGACGGACGCACCCGCTCCTCCAGGGGGAAGCGAATCACGTTCGTCAGGCCGGGTAGCAGCTCAATCTGCACGATTCGATGCTCCTCTCGATCGCCAGAAACCTACGCCGCGGGAGCGCCGCAGGTCAACACCTAAACATCTGATATTATTCGGTTTTATGGGTCAGCGCAGAAATTTCAGCCGCGCCGGTAAGCCGCAGGCAACGATGGCGCCCCCCGCCAAGCGGCGGGGCCGCGCTCTATCGCCGCCCAAGCGCGGCGACGGAGCCCCGTGTTCTTCACGGGTCTCCGCCCTGACGGGTTACGATCGATGGCGCACGCAAGCAACGAACGTGGTTACGCATAATACACCAGGTGTAGAGACGGTGGCTATTGTTGTTAATTAAAGAGGGCATCAGGAGAAAGAGGAAAACAATCATAGTCTGTGCGTTTTTTCTCTTGCATTCCGTGCTGTATAGGCCCATATTTACTGTGTTGATGGCGAGTTAAGAGCCACAACAGCACAGAACAGAGCAATTCTTTACCCATGCACAGAGGCTAATACCATGGCCGAGACCACCGAAAACACCGCGCCGGACACCGCAATGGGCAACGCTTTGAACAAGGCGCTTGAGCAGCCCAAGCGCACATTCCGGCCGGTCAAGCCTGCGAAGCCCACCAAGACCGCCCGGCCGATCGACGGCGACGCGCGCGAGCCTATGACCCTTGAACGCGCCAAGACGCTCGCGCCGCATCTTGGCCTGATGGAGAATATCGCCCGATCGTTCGCGCTTGAGTCGATGTCCCAGCAGACCGCAGAAGAAGTCTACAACGACGTGCGCGACGCCACGCGGGCGCAGATCAACGCTCAGGCCGATATCCTCACCGTCGCCCTGTCCGAACAGGCAATGAAAGTCCACCTGCAACGGGTGGTCGGCGCCTTCGTCGGTTCCGCCATCGGCGCAGGCACCTACTACCAGCGGCGCGTTACCCTGATGCGCGACATGCACAGCGCAGTCGCCAACGATGATCGCGACGAAGACCGCGATGCTCCCGCAGGCTTCGAAAGCAGGCAGGCCCGTGCCCGCCAGTTCTGCGCCGAACTCGCCGCCCAGGCGTTCGCCTTGGTCGCAGCCGCCACCGGCGCAGTCGCCGCCTACGAAGACGCCACCGGCGACAAGTGGAAGCCCTACGAGAACCAGACCATCCAACCGGTCAGCAAGCAAGCCGCCGCCGCCCAACTCGCAGCCTTCGGAGACTGACACCTGACAGGCGGGGCCGGTCATACGGTCCCGCCTGTCCTTCCCGTGTCGCAACGAAAGCTAGGAGGATCACATGACGGACCCGCGTCTTCCCCGCATTCTCAACAAGCGAACCGATCGCATCCCGCCAGGCGCCTACTACTGCGGCCGGCCAGGCCCGCTCGGAAACCCCTTCGTCATCGGCCGCGACGGCACCCGTGACGACGTGGTGGACAAGTTCGACGCATGGGCGCCAACCCAGCCAAAGCTGATGGCCATCATCGCGACCCTTGAAGGCCGCGACCTCGTTTGCTGGTGTGCGCCTTTACGTTGTCACTGCGAACCGATTAGGCGGCTGGCAAATCCCAGGCTCTTCGCCGAGGCCGTCGGCAGGACATCGACAGCCGAGCAGGCCGGGGCGGACGGAACGAAGCTGTACAAGCACACCGTCACCATCAAGCAGGACGAAGACGGTTGGTGGATTTGCGAAGACGGCACGCCGCTTGAAGGACCGTTCAGCTCGCAGGACAGCGCAATCGCCGCCGTCGAGGCTGTGTGAACGGGGCGGAACGATGACAACCGAAGCGCGCGAGCAGGCAACCAAGCTGGCTTGGTGCCCGCGCAGGAAGTGTTCGACAAGTTGCGCGCCTCGGGCGCGGCCGGGCTGACGGAGAAAGAGGTCGAGGGCATCCTGTATGGGGACGACTAGAGAAATCTTCTATACTTGTTATGTCGCGATCAAATGGCCGTTACCCCACGTTATTACTTGACGTGTATTATGGACCATGCTTTACTTCACTTGCCATGGTGCTCATGGCGGCCGGACAGAGGCGGTCGAAACCTCTGCCCAGCCTAACCTAGACTTGGAGATACACCAATGTCTGAGGCTACGCAGAAGCATACCACACCCGCCGGCGGAGCGCCTGCCATCATCTCCTATGGCGTGAACCTCCCGGCGCTGTTCCGCCCCGGCCGGCCGCTCACCGACTTCGAGCTGGTCGCCACCTGGGCAGTCCAGAAGTCGGCCCGCGACGCCGAAGAGGCCGCGGAAGATCAGCGCGATCTGGTGCATTCCCGCACCGCGCTCCGTGAGGCCCACCAGCGGATCGCCGAGCTGGCGGGTGACGCCGAGAAGGCCCGCGCCGGGCTGCGCGAAGCCGACGAACGGATCATCGATCTGGCAAGTAAAGCCTCGCACGAGGAGGCTCTGCTAAATGATGCGCTGCGCGAAGCCAAGCAGCAGATCGCCTCGCTGACGCGCCAGGTCGCCCGGCTTGAAAAGATGCTGCCCGCCGGCGACAAGGCGGCCACGAAGACCAAGGGACGCAGCCGGAACGGCACGCGGACCGAGGTAGCCGAGACCGCGCCCCCAGCCTAAGCTTACCGGCGCCGCCGGGTCCAATCCGGCGGCGCCGCCCGACCATCCGGAGGCCTATAGGGCGATGCCACAGGGGTCCATCATGACAACTCAAATCGGCAGTTTCGTAGTCGAAACCGTTAGCGGCTCCAAGGTCGAGATAACGCTTTCCACCACGGAGCCCTGCGACGGTCGCCTGCTGACGGCCGCGTCCGTCCAGGTTCAGGGCAAGCTGGTCAAGGAGTGGCTGGACGGAGTCCATGACATCCCCCCCAGGTCGGACATGCCGCTATACGCCAAGCTGCGGGCGCTGGGCGCAACCCATTATGCTCAGGTAGGAGGCGGGGCCTTGGCGCTGGACGCGATCGCCGCCGAGACCATCCGGCGACAGATGGCGGATGCCAGCGCGCACGCTCGGCAAATCAGAGAGGCTGAGGACGCCGCGCGTTGCGCCGAAATCCGCGCCGCGCAGGACGTGCGGCGCGTGCTCCGACACAGCCCGGCATGGCCGGATCAATACGGGCTGTCCGAGGCATATCCAGCCGACCCCGCATCCGAGTATGCGTCGTTCGTCAAATTCCGCCTGCCAGGCTGCGCGGATGTGCCGGTTGATCCGCGTTGTCCCTCGCTGGCCGACATCAAAACGCGTAGTGTGGTCTGGGGCGCATACCCAGGACACGACAATACGCTTTGGCTGGTCTCTGACGCGGACTGGGAGATCCTCGTCGCCGAGACGGCCGACCAAGCGCTGGAGGACAAGGCACGCGAGACCGCGCGCGCCGTGGTGGATGCCGCCAGGTTGGCGGATCTCAAAGCCATCGAAATTCCCGCACAGGCGGTCGCCGCATTCCGGCGGTTTGGCGGGGATTTTGATGCAGCCTGGGAGAGCGAGGACGAAACCGCCGCTTCCCTGATCCGCCGCTACGGCGCCGCCATCGAGGCGCAAGGCATCGCCTGCCGCCGGATCACGGCGCAAGAAATGCCGATCGAACCGCCGGGGGCATGACTGTCGTTTCGATCCGCACCCCCTCGTCGCGGGAGCGATACGTCGAGCTACTGTTCCGTTCCGATCCACGCCCCCCAGGAGGAGGCGACATCAGGAGACTACCTCATGCCAATATCGCACCACAAGACCAGCCGGACCATGGCCCAGGCTGCGGTCGGGCGGTTTCCGGCCAGCCGCGAGGCCATGATGGACCGCATCCCCCTGGAAGTGCGGAGGACCCTGCCAGCGCAAGAGCTTGCAGCGCTGCTTGATGCCGTGTGGGGCGCGTGCCAAGAGGCGAAGGCTATCGCCACCCGTGAGGCCATCGCAGACGGCTGCCTATGGGATCACCGCCGCGCCCGGCTGATCGAGATCGAGAGCCACCCATGAACCGAGAGAGATACCCCAAGCACAGCCCCGCGCTCGGACCGCGAATGGTCATCGACGGGGCCGACCTGGGCGCCGCGATGACGCCAAACGACGTCCTGATCGAACTGCGCCTGATCACCGAGCTGCAGGACGACGAGATCATAGACGCGATGGCGGCCGGCGCGGACCGCGTGGAACGAGACATGACGGAGGATCCCCAGTCCGGGATGCCAGCGCTGGCAGCGCTGGCGCCCGAGGAGCGCTTGGCCGTCATCGAGGTCGCGCGGTCAGTGACGCGATCACGGATCGACGCATGGCGCAGGCGCCACAGACAGATGACCTGGCCGGAACTGCGCGTCCTGCTGCTCGGCCTACGAGGCAAACTTACTGGAAGCTGACCGGCCGCTGGCGTGTCTGCGCGCCGGATCGCCGCGCGCGCTCGGCGCTGTCGTCCACCTCCGAAATGGCGGAGAAGGAAACGCCGCTCCCGCCGACCGACGGCCATGCCCGGGGTACGCCGAGGTGGAGCCTCTATCGCGAGAACGTCAGGATCATCGCCACCGCGATGAGGGCGCCCATGATCCCGAGCTGGGCTTCGTGATGCGCACCGGCCAGGCCGAAGCTGGCGGAGCCAGCCAGGAACAGCACCGCGCTCAGGACAAGCCATAGCGTCCAAGGAGCCGGCTTCAGCCGGCGGGCAAGCCGAGATAACACAATGCGCACGCTGCACTCTCCCACGTCTTGGCCAGAACACACGATAGCACGGAAGAGTCTAGCAGCGCCCGGAGGCGGAGACCCGGCGCCACGAGCCCGAAGATGCCGTAACATCCGCCAGCGCATCACGGACGATATCGAGGCCGCCGGGCGCGCGTCCATCGAGGAGATCGCGCGCGCTGATCGCGATTCGCAGCCCGCCGAACGATCCGAGATCGACTGGCTGGCCGAGCAAGATGCCGTCGCGCGCAAGGTGCTCGTAAAGCAGCCGCAGCTCCGCTACCGGGCGCAATCGCCGCGGTTCGGCCGCATCGCGAACCGCGAAGGTGAAGATGCTGGGCATGTCGGCCCATCCAGCCCCACCCGCCGGCAAGCCGGCGATCGGCACCAGCGCCGGGATGTCGCAGAGCACCTGGTTCACCGCAGAGGCGAGGTTCCGAAGGATGCCAGCCATATCGGCAGCCGCCAGCTCGAACGCCTCAATCGTGTGGAGGGCAGCGGTCCAACGAAGGATCATGCCAAGGGTGTTCGCATCATGGTGCAAAGCTGCGGACCAGGTGCGACCAAAGCACGAAAACGACGCCTGCCGCGCCCGGGGAAACAACAGGGCACCGGAGAAGGCCGGGCCGCCGAAGAACTTGGAGCCGGTTACAGCGACCAGCCAGCCGCGCCGTAGATAAGCCGCCACGCTTTCGGGGTCGATCCGCGATTGACAGGCGTCAACGATCACATCGAACCCTTCCGGGATCTCGGTCGGTGCGACCAGCCCCGTCTTGCTGCCGTGCGTGAGGTAGATAACCGGCCGACCACGAGCGGACTTCGCGGCCGAGATGAACGCGCCGTTCAGCTCGCCGTCAGAACGCGGCGCACCGGCCAAAGTCCGAAGCGGGACCTGGATCGAGTCGATCGCACAGCCAGGCAGCGGGGTCCCTGTCGCTGGCCCGTCGAACCGCCGGCCCGAGGCCGCAAGCGGCACGCCCGTCCCTGTTTCGGATGCATTGGGGAGGATGGCCGTCATCATCTCCCCCGGCCGTTCGGCCGCGAGCACCGCCGCCGCGGTCAGCAACGCGTCGGTTCCTGACGGGCAAAGGATGACGTCCGCGAGCCCGTTGGCGCCGAAATGCCGGAGTAGGATGTCCTCGATGTCGTGCCGGTAGGTCTGCAAGCGTTCCGCGCGGTCGCGTGGTGACAGAGCGCCCGCGAATGCGTCATAGCACTCGCCGGCGCGTTCGAAACCGCGCCGGGAAATCGGCGACGCGGTGCACGAAGAGAAGCATACCAGGTCGGGAGCCGGCATCGATGGGCAGGCGTACTTATTGGTGCCGGTGCGCGGGTCAATCGCTACGCGGCTGTCACCGTCTCCTAGCAGCGAGGCGGCGAAGCCTGCAAAACGCGCGAGTGACGGCGCGTGGGGTGTGTGCCGTCCGTTGCTAAGAGACCGCGATGAAACGTCTTGCGCGAAGTTTCCAAGATCATCCGGCATCTGGTTAGCTCCGGACCAAAGATTATCCTAAAGTCCTAAACCCATACCTTCCATTCGAGAGAAGTGCAGGTTGGCACGTGGCCTTCGGGTCGTTAAGGCTGCGCCATGGAGATAGCTCACCCACTGAGATCCAGACCCTTTGGCCGTTTGGCCAGATCATCTCCGTGCGGCCGTTCGTGGGGTGAAGTGGCTTTGGGACGATGATAACCCCGGCTCCTGTGCCTACCTGCGGTGAGTCGCTCGACGGCGCGGCAAAGACCGGTACCGGAGGTGCGTTTGTGCCTAGTGGCCCGTAAACTGACGTGAGGGACATGCACTGCCACCCGGGCAGATCCTGCACAACATGGACTGGCGTATATGGCTGGCTATAGGCCGGGCCAGATGCGAATGTCACGATGACAAACAAGAGAATTCTAGCCTTCACGTCCAATCCCTTTCGTTTAGGACAAAACCGACTGACCTGCAGCCGATCCGATCTTTGCAGCAACACTAGCACGCCACTGCCCTACGGTCTCCCCGGGCGTGATGCCGTTTTTCGAGAGTTGATAAGGTGTGTACATGTTGAGCGCGTTCGCTATAGGCTCGTTGTCTGGCGCATTCGCGACCTGGAGGCCACCTTGGGGGCCGAAATTATAATACCCGCGAACGTCGAGAACCGTCGGGCTTGAGATGCCGTTATTCTGTAAGTACTGGCTGCCTTGCAGCAGATATTCCGAAGCGGCGATCGCCTCAGTGGTAGGGTCCATCTGCCCCGCAAGCCCGGGGACGATCTGGCTTGCGAGGCTCTGGTTCTGAGCGACGGCGCCATTGATCATAGCAGTGAAAGTTGAGGCCGTCATTTGGAACGCCCCGGCGACAGTGCCCGTGCCAGTTAGGTTCTGACAACCACTTTCCACGACGCACGTCGCTGCAAGTGCAGAAGGATTGACGCCGAGAGCTTGCGCATTGGCAACCGCCGCAGCGCCCCATGGCTGGCTGAGCATCGTGGAGAGCGCATCGCTGCTGGCGACAGCGCCGCCACCGCCACTCGATCCTCCGCCGCCGCTGCCGTCACCGCTGCCGTCACCGGATGACCCGCCGCTCGTTGGGTCTGAGGGAAATGGGTTGGGCGTTCCCTGGGGTATCGTGATTTCCGGCAGGCCCGGTTCCGGAACGTAAGGCCGGACCTGGACCGGGGGCCCGTTGAGCGTCGTGGCCACCTGGCCGAATGCCGGAACGGCTGCGAGAGCCGCCGCGCATGCAGCCGCCACGACAATGCCTCCCGGCCGGGGGCGAGAGCCGGGCGCCAACGCGGCAGACGCCGGGCGAGATGGTAACAGGCGCGGTTTCATGAGACCTCCTCGATTTGGGAGGCCCAGACTGGGAGGCTCGTTGGTGAATGGAGCCCGGAATCGTCTGGCGATCCATTATTGTGCCGCCTGACCGAAACCGGTCACATCGCAGTAGATACGGCCGTTGGAGGGCACCGGGTGGGCCATGCACTGACCGAGCAAACTGGTCGCACCCCGGTTCTGCCAGGCACAAACGCCATAGCCACCCAGGAACAGACCGAGCGTCACCAAGCCCGTGACGGCATAGCGACGCCGACGGACGCCGGCGTTCCAACTTTCTTCCCGCAGCACCAAGGCCCCCTGCAGCTTCTCGATGAACAGCGGCATGACCTCCTTCATCATGCGGAAAACCAGGTTCTCCTGCTCGACCTGCAGCGCGATTTGCGCGGTCCGCGCCTGACTCAGCGCGATGTTGGCCGCCTTGGTGATCTCCCGGGCGCGCGCGAGTTCCAGCTCCGCGGTGTCCCGGTCCTGCCGGAACATCAGCTTGAATTCAGCTTGCGCCGTCTCGATGACTCGGCCGGACCAGTCGATCGCTCCCAACAGCGCCGAGACGAACTGCCCCTCCGGATGGTCGGGACGGAGCCCCCATTGCCGCGCCGCCTCCTCGACGCGCTGCAAGACGGCAGCGAAATCCTTCCCGGACTGCACCGGCCCTACGGACAAGATTGGAGGCGACGGCTTTTTATCAGCGGGGGCGGCGGGCTGCGCCGTGACGGCATTCCCTTCCGTCATGGCGATGCCCCCTGCATGAACGCGAGCGCCGGATCGGCCGCGACCACGTCCGCTACGGTGTAGTCGAATGCAGCCCGGTCGCCCCACTCCGGCACCGGCGGCACCCGCGCTCCGCGAAGGACTTGGGTGACGGCCAAAGGCGCGGTGCGCAGGAGTATCGCCGCCGCGAGCATGAACGACGCTTCCTGCATCGAGTCTGCCGCGAATGCGTGAACGATCGCCGGGTCCCGAGACCACCCGGCCCCGAACACGTGCGCGGTATCAGCTCCAATATAAGGACTCTCGACGACACCAAAGCGGCGGGACACCGCGGCGATGAAGGCTGGCGAGCCTTCGATCTGAGCCAAGGTTGGGCCGCAGACCTCAGCGCGGGACTCACGGACATCCGCGACGGACGAGTGCGGCAGCAAAGATGGCGGCGCCTCGTAATCGTCCCCCCAATCGAAGTGACATGCGAGGGGTATGATAACCACGTCGATCTCGGACTCACCCTCGAACCGCCCGCTGGCGACGACATGCATCGTGCCACGGCGGCCACTCTCGTCGGCCCGGATCAACACGCCCGTGCGGTCGCAGTTCATTTCTCCCGGCTGGGGTGGCAAACGGCCGGCAATCCGTGGGTCCCATTCCCACCAGGTCAGCCCAGCCGGCACCATCGCTTTCGACAGGGACGTGACCGTAACGCCTATGTCCTCGGTTCGGGTCTGCTCCGCCAGCAGGGCGAACCGTCTGGTGAAGACAAGCCGTTGGGCCGCCAGCACATCGTAGAACAAGCGGTGATATCCGTTTCGCTGGCCGGCTTTCTCCTGACGAAAGGCTCGCGTGGCGAGCCGCAGGGCAAGCTCGGGTGGATCGGCCGAAGCGGGATGCTGCGCCGCTCCGCGAGCGGGCGCTGCCTTCGACGCCCCCGACAACTGGGGGCGCTTCGCGGCTGTTTTCCGCCGGCCCTTGCTGCGCACCTTCTTCACGACGACAACCCCGCCTGTGCCGGCAGCGTGCTGGTCGGCAGCCACTCACTCGGGAACTGTCCGAAGAACGCGGGAATGTCCCTGGTCCACCAGCGGTTGACCCGGGCCTGGTCGAAGAAAGACAGCGGCTCCTGCCCCGGCTTGGCCGCGCCAGCGGCGGCTTCCGCGAAGGTGAGGCCCCGGTCGGTCACCTGAGACATGCAACTCAGGTTCGGGAACATAATGACTTTGGCACCACCCGTGAGAGCCGCCTTGAACGCCCGGTTCTGCTTTATTGCCGCGAAAGCGGCTGTGGCTGATCGACCCGACAGGACGAGTCCCTCATTGAGTACGATCAAGGTCGCCTTGGGCAGGAACAGACCCTGGTCGGAGAAGTGCTCAAGATAATCGAGGTCGGCCTGTTCTGGTCCGACGCAGAAGAGCCCGACGACCTCAATGCCCTGCTCACCGAGGGCGCCAACCAGCGGGATCTCATCGACCAGCGCAGAGAAGCCAGTCAGCCCGCCGCCGGCGTCCAACACAGCATGCCGCCGGGTGCGAACCTGCTCGGCCAGCCGGTCCTCGATCCACTGCTTCCCGTCGGCGAGGCTGCCGATCGGCGGCGTCGCTGCGTCGGGGAAGAACGTCGATAGGCTGTGAGTCCGGTTCTGCTGGTCCGCGTTCCAGACGTCGATCTCGCAGCCGAGGCCGAGGAAGTACTGGGCAGCCGTATTCAGAACGGCGGTCTTCCCGACCCGCTGGCGCCCCAGTGCCGCCCACAGCTTCCGGGTGCGTTGGGGAATTCTATCATCAGGCATCCTGCATCCTCCTGGTTGGTTACAAGCGGGTTCTCGAGCGAAGTTCTGCAAACGGAGACACCGCCGTCTGATCGGCATCGTCACCACGCAGACGGGCCTCCTTGCGCGCCAGGCTCGCGGCCGATCTTGCAAACGGGCGGTCACGGGTGCGTGATGGGGGCTTCGTCACGGCAATCCCCGCGGGCACCACGGCCGACACGCCCGGGCGTTTGGCGCTCCGGTTGGGACATCCTCACCCCCCACCGAACCGAAACCTGCGGTCGGCGTGATTGAGTTGCCGATCGAGCGACTCCATCTCCCTGGCGACATGCTCCCTCTGCTCGGGCGTGAGGTGCGCGTCGTCGTCCGTCTGAGAGGAGACGGCGCCGGCCTGGACGGGCGCCGGGAGAACGGGGCGCATCGGCGGCGGGGCGACGACCTCTGGCCGCCAATCCGGGGAGATGCGGGAGGGGAATTTTCCACCTATCGGCCGCTTCTTCTTCGCCTTGAGGGCTTGCGCCTCCGCCACATCCCGGCAGACGCGCTGCCAGACCTTGGTCACCGCCTTGGCGGTTGGCGTCACACCGTCCCGACCCCTCAGGCCATTACGGACTACCTCGCCGGCCAGGTCCGTCAACGACCACTGCTCACGGCTAAGCCGCTCGGCGACCTGAGAGTGGTGGGCACGCAACCAGGAGTACACCTCTCCCCGGCCGCGAAAGCCGCGGACGCGTCGCTTTCTGATAGGTGTGGGCGGGCTAACGTCGGACATGCCAACCATCCTGCCGGGGGCGTTGGTGAACGGAGCGCGTCGATTTGGACGGTGCGTTCGAAGCTGGCTCGACGGCCCCGGAGCGAGCGAAAGCGCCGCTGCCGGGCACCTGTGTGTGGGGGCTAAGGTTCGACATGCCGACCAATCTGCCGAGGGCGTCGGTGAACGGAGCAGGCCGTCTTGCCGGTGAAGGCGGGTCCCGACGCCCCTTGACGGAAGCGTGATGGCTGGCGCCGCCCCCCCAGCCAGCCAGCGGAAACGTCGAGGCTGGCGCCAAACGAACAGACCGCGAACGTGGCGACGTGCTTGAGACGCCTTGGAGACGTGGCGGAGACGTCACGGCGACATCGAGGAGACGTCGGGGCTGTCCATATGCACCAATGCACTGCTAGTGCTTTTGTTCGCGGTCACGGAAACGGCATTTCGGGCTCACGCGCGCGTTACCGGCTCCGCTGCCCGTCGAACAAAATGCGAACTGGCTGCGGGTTGGGGAAGGGGCAACCGGAAAGAAGCGGACTTCAGGTTGGGCCGGCCCGCCGCGCCGAGGCGATGGCCGGCTATAGTCTCCCAAGGAAATCAGCAGGATAACGAGCAAGGCCAGGGCTCGCGCGTCCCGCACCCGGCTCGACGGGAGGACTGACAGGCCGGCATGACAGGGTATCGGCTGTCCTCACTGGACGCGCGCGGCCCAGCCAACCCCGGTCCCGAAGCTGGCGTGGTTACTCACGCGACCGTGATATCGAAGAGCGCGGCGGTCCAGCGCTCCATCCGCTCCGTTTACAAACCACCGGGCGACACTTCCGCACGCAACGGAGGTGAAAATGGAAGACGATCAGAAAGTGGGCGCCCGGAAAGGAACTGGCTCCCGTCGGGGTGCGGCGGCGCGGGAACGAGCTGACACGGATAATCTACAAGAGAACCAAGAGGCTAGTGAGCCAGGCCAGAGGGCCGACAGCCAGATGCTGTCTGGCGCGACGATGGAGTTCAGTTTCGACGGCCGGCCTGTGAGGACCATCTTGAGGGGCGGCGAGACCTGGTTCGTCGCCGCCGATGTCTGCGCGGTGCTCGAACACTCTAACCCGACCAAAGCGGTTC
>Ga0302147_10000727_pt1 | contig 15272 bp, 13 predicted proteins | sample I_Bog_E3_2_FD_192438 | JGI IMG/M metagenome (GOLD analysis project Ga0302147, IMG submission 192438) | Peat permafrost microbial communities from Stordalen Mire near Abisko, Sweden - I_Bog_E3_2 | ecosystem: Environmental > Terrestrial > Soil > Wetlands > Peat | place: Sweden: Abisko, Stordalen...
CCTGCATCGCGGCGGCCGCATCCCCGCGTTTGGCCAGTTCCATGGCAATTCCGTAGCGGGCAAAGCTGTTTTTCGGGTCGAGAGCGAGAATTTCCTTGAGTCCTGCAATCTTGTCCATGCTGTTCGCTTCCGGCCGGCCGGCCCGTTGGAGATTTGCGTAAATGGGGCGCGATTGCCGAAACTGAAACTGAATGCCTGGCCGCAGCGGCCGCCTTTTCCATTGTAGCTGTACTTCGGCCGCGTCTGTCAGCGAACGACTTAACAGGAATTGAGGAAGAAATGAGCACGCCCCCCGCACCTCCGCCCGCCCGAACAGTAGCCAGTACCCAATCAGAGATGACTGAGATCATCCTGCCAAATGACACCAACACTTTGGGAAACCTGCTCGGCGGACGCCTGATGCATTTCATCGATATCACCGGCGCCATGGCCGCCTACCGCCATTCGCGCACCCACGTCGTCACCGCCGCTATGGATCACATCGACTTCATCCAGCCCGTGCACCTGGGCGATCTGCTCACATTGAAGTCAAGCGTCAACCGCGCGTTCTCCACATCCATGGAAGTGGGGGTGAAGGTCTACGCCGAAAACACTCGAAATGGAACAATTGCGCACGTAGCCAGCGCCTACCTGGTCTTTGTAGCAATCAATGAGGCCGGTCAACGCCAGCGCGTGCCTCAAGTCATTCCCGAAACACCAGACCAGCTTCGCCGCTATGAGGGGGCGCAACGGCGCCGTGAACACCGCGAGGCCGAAGCCGCCCGCCGCAAGCAGGCCAAGCTGGAGACGATGGCTGCGGCCGCTGCGGCAACAGCTGCTTCGTAACGGACGTATGCCGGACTCGCCGATTCACACGCCTACGGATTTTCCGCGCCGCATCGTCTGCCTCAGCGATGAAACCACCGAAACCCTCTACCTGCTCGGCGAGCAGGATCGCATAGTCGGCGTCTCCGGATTCACTGTTCGCCCGCCGGAAGCGCGACTGAAACCGCGCATATCCGCCTTCAGCAGTGCCAACATCGATGCCATTCTGGACCTGAAGCCTGATCTGGTTCTGACCTTCTCCGACGTGCAGGCCGAAATCACGCGAGACCTGATTCTGCGCGGGCTCACCGTACTCAATTTCAACCAGCGCAGCATCCGCGAGATTTTCGACATGATCGCCACGCTCTCTCGGTTGGTAGGAAATCCCACGGCCGGATTGGCGCTCATCGACCAGCTTCAGAACGGCCTGGCCGCCATTGAGACCTCCGCGAAGTCATTTCCGCGCCGCCCGCGTGTGTTCTTCGAGGAGTGGAAGGAACCGCTCATCAGCGGCATCGCCTGGGTGGAAGAGCTCATCGAGATCGCAGGCGGCGAGGTAATCTTTCCCGAGCTTCGTGGCTGCGGCAAATCCAAAGACCGCGTCGTCGATCCCGCGTCCGTTGCGGCCCGTGACCCGGAGGTCATTATTGCCTCATGGTGCGGAATGAAAGTCAACATCGACGAAATCGTCTCCCGTCCAGGCTGGTCCACCGTGAGCGCGGTCCGCAGCGGGCACGTGTATGAAATCCCCTCCAGCCTGATTCTGCAACCCGGCCCTGCGGCCCTGACGGAAGGCGTGCGTCAGATCCATGCACTCCTCGCGGAAGTCGTAGGAGTCAAACTGCCGCCGGCACTCAAGCTGTGAGAATTGCAGCCTGCAATCTGGGAACCGCCAACCCGCTCTCCTGTAAGATTTGAATAGGATCGACCGATGGGCTTGTCTCCTCAGCAGTTGGGTAGGAGCAGCCCAAGCACAAAGATTTTGTTTACACACGCGGTCGTCCAAAGGAGCAGCAAAACCCAATGGCCCATTCACCCTCCATGCCTTCGCCGGTTGCATTGCCCGGCGTCTCGAAGATAGTTGCAGTCGGTTCCGGCAAAGGGGGAGTCGGCAAGACCACCGTCGCCGTGAATCTGGCCATCGCGCTCTCACGACTTGGCCAGCGCGTGGGCCTCATCGACGCCGACATCTACGGCCCCAATGTGCCGCTCATGATGGGTTCAAGCCAGCAGCCGAAGGTCGGCCCAGGCAACGTCATCGAACCCAATCTGACGCATGGCATCAAGACCATCTCCATCGGCTACATTTCGCCCGGCGACAAGCCGCTGGTCATGCGCGGACCCATGCTGCACCAGATCATTCGCCAGTTTCTGCAGCAGGTCGATTGGGGAGAACTCGACTACCTCATCGTCGATCTGCCTCCGGGCACCGGCGATGTTGTCATTTCGCTGGTGCAGACTGTTCCCCTCACCGGCGCGGTTGTGGTCTCCACGCCCAGTGACGTAAGCCTTGAAGATGCGCGCAAGGCTCTGCAGATGTTTGCGCAGGTCAACGTCGAAGTCCTCGGCATTGTGGAGAACATGAGCCACTTCACCTGCCCGCATTGCCATCATGAAATCGACATCTTTTCTCGCGGCGGCGCCGAGCGTACTGCAAAGCAATTCAACATCCCCTTCCTCGGATCGGTGGAGCTCATCCCCGCCATACGCGAAGGCGGAGACCGCGGATTGCCTGTCGCGCTGGCTGGCCCCAAGAGCCCGCAGGCCGCGGAGTTCTATGCGATCGCCGAGAAGGTAATGGAGCGTGCAGAAGCCGCAGCGGCTGCCGCTACAGACGTAATCGAAATCAGCTAGGTCAATGAATGGCGAACAAACTCGCTGGGTTCGTTTGAATGTAATCTATAACCGGTAATCTGAAAAGAGAGCGGGGTGTCAGCCCCGCTCTCTTTTTCGTTCCCTTCAGTTTAGCGCCAGTGCCCTTCGCGCATCTCCCAGTGGTCATTCACACGTACCCACCGATGCGCAACCCAACGCTGGCCGGGATGCGGCGGTCGATCGTAGTGCCCACCCACCCACACATAGTGATCGCCATCCCAACGGTGATATCCGGATATCCATACGTAGCCGGGTTCCGGGGGCGGACCGGGATGCTCTACAACCACAACGGGCGGACGCACGCGCACTATCACTTGCGCGTTCGAAGCCGCAGGAATCAGTGCAATAGCCAACAGAAGTCCCAAAACAGTCTTCTTCATAGTGAATTCATTCCTCCAGTTATTTCAGGGTGTGCGGAGTGTTGTGTCCGTCCCGCCCGTTGAAGAGTTGAACGGTTTGCCTACGAAATAGTTGCGCTTGATTGCTGCACCTTACCCCCAGCGCCAATTCAAACGCACACAAATTTCTCCGTTGGATAAGATGCATCGGTGCAAAAAAGAGTCGCCCGCAAAACTGTGGAAATTCACCCCGTACAATCTACTTTTCTACGCATTCGCACCAACAAAAGGGCGGAGCCGAAGCCCCGCCCTCTTTCGAAAACCGACCAGAACCTACCGCCAATGTCCTTCAACCAGAATCCACTGCCCATGCCGGTGCACCCAGTGGTGAGCAACCCAATGCGCGCCTTCATGCGGCGGACGATCATAGTGGCCGCCTACCCAGACGTAGTGATCGCCCTGGTATTGGTGATAGCCGGAGATCCAGACATAGCCAGGTTGAGGGGGCGGTCCGGGATTCTCCATCACCGGAGCCGGTGGCCCAACGCGAATCACAACCTGCGCAATGGATGCCACAGGACACAACGTGAGAGCGAACAGAAGTGCCAGTGCAATTTTCTTCAACATGAAATCGAATCCTCCAGGAAATCGACGGCGCACCCAATAGCGGATTTACTTAATCCACTTCTACCATCGTCCCTTTCCTGAAGAATGCTCTGAATTGCTCACTCTATGTTTTCAATCCGATCGTGGCCGCCTCAAGCTCTTCTGACAGTGCCTCGGCTGCGGTAATGCAGGCCCCGCGGTCAACATCCCGATGGGTCACCACGCGAATCGCATCGCGGCCAACCGTGCTCACCAGCACCCCGCGCGCCTTCATGCGCAAGGCCAGTTCCGCAGCGGTCAGTCCCGCGACCTCCGTGATCTTGAAGATCACAATATTCGTCTCCACGCCATCCAGGTCAATCGATACGCCTTCCATGTGCGAAAGCGCTTCAGCCAGCAGGCGCGCATTGGCGTGGTCCTCATGTAGCCTCTTCGGTCCCTGCTCAAGAGCCATGAGTCCCGCAGCGGCCAGCACGCCAGCCTGCCGCATGCCACCGCCCAGCGCCTTGCGAAAGATGCGTGCCTGCTCCATCAGTTCCGCCGACCCTGTCAGCATCGACCCCACAGGTGCACCCAGCCCTTTTGACAAACAGAACATCACCGTATCGAAGCCACCCGTCAGTGTCTTCACATCCACACCCAGCGCCGTAGATGCATTGAAGATGCGCGCACCATCCAAATGCACGGGGAGCTTGCGTTCCTTTGCGCCTTCCCAGATCTCCTGCAACACGTTAAGCGGCGTGCATGTGCCTCCGGCTAGATTCGCGGTGTTCTCAATCTCGATCAGTCCCGTAGCAGCGCGAAACGAACCGCGTCCGAAGATCACCGGCTCAATGTGCTTCCATGTCAGAATGCCGCGCTCGGCTTGCACCGCCCGCACCAGGCAACCGGAGAAGACCGCTGTGGTCGCCATCTCCCAATCCAGAATGTGCGAGCGCGACTCCGCAATCACTTCCTGCCCCGGCTGCGTGTGCAGACGAATCGCAATCTGATTGCCCATCGTTCCCGTCGGCACAAACAATGCGGCTTCACGACCAAACACCTCCGCAGCCCGCTTCTCCAGCAGATTCACGGTGGGGTCTTCGCCGTAAACGTCATCACCCACCTCGGCCGCTGCCATTGCGGCACGCATCTCCAGCGTGGGCTTCGTTACCGTATCTGAACGCAGATCGATCATTGTCCTCACCACACCCGGCAAGCATTCGCCGGCATCATCGGCTGCCCCACCTTGCACCCAAACGCGTTGCCAAATTCCGACATGTTTTGTATCACACCGAGAATCCGGAACTTGTCCGGCGAGTGCGGATCGGTCTGCACCTGAAGCCGCATCTGCTCCGGCCGCATCTCCCCGCACCAGTTCTGTCCATCCGCGATGAAAAACTCCTGAACGGGAGTGAAACCGTTTGCGTCCTTTGCACTCAAGTCGATTTTCTTTCGTTGCGCATCCTCAAGCAGTGCCATGTACGCAAGCCGCAAGCCGCCGTTGTCCGCAGTGTTTTCGCCCAGCGTCAACTTGCCGTTCAGCTTCACATCGTCTATCGCCGTGAAGCCGCCGTATTCCTTCACTTCGCAATCTGTCATCGCGTCAAACTTCTTGCCATCGTCGGCCGTCCACCAATCGGCCAAATTGCCATTGCCGTCAAACTGCCGTCCCTGGTCATCGAAACCGTGCGTCAATTCATGTCCCACCACAGCGCCAATGTGCCCATAGTTCACGGCGTCCGTAGCTGTAGGATCGAAGAACGGAGACTGCAGAATTCCTGCCGGGAAGTTGATGTCGTTCATGCTCGCGTTGTAATACGCATTGATGGTAGGTGGAGACATGCCAAACTCTCCGCGGTCAACCGGTTTGCCAATCTTCGCCAACTGCCGGCGATTCTCAAACTCCACCGCGCGAATCGAATTGCCGATCGCATCCCCACGCACAACGGTCAGTTTCGAGTAATCGCGGAAGTGGTCAGGATAGCCAATCTTGTTCGCAACCATGTGCAGCTTCTCGCGCGCTTTGGCCTGCGTCTCGGGACTCATCCAGGTCAGTGTTCCAATCTCGCGATCCATCGAGTCTTCAATGTCGTGCACCATCTGCACGGTCTCCTGCTTGCTCTTCGCTGGGAAATACTCCTTCGCATACACCTCGCCCAGTGCCTCACCAAGCGCTCCGTCCGTCGAGGAAACACAACGCTTCCAGCGCGCTTCCTGCTCCGGTTGACCGCTCAGTTCCCGGCCGTTGAAGTTGAAGTCCTCATCATCAAGTGCAGTGGGTAGCACCGTCGAAGCAATGCCGTTGATCAACTGCCAACGCAGATAGGCCTTAATGGTGTCCAGGTCAGTGGATTCAATCAGCGGATTCAACCCTTTGAAGAAATCAGGATTGACCACGTTCAGCTCGCTCACGCTCGAGACACCGGTCTCTTGAATGAAAGTGGGCCACGCAATGATCGGAGCCAATTGTTCAAGTTGCGTTACCGGCATCAGATGATAAACATTCTTCGGATCGCGGCGTGATGTAATGTCCATCGATATCCTGGCTAGCGCGGTCTCCAGATCCATGATCTTCTTCGCATCGCTGGCCGCGGCCGCATCGGGCTCGCCAATCAACGCCAGCATCTTTGTTATGTGTTCCACATACTGCGCACGGGTTTTTTCCGCGGCATCGCCGGTACGCAAGTAGTAATCCCGCTCCGGCAATCCAAGCCCACCCTGATCTACGCTGGCAATCTGTTTGCGCGCGTCCTTGAAGTCCTGCTGCTCTCCATAACCAAGGAACGCATTCACGTTGATCAGCTGGTAATGCGCCAGCAGTGCTGTTAATTCCGCCTTGCTCTTGAGAGCCGCAATGCGGTCGAGTTCCGGTTGCAACGGCTTCAGCCCCTTGGCCTGAATCGCATCCTTGTTCATGCAGGTCGCGTAGTAATCGCCGATTTTCTGTTCATTTGGCGTACGCCCGGGTTTATCGGCTTCCGTCTTCTCGAGCAAAGCGTGCAGCACTTGCTGCGTGTGGTCATAAACAATTGAAAAGCCACCGAATGACGACTTGTCCGAGGGAATCGGATACAGCTTGCTGAAGTTTCCGCAAGCATACTGCGCAAAATCCACGCACGGATCGGCGGTCGTGTCCATGAATCGCTTGTCCAACCCAGCCGGCAAAGGAACGCTTTTCTCACTATCGGCCACCGGCTTATCTTGCGCGCTCGCCATGGGAACACGTGTCACAAATCCCGTCCCCACCAAAGCCATAACAGCCACAACTCCAGCAAAACCTCTCATACTCGCTCCAACCCCCATTCACCCACATGTTTTCTAGCAACCGATAACTGACAACTATGAACTGTGAACTACGAACTGCCTCTACGGTATCTGCGCCATAGGCAGTTCCATCACCGGCGTCTTCTTGCCGTCTTTTTCCGCAATGGCCCATAGCCCATGAAAGTTCTCCCGTAGTGCCGGCTGCGCCTTCAACAGTGCGCTCAGCACGGAGGTAGCCTCGGTGCGCTGTGCCGCCGGGTCCGTCACGCCCGTGGACTCAAAGGTCACCCCCAAATCCGGTTCGTTCAACGAGGGTTCCAGACGCACAGATTCAATCTTCCAGGTCCGATCGCCCGCAGAAAGGTTAATAGGAAACGCATCCTGAAGCGAATTCCCCGTCGCGCTTTTCACCTGCGATTGCTCCTGCGTCAGCTTCTCCATATTCGGCGACGAGAGAAAATCCATCGGCAACAGCAAATACCGCGCCACATCGTAGCTGTACCAGGCGCTCCACGGCTGGTTCGACCGCGCCAGGTCGCGCGCATGCGTCCAGTACCACACCCCATCGTGCCCCTCGAATGTTCCGGCCCGCACTGACACGCCAGCCAGCTTCCATCCCGTATCCGCTCCCGCACCGCCCCAGGCCAGCACCAGCCCAATCTGGCCGCTCAAGGCAGCCCCCGCCGCATCGGCCAGCACCACCGCATATCGCCCGGGCGGCAAGGCGTGCATGGAAACGGTCACTGTTAGCGATCCGGTGGCATTTGAGCAGAAAAACTGTGTATCGGAGGGCGCCGTCAGCATCGACGCATCCAGTAAATACAGGTTACGCAACTGGATGCGGCCCCCCTTCACCAGTGGAGCGGCTTGCTCTACCGTCTCGCGAATCCCGTCCCACTCCGCGGCCTCAGCCGGCAGCAATGCTGCATGCAACGCGCCTTCGTCCTGCTGCAAAACCGCCATCGACAGCCGTCCGCCGGCAGCAACCAGCCCATCGCGGTCCACTGTCAGCAACTCGGCCTGCGTGGTGCACGTGGCGGCAAATCCCGCCACCGGCAAAGACAACAAAGCTGCAGCAGCCCAGACACTCCAGCAGAGACGCATCGCGGGGACACCCTCCAAGGCCCCAGAAAGCTCTTGATGAGCGTCCGCGGGCCACTGTTAGTCTAGTACAGTGGAGCGGCGAAAGAATTTGAACTCCGGACGCCTGCCTGGCGCCCCTGTACAGATGCCAATCCGCGAGAACCATGGCTGGGAGAGCCCGACCCCATGAGCGCAAACATCCAGGCGCATTCTCCAACCGCGCCGATCCATATCGCCGTGGCTCGACTTGGCCTACCCCTGCTTCTGGCGGCCTCGCTCGTCTTGTCCGGTTCTCTCGCCGCGCAATCAGCCGCACCTTCGCAAGCGCCTCAATCGGCCCAGCCGGTGCACAAGCACACACACGCCCGCCCATCGGCCGCGCACCCCGCCGAATCAACACCGACGCCTGCTCCCGCCGCTCCGCCCCAGCCAGAACTCCCAAAGTGGCCTGTCAATGAGAAGGCAGACCAGGCCTCCGTAGTGTGGGACAGCCACGGTCTCCGGATTGATGCCACAAATTCCAGCCTCGAACAGATCCTTACCGACGTTTCCACGGAAACCGGGGCAACGGTGGAAGGGCTGGACAACGATCAGCGTATTTTTGGCTCATTCGGCCCCGGCACTGCGCGCGAAGTTCTGCGCCAGTTGCTCGATGGCTCCGGCTACAACTTCCTCTTGATCGGCGATCAGGGCCAGGGAACCCCGCGGGAAATTGTGCTCAGCACCCGCTCAGCAGCAAATTCCCAGCCAGGCGCCAAGCCATCCTCCCCCACCGAGGAGGACGAAGACGAACAGCCTCAGCCTCAGCCGCCTCCAGAGGGCTTCCCAAATCGCGCCGGCTTCCCCCCGCGCTCGATGCGGTTGCAACAGATGGAGCAGCAGCGACAACAGCAACAAGGCCAGCAGCCTGGCGAACCCCCGAACCAGCAGCCGGTGCAACAGCCGAATCAACAGCCCGGCACGCCGCCTAACTAGCCGTCAGAGGGTTGAACGTAGATTCTTGCTTTGAATGAAACTGAAGTACACCAGTGCCAGATCGGCGCTGATCACTATTCACTAATCACTAACCACTGTCTTAAGAGCCACATCCGCCTGCGCTTTCAAGGTCACACGCTGAGAGCGTGGACGCATGAGCGCAAATCCGGCACGAAGAATCCAGTAGGCGGCCAGGATGCCGAACCCCATTGACGCCACCGAGGCGCATACCAACATCACAAAATCCGCCATCATTCCGCCTTGAACTACTCAATTAGGGCTTGCAACATGTCCTGTTCCCATAAGATGCAAACCTACAGGGCAAGTCAGGATTCGTCTCTGCGATTCTCGCAGAAAAACCGCCGCGTTGACCCTTGATTCTATTGACCAATAGAATACCCCCAGGGTGTTACATTCCTGCATCGGGCCGGACGTCCCACTCTGGAACACCCACCGCTTCCAAATTGCTTCCAATCATGGCCATTACTCACATCTCGGTGCGCGGCGCGCGCCAGCACAATTTGCGCGACATCAACGTGCGCATTCCGCGCAATACCCTCACAGTGGTCACGGGCCTCTCCGGCTCGGGAAAAAGCTCGCTCGCCTTTGACACCATCTACGCAGAAGGCCAGCGCCGCTATGTCGAAACCCTCTCCGCCTACGCCCGTCAGTTCCTCGACCAGATCGAGCGGCCGGATGTGGATTCAATCGAGGGACTCAGCCCGGCAATCTCGATTGAACAGAAAACTACCAGCCGCAGCCCACGTTCCACTGTGGGCACCATCACAGAGATTTACGACTATCTGCGCTTACTGTACGCGTCGGTCGGCACGCCCCACTGTCCCAACTGCGGCCGCCCCATCTCCCGCCAGACCGCCGAACAGATCGTTCAGCGCATCCTCGAACTCGGCATGGGCGAGCGCGTCACGGTCATGGCCCCCGTTGTCCGCGGCCGCAAAGGCGAATTCAAAGACCTCCTCGATCAATTGGACCAGCAGGGTTTCCGCGCTCGTGTCGACGGCGAAATGCGCGACCTCTCCGACCCTGTCCTGCTTGACCGCCGCAAGAATCACACCATTGAAGCCGTCGTCGACCGCATCCTGCTGAAGCCTGCGACAACAGTGGGTGCCGGGGAGGGAATCCAGCCGCCCACAACGTCGCCCGGCAAACCCTCCGTCGAAAAGCGTCTCGAAGCCGCCGTAACCAAGGCCCTCCAAATGGCCAACGGCCTTGCTCTGGTAGCCGTCGCCGGTGGCCAGGAACAGTTATTCTCCTCCTCCATGGCCTGCCCCGACTGCGGCCTCGACGTGCCAAAACTAGAACCCCGCAGCTTCAGCTTCAACTCCACATTTGGCGCCTGCCCGGAGTGCCACGGCCTCGGTTCGCTCTACGACTTTGACCCGGCGAAGGTCATTACCGATTGGTCGAAACCCCTGCTCGACGGCGGCCTCGGACCCGGCTCCGCCTCGCAGTATCTGCTCAAGCTCATCCACCTCGCCGCCGACCGTTATGACATCGACCTGAAGCTTCCCTTTGAAGACCTGCCCGTCAAGCATCAGCACATCCTCGTCTACGGACCACCCAAAAACGAGGCCCCGCGCACCGGCTTCCACGGCATCCTCGCCTTCCTCCGCGACAGCGTGGAAGAGGCGCGCAGCGACGGCTATCGCGAGTACATGATGACCTACATGTCCGCGACTCCATGCCCCGTCTGCCGCGGCAAACGCCTCCGGCCAGAATCGCTCGCAGTCAAAATCGGCAGCCTCTCCATCGCCGATTTCACGGCCCTCCCACTCAACCGCGCCCTCTCAGCCGCCATCAATCTCAGCTTCACGGCCCGCGAGGCCCTGGTCGCCGAACGCATTCGCCGCGAGATCGTCGAGCGCCTCGAATTCCTCTGCGGCGTCGGCCTCACTTACCTCGCACTCGACCGCAACGCCGCCACTCTCTCCGGTGGCGAAGGCCAGCGCATCCGCCTCGCCACGCAGATCGGCTCCAAGCTGCGCGGTGTGCTCTATGTTCTCGACGAGCCATCCATCGGCCTGCATCAGCGCGACAATAACCGCCTCATCCAGGCGCTCATCAAGCTGCGCGACCTCGGCAACACGGTCCTGGTCGTCGAGCACGATGAAGACACCATACGCAGTGCCGACTACGTTCTCGACCTTGGCCCCGGAGCCGGACGTCTCGGCGGCTTCGTCGTAGCGCAAGGTACGCCAGAAGAGATCATGGCCACCCCGGAATCACTCACGGGCCGTTATCTTTCCGGCGCCGCCACCATGCTGCAACGCGCCCGTCCGCGCGCCCTAACCGGCAAGTGGATCGTCGTATCCGGCGCTCGCGAACACAACCTCCAGGACATCACCATTCGCATCCCGCTCGGCGTCATGACCGTGGTCACCGGCGTCAGCGGCAGCGGCAAAAGCACGCTCATCAACGACATTCTCTATCGCTCTCTTGCGCAGTCCATCTATGGCTCGCGCGAGGAGCCCGGCGCTCACGAGTCGCTCACCGGCGCAGACCAGCTCGACAAAGTCATCCGCATCGACCAGTCCCCCATCGGCCGCACACCGCGCTCCAATCCAGCCACATACACGCAGGTCTTCTCCCCCATTCGCGATCTCTTCGCCATGCTTCCCGAGTCCCGCGAGCGCGGTTACAAAGCCGGCCGCTTCAGCTTCAACGTCGCTGGCGGCAGATGCGAAACCTGCCAGGGCGACGGCCAGCGCCGCATCGAAATGAACTTCATGCCCGACGTCTACGTACAGTGTGAGGTGTGCAATGGCCGCCGCTACAACCAGGAAACACTCGCCGTAAAATTCAAAGGCCATTCCATCGCGGACGTTCTCGACCTCACCATCGAAGACGCGCTCTCGGTCCTTGAAGACGTGCCCAACGTGCGGCAGAAGCTGCAGACGCTGGTCGATGTCGGCCTTGGATATGTTCACCTCGGACAAAGCGCAACTACGCTCTCCGGCGGCGAAGCGCAGCGCATGAAATTGGCGCGCGAACTCAGCAAACGCCAGACTGGCCGCACCCTCTACCTGCTTGACGAGCCAACCACCGGCCTGCATTTTGACGATGTGCGCAAACTGCTTGAGGTCCTGCATCGCCTCGCCGACCTCGGCAATTCGGTCATAATCATTGAGCACAACCTCGATGTCATCCGCAATGCCGACTGGATCGTCGACCTTGGCCCCGAAGGCGGAGAAGATGGAGGGCGATTGGTTGGAGAAGGACGTCCCGCAAAAATCGCCGCAAACGCAAGCTCCTACACGGGACAATTCCTCAAGCGCTACTACGCTTCCACCAACGGACACCTCACGCCGATTGATGCGGAAGAGGAAACAGACAAACTCGGTGCCTCCGAAGAAGCCTCAGAAAATGACAGTCATCCTGAGCGAGGTCGCCGCGGCGACCGAGTCGAAGGACCTGCTTCTAAAAAAACGCCGCCATCCAAGCCGAAACGCGTCTATCGCAACACCCCCGCTGAAGACGATCTCGCCTCCACACGCGCAAGAACCGGACGAGCCGCTGCCAAGACCGATACCCCCAAAATGTCCGGGCCACGGAAGAAGAAAACAGGCTCTGCATGAGCACTCTTCCCGATCACGATCGGCTCCACGCGCAAGACGATCGGTCGCGTGGGGAGGAACCCCCAACAGACACGTTCCAGCAGGCTGACTTGCCGGAACTTCCGACGGAAGATCCGCAGCAGACCTACAAATCTGCGCTGCATCACGAGAGCAATGCGAATGGCGACAGCGAATGCCCGCGCGCCAACTATGTTATTCCCGAGCCATTCTTCATAGCTCCGCCGGCAATCGACGATCACCTGCATCCAGCCGGGACGCCAATGCTCTTCTCCGAATGGGAGCAGCCACCTATCCCGCATATCGTGCGCATTCCGAACTTTGGCCACCTGCTGATTCTTGCCGTTCTCGTCGTCTTCGGCTGGATGTGCGCAGGTCTTCTTACTCTGGGGGCACTTCACTTCAATCTGTTCGGCGTGTCAACAATCCAAAAGGCAGTCACAGAAATCCACTACACACTCGGCAGCATGATCGCCGTTTATCTGTCCGCATTTATTGCTGCGCTCATCGTCTTCCCCATGCTCTGGGGAAAGAGCTTTTTTGCCGGCGTTCAATGGAATGGGGAAGCCGCATTGCGTTTAAGCGGGCGCCTGTTCGGGGCCGCGTTTCTCTGCTTCCTGTTCGCCCTTGTAAATGGATTGCTGATGCCCGGTCCTGACAATACTCCCATCGACAAAATCTTCCGTGCGCCCGGTGCCGCATGGTTGCTATTTGCGTTCGGCATCACGGCCGCGCCATTTTTTGAGGAGCTGCTTTTCCGCGGCTTTCTGCTGCCTGCGCTTTGCACAGCATTTGATTGGACATCGGAGAAGATACTTGGAGTGCCCGCCCTGGCGCCAGACGAAAACGGTCATCCACAATGGTCGCTCGCAGGCATGGCAGCATCCTCATTGCTCACCAGCATCCCCTTTGCCCTGATGCACGCGGAACAAACTGGCTATTCGCTTGGACCGTTTATTCTGCTGGTCTGTGTCAGCCTTGTTCTTTGCTGGGCGCGTCTCAGCACACGTTCACTTGCCGCCAGCGTGCTTGTGCATGCGTCGTACAACTGCCTGCTCTTCTCATTCATGCTGCTGGGTACCAGCGGGTTCCAACATCTCGACAAGATGTGAAGATCGGCAGGATGGTTAGGCGTAGCGCTGGTCTCCAGACCGGCTGTCCTGAGGGCATCCTTGCCCTCAGAAGCTTCGCCAGACCCGGCAGTCCGAAGATCCCCAAGAACCTACTGTTGCTGAATTACGGCGGACGGCTTCGCTCCATGGAATAGCTTGTGGTTGATGTCGGGCCAGAACTCCCGTACAACATAGGAGGCCGCGTCGATACCCACATCCAGTCCCCACTCCTTGCCCGTGTTACTGAGGCTGCGTTCCCGGCTTGGATAGTAGAGGCTGGACAGGCCCGAAGCCGCACCCGCACCAACAACTTCGCTGAAATTGAATTCCTCTTTGCCGCTGTCCGATCGCGTGATGACTGACCGAGTCAACGCATATTCAGTACGCTTCAGGAATCCGCCCCTCCCCATCGTGTAATACCGCGTGTCTTCACGCGTGATCACAGGGACAATGAATTCCACCATGTAATTCTCGCTGGTCTGATCCACAGCCGCATGCCAGAAGTAGCGGGCGTAACCCGCCGCTCCCTGGTGGAACTCCGGCGTCGCATTCGTGCCCATCGAGTAAGCGGCAAGCAACCCGGGGAGGAGAATGGATGAGTAATCGAACGAGTCATGCGTTGCATCCATGAACTTGTCTTTGATCGTCTGCGGAGGCAGCTTCACGTCCGTGCTGATGGCGCGAAAGTTCGGGACGATGCCGAGAATGCGTTTGGTTTGAGGAGCGGGTTGATCGTCAGGATGACTTTGCGGAGCCGGCGCATTCGGCAAATTCTTTTGTGCCGCTTGCGAATCGCAGGCGTCATCAGCCGGCGCATCGCTAGTACATCCGAATGCTCGCGACGCGCTGCTCGAATCGCCAGCTGAATTCAGTCCTCCGGCAGTCTCAGCGCTTGGCGCCCCCGGACCGGACTCCTGGAAGGCAATGGCAGCTAAGTCGGTTTGCGTCGCGATCGCAATATGCTGCGCCATCAGACTGGTGCAAGCGAGAAAAACACACGCAATGGACGCGACGTACGGTGTTGATCGAGCAAGATGTTTACTGGTGAGTGGATGAAAACCAAAAAGATTTTGCCCGATGAAGTCTTTCGCAGGGGAAGGAAGAAAAACTTTCATGAGACTTTAGACTCGAAACCGGCAAAAGCGATTCATCCAGTGATCTCGAAAAAAGGCATTCACTTCCGGGATTCGTGCGAAATCGGCCGTAAATCTCGCATTCTGAATCTTTGGCGGCCACACCTGCCTCATGCCTGAGCAAATTCCCTCTCCCTCTGCCCAGACGCCTTCCCCCCATCACTCCCTTACAATCTTCTGTGATGACCACTCCAACGTACGCACAGCAACTGCTTTCACTTCTCGCCCGCACCAGCTTCCGCCTCGGCCAGTTCAAGCTGTCATCCGGCGGCACAAGCGATTACTACATTGACTGCCGCACCACCACGTTGCACGCCGAAGGCGGACGTCTCACCGGGCATTCCGTGCTGGAACTCCTCGAGCAGCGGGGCATATTAGCGGATGCCGTCGGCGGGCTCACTATGGGCGCCGACCCCATTGTGTGCAATGTCGCCACTGCAAGCGCTTGGCGTGCCCTATCCCATCCGGGTGCGCCGTTGATTCACGGCTTCCTGGTCCGCAAAGCCG
>Ga0302147_10000776_pt1 | contig 14788 bp, 7 predicted proteins | sample I_Bog_E3_2_FD_192438 | JGI IMG/M metagenome (GOLD analysis project Ga0302147, IMG submission 192438) | Peat permafrost microbial communities from Stordalen Mire near Abisko, Sweden - I_Bog_E3_2 | ecosystem: Environmental > Terrestrial > Soil > Wetlands > Peat | place: Sweden: Abisko, Stordalen...
CAAATATGAGTGAGTCGCGGAAGTTGCGGATGGGGATGGTGGGTGGTGGACCGGGTGCGTTTATTGGGCCGGTGCACAAGATGGCTGCGGAGCTGGATGGGCAGATCGAAATGGTGGCCGGTGCGTTCTCGCAGTCGGCTGATCGGTCGCGTGCGGCAGGGGAACATTTCAAGCTCGATCCGGCGCGGGCTTACGCGGGTTATGAGGAGATGCTGAAGGCGGAACGGGAGCGTCCCGATGCCATTGATTTTGTCGTGATTGCGACGCCGAACCACCTGCATCTTCCGGTGGCTGCGGCTGCGCTGGACGCGGGGTTTGCGGTGATGAGCGACAAGCCCGCGACAGCCACTTATGACGAGGTGCTGGAGCTGGAAGCGGTGGTGAAGAACGCTGGATTGCCTTATGGCCTGACGCATACCTATGCCGGCTACTCGCTTGTGCGGGAGGCGCGGGCGCTATGTGCGAGCGGTGCGCTGGGCGCGACTCGTAAGGTTGCGGTCGAGTATCTGCAGGGATGGTTGAGCAGTCCGCTGGAGGCGACGGGGCAGAAGCAGGCGGCGTGGCGGTCCGATCCCGCGTTGAATGGGCCGGGTGGGTGCATTGGAGATATCGGAACGCATGCATTTCACCTGGTGGAGTATGTGACCGGGGCGCGAGTGACGAGCTTGAACGCGGCGCTGCGGACTGTGGTTCCTGGGCGGCGCCTGGACGATGATTGCAATGCGCTGCTGCGGATGGAAAATGGGGCGACGGGGACGCTGATGGCGTCGCAGGTGGCTGCCGGAGAAGGCAATGGGCTGCGGCTGCGAGTGTATGGCGAAAAGGGATCGATCGAGTGGCATCAGGAAGATCCGAACCGGCTGCGGGTTAAGTGGGAAGGTGGGCCGGAGGAGGTTCGGTATGCGGCTGGAGGCTATTTGAGCGCTGGCGCGCGGGCGGTGACGCGGCTGCCGGGTGGGCATCCCGAAGGGTATATTGAGGCGTTCGCGGTGCTTTATCGGGAGTTTGCTGAGGGGTTGACGGCGTTGAAGGCAGGGAAGAAAGATTCGATGCCGGAGACGCTGCCGGGGATTGTGGCTGGGGTACGCGGAATGCGGTTTATTGAGCGGGCGATTGAGAGTAGTCGGACGGAGAAGTGGGTGGAATTCTAGAGGGAAACGGAGTTGGCCAAGTAGTCTATCCTTTTTGGATGGAAAACTACGCCCCTTTTAATCTGCCAGAATTCATGCTCGCGCACTTCGGCAGGGTGGATTTTGGAGGCGATCTATTCGGACAATGGCCTGTTGGAATTCGCTTTGAAATCGGAATCGAGCAGGTCTCGCGAGCCGCAAAGATGTATGAATCTGCGTTCGCAAACGCCCAGGAGTGCGTTCTTGTTTCCACAGATTGGACGGAAGGCACTGAGATGTCCGGGCGATCCACTCCTTTATTTGAAACGTCGGGCATTTTCCCAAATGAACCCATGCAGTTTCAAGCTGCCGAAGTCTTTCCGTTTGATGAAGCCAAGTACCTGTTGACTTGGACTCGTCTTTCTCCCCTGGCCTACGACGCGGCGTTGATGTTCCAAGCGATCGCAAACAGAGAGCAACTGGGCGAGCCAAGCGTTAATAGTAGGGTATTTGTTATTGAGCCTCGGTCAAAGATCATCATGCATATGTACGATGACCGAGGGCTTGACGTAATTGCCGCTGAGATTGATACCCTTCGGCCAATGTTTGAAAGCTTCAACGATTGGATACTAGACAACCAGCGCCACAGAATTGAGTTTCGTTTCAGAGCGAACTCTCGGGAATTCCACGATTAGCGCGTTCGAGTTAGGGAGAGATGGAATGAAGACGATTAAAGGGCCGGGAGTTTTTCTGGCGCAGTTTGCAGGCAACGATGCGCCGTTCAACACGCTGGAAGGGATGGCGCATTGGGCGGCTGGGCTGGGGTTTGTCGGGGTGCAGATTCCGACTTGGGATAGTCGGCTGTTTGATTTGAAGCAGGCTGCGGAGAGCAAGGGATACTGCGAGGATGTACTGGGAGTGGTCGCCAAGGCGGGGCTTGCGGTGACGGAGCTTTCGACGCATTTGCAGGGGCAGCTGGTGGCGACGAATCCTGCATACGACACACTGTTTGCGGACTTTGCGCCGGCGGAGTTGAAGGACGATTTGAAGGGGCGGCAGGCTTGGGCTGTGCAGCAGTTGGAGTTTGCGGCGGCGGCGAGCATGAACATGGGCTTGTCGGCGCATGCTACTTTTTCAGGCGCGTTGGCTTGGCCGTATTTCTATCCTTGGCCACAACGGCCAGCGGGATTGATCGACGAGGCGTTTCAGGAGTTAGGGCGGCGGTGGCTGCCGATTCTGAACGTGTTTGACGAGGCGGGTGTGGATGTTTGTTACGAGTTGCATCCGGGCGAGGACCTGCACGATGGTGTGACGTTTGAGCGGTTCGTGGATGCGGTGGGCGGGCACAAGCGGGCGAATATTCTGTATGACCCGAGCCACATGATTCTGCAGCAAATGGACTACTTGGGATTCCTGGATGTGTATCACGACCGGGTGCGGGCATTTCATGTGAAGGATGCGGAGTATCGGCCGAGTGCGCGGAGCGGCGTGTATGGCGGGTATCAGGATTGGATCGAGCGGCCAGGGCGGTTCCGGTCATTAGGCGATGGGCAGATTGATTTCGGGGCGATCTTCAGCAAGATGGCGCAGTATGACTATCCGGGTTGGGCGGTGCTGGAGTGGGAGTGCTGTTTGAAGCATCCCGAGGATGGTGCGGCGGAGGGCGCGAAGTTTATCAAGGAGAAGATTATTCGCGTGACGGAGCGGGCCTTCGACGATTTCGCCGGGAGCGGGGCGGATGACGCGAAGAATCGGCGGGTGCTGGGACTGTCGGATTAGCGATTCAGGACGCCGGAGTATTTCGGCTCACAATGGGATGCCGGCGGAGCGGTAGATTTCCGTAATGTAGCGCATGTCGCGGAGGCCTTCTTCGCCGGGGCTTTGTGGCTCCAGATTGTTCTGCACGCAATGTGAGAAATGCTCGGCTTCCGCCTGGAAGTGCGAGGGGTCGCGAGCGGGGTTTGGTTCGTCGATGTCTGCGCCGTTGACGAAGCCGCGGAGGTGAAGGCCTTCATATACAAACGCCTGGTCGACGCGGAGCCAGCCTTTGGAGCCGTAGACGTGAAAGTAGCCCGGCATGTTGGCTCCGTAGGTGGTGTTGCAGGTGGCGAGGATGCCGGAGGGGAAGCGCATGGTCCATGACACGTTCTCTTCCACCTCGGCAAAGCGGGCGTCGTGGTCGTTGGTGGAGGCGTATGCGGAGATTGCCGCAGGCTCTTCGCCGGTGAGATAGCGGCAGGCATTGAGGGAGTAGATCCCAACGTCAAACAGCGGACCGCCGCCGGCCATCTTCTTGTTCGTGCGCCATTCATTGGGCCCCATGTTGAAGCCGAAGCTGCTCTCGATGGCCTGCACCTGGCCAACGCCCCCTGAGTGGATGAGTTGAACGGCGCGCAGGTTGGTGGGCTCGTAATGGCAGCGGTAGGCGATCATGAGCTTGACGTTGGCGGCCTTGCAGGCGGCGATCATCTTCTCGCAATCGGCGACGTTGGTTGCCATGGGCTTCTCGCAGAGGACGTGCTTGCCGGCCTTGGCGGCGCGGATGGTGTACTCGGCGTGCATGGAGTTGGGAAGGGCGACGTAGACCGCATCGACGGCGGGGTTGTGGATGATTTGGTCGAAGTTTTCGTAGTTGTAGATGGAGCCGGCGGGGACGTTGTATTGGGCGGCGATGCGGTTGGCTTTGTCGCGATGGCCGCTGACGAGGGCGGTGATGCTGGAGTTGGTGGTAGGGAGAGCGCCACGCATGAAGTGGTCGGCGATGCGGCCAAGGCCGATGACGGCGTAGCCCGTTTTCTTCTGCGCGGGCTGGGCGTTGAGGGTGGGGACGAGGCGGGCTGCGAGGCCCATTGCGCCCAGCTTGGCGAAGTCTCTGCGGGTGAAGTTCATGATGGTGGGAGTCCTCTTTTGCGAACGAGAGTAAGGATAGCCGACTTCGGGTTGTTGTCAGAAGAGTACTGGAAGACAAATTGCTGAAATCGTTGTCATTTCCGGGGCTCGCGGATGGTTCGGGGCGAGTCGCGAGGCGAGTCATCACTAATAAGATGTTTATAATGAATAAGATACAAGGATTATTCGATTGAGTGAGCGAGGAGAAGTTTATTCGCGATTTGCCCTGGTTTGCTATTGATTTTTGAAGAAAAAATCCGTAAAATAGGACTCTAGAGTTACCTCTGGAGCGACTGGTTCCCCGCCCGATTCCGAGGACTTAGGATCAAATCACCCTCCATTAAGGACACCAATTCGATGGCAAAGCGTCGTGGAAATCCAAACTGGGGCAAGCCGGAGCCCATTGGTCCGGTAGTGCCCACTGTGACATCCTTCGAGCAGATCGTGAAGGAGTTCAAGCTCAGTCCGGATCAGTATATCCGGTCAACCCGGTTGAGGGAATGGGCTCGTCGGAACAAGAATTCCAAGTATATCCCTGAGGCGCTATTGGAAGCCTGGGGCTTTGAGATCGAGTCTACGTTGTAGGCAAAGGCTTTAGTCTGCATGCAAAAGCGCCGCCCGAAGGGCGGCGCTTTTGCGTTTGGAGAGTTTTCAGTTGTCCGTTGTCGGTGATCAGTTTTTGGATGTCAGTGATCAGCTATCAGTTTTCCGGGTGTGAAATGGCTGCTCTCAGGGGTGGGCTACATAGCTGAAAGGATGGCCCAAGTGGTTACAAAACATGCGAAAGGGTTGAACCTGTGGTTGTGACTCGTTGAGACACGTACCTTGCGGGCAGCCTTTCCAATATGTTTCGGTTGCAGAGAGTTTAATTAAACGATGTCAGGGGTTGTCGAGAGTTAGCTGTTTCTTGGGAAAATGGGCTGATTTTGCATGGGTTATCCGTGTAAGTGATTTATTATGTGTTGTTTATCTCGATTTTGTTGGCTGCACAATGGCGCGCGAAGAGGCAGGTTGCAGATGACAGGTTACAGATGACAGTGCACGGGCCTTTATGCGCGATGGGAGTATTGGTCGCGGAGTAGAATGCCGAGCATGAGCACGGTCAATGGGATATTTACGCAAACCGATCCGAGTCTGCTGCCGGTTCTGGACGAACTGAAGAGCCGGGAGCCGATATTTCACACGCGTGAATTTGGCACAACGCTTTCCGATTTTGAAAAGGCCACCGCTCCCGATTATTGGGAGGCGGGCGCGTCGGGACGGCGCTATAGCCGCGCATTCATCCTCAGTGAATTGGAGAAGCATCCGCCGGTGGACGCGGCGGCTGCCGGTTGGAAGTGCGATGATCACGCGCTGCGGCAACTCGGCGAGGATGTTTTTCTGCTGACGTATACACTGCGCCAGCTTGAGCGCATCACGCGACGCGCGACCATCTGGCAGAAGTCTGTGGAAGGCTGGAGAGTTCTCTATCACCAGGGGACGGTCGTGGCTGCTGAAGAAGATGATGTGAAGCCATGATGACAGGTTACAGGTGACAGATTACAGGTGACAGGTTTGGATTGATGCGCGGGCCGGTTTGCAAATGAGAAAGACGAGGCCTATGTTCCGGGATATACTCGGGGCAACGATCACACGATTGGCAGGCCTATCCCCGGCCGTTTCTCAAGGATTCGGACAACGAGCAAGCAGGAATCCAGGCGGGACGTGCACCTGCGCGAGGATTCTATGAAGCATTTGCGGTGTTTCCCCGTTCTGTTCGCCAAGGTTACCTTTTTCGGCGGTATGTATGGCGTGTGGTCAACCTGTGTGCGGATGTGCGCTTTGGCGTGCGTTCTGGGCTTGTGCTGGCCGGCGTTGGCGCAAACGGCGACGACCACTACACTGACCGTCACCAGCGGCGGCAGCGCGGTGACCACGGTTGCATCCGGATCAGTCGTCACGCTCACGGCAACAGTCGTCGCCGGCTCAACTGCCGTGAACCCGGGAACAGTCAATTTCTGCGATGACACGGCGGCCCACTGCACAGACATTCATATTGTGGCCACGGCGCAGTTGACCAGCGCGGGGACCGCAAGCTTCAAGTTCCGGCCGGGAGTAGGCAGCCACAGCTACAAGGCCGTGTTTGTGGGGACCAAGACCTACGCCGGCAGTTTGTCCGGCATGGCGTCACTGACAGTAACGCCGCCGACGGGAGGAATTCCAACTACGACCATGTTCGCACCAACCGGGAACGGCTACTACACTCTGACCGCTACCGTTAGTGCATTCTCAGACACTGCGGCGCCAACGGGCACCGTGTCGTTCCTCGACGTGAGCAATGGAAATGCGGTGCTTGGAACCGCGGATCTGGGGCCAGCGAGCCGGACTTGGCCTTATAACGGTAATCAGATATATGCGTCAGCGGCTGCCGGGGCGGCATCAGCGGATTTCAACGGTGACGGCATTCCGGATCTGGCCGTAACAAACGCTGAAAACGGTTTGGTGTCGATTCTTCTGGGCAACGGGGACGGCACCTTCACAGCAACGCCCGAGTCCCCAGTCACGAACGTCGAGCCCGAATACATCGTGACGGGCGATTTCAACGGAGACGGCATTCCGGATTTGGCAGTAGTAGACGAGGACGGCCACTCGGTATCGATTTTCATCGGCGCCGGCGACGGAACATTTACGCAGATAGCGACCTATAATTCCGACGGACCTGCCCTCAACATTGCGGTGTCGGACTTCAACCGGGACGGCCATCTGGATCTGGCCGTGACCTGTCAAGCGAGCAGCACCGTGATGATTCTCCTCGGTAAGGGCGACGGAACATTCACGCAGGCAGTCAGCCCCACCACCGGATCAGGACCCTTTGGCGTCGCGGTGGCAGACTTCAATGGCGACGGAATTCCGGATCTGGCCGTAACAAACACCGGAAATGGCGTCGAAGGATTCTCGGGAGAAAACACGGTTACGATTCTTTTGGGCAATGGCGACGGGACATTCACGCCAACAGCCGTCAGCCCAGCTGTAGACGGTCCCGCAGGCGTCGTTGCAGCGGACCTCAATGGCGACGGAATTGCGGATCTGGCAGTGGTAAACGCCGGTGATGGTAACAAGGTCTCGATTCTCATCGGCAACGGGAATGGGACATTTGCCTCAGCACAACAGTTCCCTGGAGGCGACGCGCCTGAGTACATCGCAGTGGCTGACTTCGTTGGAAATGGCATTGCGGACCTGGTGGTGACCTCCGGCTCGAATACTGTGCCTCAAAACAAGCTGACCATCCTGCTGGGCAAGGGGGACGGGACCTTCAACGCAGCGGAGAATCCCCCAATAATGGAAGGAGGCTTCGACTCCCTGGCGGTAGCGGACTTTAATGGTGACGGAGTACCCGACATCGCAGTAACAAACCTGAGTTCGTCTTCTGTCTCTATCTTTTTGACCGGTTGGTCAGCATCCGCGGCTGTAACTGACATCGCGCTGGCTGGGACTGGCACCTACCAGGTGGACGCCAGCTATCCCGGGAACAGCACCTACGGCGCAAGCATTTCCCGCCAGTTTCCTTTGAAGGAAGTGTCGCCCGTGGCGACCCTTACCACGCCCACGCCGGGACTGAGCACGATTCTTGGCGCCAGCAATGTGGCTTTCCAATGGACTCCCGGGGTGGGAGTCACTCTCTACCAACTCACCCTCGGCACCACGGGGGCCGGTTCAAGCGACCTGTTCTCCTACACAGGCTCGGCTACTTCAGTCACCGTGCCCGCCGTGCCCGCGAACGGCGCGATAGTTTATGCGAGGCTCTCTTCAAAGATCAGCGGGGCATGGCAGTACAACGATTACCTCTATACCGAAAGCACCACGCCCGTTCCTGCTGTGCTCACGACGCCCACACCCGGATTGAGTACCGTGCTGGGCACCAGCGGTGTGACATTCCAGTGGACCTCGGGGACCGGAGTCGCTCTCTATCAGCTCAACCTCGGCACCACGGGGCCGGGCTCAAGTGATCTGTTCGCTTTGAGAAGCTCAGTTACTTCCACCATCGTGGCGACGCTGCCCGCAAATGGCAAAGAGGTCTATGCAAGGCTGTATTCAGAGATCAACGGTGCTTGGCAGTTTAACGACTACCTCTATACCGAAAGTGGCACCCCCGTTCCGGCGGTGCTCACCACGCCCGTACCGGGATTGAGCACCGTGTTGGGCAGCAGCAATGTGACCTTCCAGTGGACCGCAGGGACAGATGTCTCGCTCTACGAACTCACACTCGGCACCATTGCGCCAAACGCACACGACCTTTACGTATACAAGGGCAACGCTACTTCCGCCACCGTGCCTACTGTGCCTACCAACGCCGTGACCGTTTATGCAACGCTCTCCTCGTATATCAACGGAGCGTGGCAACATAACAGCTACCTTTATACCGAAAGCGGTACGCTGGTTCCGGCTGTGCTCACTTCTCCTACGCCCGGACTTGGGACTGTGCTGGGAACCAGCAGTGTGAATTTCCAGTGGACGACTGGGACGGGGGTCCACATCTACCAGCTCAACCTCAGCACTACTACGCCGGGCGCAGGCGACCTTTACGTATACAAAGGCTCGGCTACATCAACGACAGTGCCCAGCCTGCCCGCAAACGGCGCAATTGTTTACGCACGGCTCTATTCGGACCTCAACGGAGAGTGGGTGTATGACGACTCCGTTTATTACAAGGACTACCTGTATACCGAGAGCGGGACGTCCGCCGCGGCGGTGCTTACCTCTCCCACGCCGGGACTGAGCACGGTGCTGGGCACCAGCGAAGTGAGTTTTGAATGGACGCCTGGGGCCGGGGTCACCGATTACCAACTCAACCTGAGTGCGATTGCGCCGGGTGGGAGCGACCTTTACTTATACAAAGGGACGGCTACCTCTGCGACTGCGCTCAGCCTGCCTGCGAATGGGGTGAAGGTTTACGCACGACTCTACTCAAAGATCGACGGAGCGTGGCAGCATAACGACTACGTTTATACCGAGCAGTAGTACTTGACGCCTTGTTTTTAAGGGGTGATAGAAGGCAGATCCTTCGACTTTATTTTCGTCCTCAGGGGCGGAAAGAATTGCTTGCCGTCACAGGAGTTAGAGTGTATAAATCGCAATAGTTTCAGTTGCCAATATCAGATGGTCGATTCATTCGCGTCCCTGTTTGCGTGAAATCGACTCGGAAACTATTCCTCTCAAGGTAGTTGAGTCGCGATCATGCTGCATCCTTCCCCGCAATGCCATGGCCTCTTCCGTGAAATGAACTCGTGCGCCCACTCGACAACCCAGCAATCTCGACGACACAACAACTCAAGCCCTCGCGGAAACGCGCCAAGAAAGATTCGACTCATGAACCAGCGTTGCTCCCGGTCTGCACTCATCGCCCTTCTCTCCGTTGCTATGCTCGTGCTTTTGTTGCACACTGCGGGCTCTGCTTCAGCGTACGCACAGGATGCAGATTTCAAGCCCGGCATAGCTCCGATCTCGAGAATCGTGTCCGATGAGTGCACGCCCATGGCGACGGCTCGCGTGACTGCCGTGCCGGATGAGGAACGGTTGACGAGTCTTGCAGGCCATGTGCATCCGCTGGCGCGGCCGGAATTCGACCGTGGCGCGGTTCCTGACGATCTGCCGATGGAGCACATCATCCTGTTGCTGCAGCGCGCTCCCGAGCAGGAGATGGCGCTTCAGGCGCGGATTGACCAGATGCACAATCATCAGTCGCCGCTGTTTCACAAATGGCTGAGCACAGAGCAGGTGGGGTCGTGCTACGGCGTGGCGGATGCGGATATTGCGACGATCAGCAAATGGCTTGTGGGCAAAGGATTCAAAGTGGACTCGGTGCCGGCCGGCAAGACACTGCTGATTTTCTCAGGAACCGCGGGGCAGGTGCGGGACGCATTTCATACGGAAATGCATTACCTGAACGTCAATGGCAGGCAGCATATTGCGAACATGAGCGAGCCGCAAGTCCCAGCGGCATTTGCGCCTGTGGTGGCGGGATTCCGCTCGCTGCATGATTTTTTTCCCAAGCCGACGATGAGGGCGGTTGGCCTGGTTAAGCGCGATCCCAGGACGGGCAAGAGCTATTTGGCCGACCCGAAGAATGCGAACCCGCTCAAAAAGTTTGCTTCGAAGTCTAAAGCCGGACCGAATGTCAGCTATGACGGCGGGGCCTATCAACTTATAGGACCTCAGGATTTCTACTCGATCTACAACGAGAATCCTCTTTTGAACGGGACGTCCTGCGGCGGGTCGGCATGCAACGGCGCGGGTCAATCGATCGGTGTGATTGAGGAGACGGATGTATGCGCGGGCCAGAGCGGAACGTCTCCGGATGACTGCGCCGGCGCCAACGATCTAACAGCGTTCCGGACGCAATTTGGGCTACCGGCTGCCAACGTTACTTACATGTTTGGCATTTCCTCGTATTGCGGCGACCCCGGAGTGCAGGGACCGAATGGAACACAAGAAGAAGGAGAAGCCGATCTCGATTTGCAGTGGGCGGGCGCGGTGGCGCCTGGAGCTGCCCTTTACTTTGTCGCCTGCGGAAACTCCGCGAGCTCATCCGGTGTGGACCTTGCCTCGACGTATGCGGTAAATAACCTTGCGCCGACGCTTTCGTCGTTCAGCGTGAGCTATGGGGCTTGTGAATCCAACCTGGGGTCAACTAACAGTTTTTACAACGGGCTGTGGGAGCAGGCGGCGGCACAGGGCCAGACGGTTGTGATCTCTGCCGGCGACAGCGGGGACGACACGTGTGACCGGGGCGACCTGGCGGGTACGTCCGGCTGGAATGTGAACGGTTTGGGTTCAACCCCATACGACGTGGTGACCGGTGGAACCGACTTCAGCGACAACTATTCTTCAGACTACGGAGCGATTTCAGGAAACGTAGGCGGGCCCTACTGGAATACAAACGATACGTCGCCGTACGGTTCGGCGCTGTCGTATATTCCGGAAGCAACCTGGAACGGATCCTGCGCAAGTACGCTGCTGACAACGTGGACTGCGGCTACCGCCGAAACGTCTTATACACCGGAACAGATTTGCAACGGCGACGACTCCGGGATTGGCTACGGGTACACGGGCGTTGGTCCAGGCGGGGGTGGAGGGATCAGTTCGGTTTTCAGCAGGCCGACGTGGCAAAACGTGTACGGCGTGGGGCTGTCGTCGAACTACAGTTCTTCGACCATGCGCAACCTTCCCGACATATCGATGTTCGCATCGAATGGGATTTGGAATCACTCTCTGCTTTCCTGCGAGTCGGATGTTGCAGATGGCACTGGCGGCGACCTTCCATGCGACTTTTCAAATGTGGATGAGGGCGGAATGATGGCTGCCGGAGGGACTTCGTTTGTCGCGCCGCAGATCAACGGCCTGATAGCTGTGATCAACCAGGCTCATCCTTCGGGGAACCCGGCCCAGCCGACGCGGCAAGGACAGGCGGACTATACGCTGTATGCGCTTGCTGCTCATGAGTACGGCACTCCCAGCGCGGAGAACTTATCCACGACTGCGCCGAGCGTGCTGACTTGCGAATCAAACTACCTGACGATGGCGGAGTATAGCTCAGTGTTTCCATCGTGCGTTTTCTATGACATCAACCGGACGCCCCTATATGGTCTGGAGGCGTGCTCAGGTACCGATAATGCCTCCTGCGTAGTAGACGGCAACCAAATGCCATGCGTGACGGGCGACCCGAATTGTTACACCGCAACTTCGGGAGATGCGTATGGCATTCTGTCGCTTTCGACTTCGAGCTTTGAACCGGCGTGGTATCAAAGTGCCGGCTTTAGCGACGCAACCGGGCTGGGCAGCATGAACATTGCCAACCTGGTGGCAAACTGGAACAGTAGCACCTGGATTACGAAGTACAGCAGCACGACGGCGCTGGTTACGAGCGTTGGATCCATACTCTCTACTGGCAGCGTGACGCTTACGGCGACGGTGACGGCTACAGGCCGGGGCGGCACGGTTTCTCCTGCGGGCGAGGTTGAGTTTTTTATCGGCTCGACGTCTGGCAAACTCCTCGGAACGGGGCCAATTGTTCATACTTGCACGGGCTCCGGAACCAGCACTTCCTGCGATGGTGTCGCGAGCTTCACAGTGAATGGATCGGCGCTGAATACGGGCAGCAATAGCATTATTGCCTATTTCGAAGGCGATGGAGCTAATGACGCTCCGTCTACTTCCTCGGCGCAAACCGTTACGGTTACTGTTGGGAGTACTTCGCCGGCCACGCTCACCGCGCCTACGCCGGGAATAGGCACCAAACTGGGCACCACCAATGTGACCTTCACGTGGACCAGCGGGACAGGGGTCACCGAGTACGAGCTGAACCTCAGCGCCGTTGCAGCGGGCGATACGGACGTATTTGTATACAAAGGCACGGCTACCTCCGCAGTGGCGGCCTCGCTGCCTGGAAACGACGTCGAGGTCTATGCAAGGCTCTATTCCAAGATCAACGGAGTCTGGCAGTACAACGACTATGTCTATACAGAAAGTGGTACGCCGGCGCTGGCTGTGCTGACATCGCCCACGCCGGGAATAGGCACTAAACTGGGCACCACGGGTGTAACTTTCCATTGGACGAGCGGAGGCGATGTCGCTGAGTATCAGCTCGACCTGAGTGCTATCTCTGCCGGCGGCAGCGAACTGTTTCTGTACAAAGGAACGGCTACTACGGCCACTGCACCCGCGCTGCCCGGAAACTCGGTTGAGGTGTATGCGAGGCTCTACTCGAAGATTAACGGAGTCTGGCAATACAACGACTACGTTTATACCGAAAGCGGCACGCCCGCTCCGGCCGCACTCACATCTCCCACGCCTGGACTCGGCACGATACTTGGCACCAGCAGTGTGGCCTTCCACTGGAACGCGGGGGTCGCCGTCACCGACTACGAACTCAACCTCAGCGCCATCGCGGCTGGCGACAGCGACCTCTTCACATACAAAGGCACTGCTCTCACCGCGACCGTAGCCAGCCTGCCCGGAAACGGCGCAGAGCTGTACGCAAGGCTCTATTCGAAGATCAACGGAGCCTGGCAATACAACGACTACGTCTATACCGAGGGCGGTACGCCGACCCCGGCCACGCTCACATCTCCCACGCCTGGAGTGGGCACGATACTTGGCACCAGCAGTGTGACCTTCCACTGGACGGCCGGAATCGCTGTCAGCGACTATCAGCTCAACCTTAGCGCCATTGCAGCCGGCGACAGCGAGCTGTACTTATACAAGGGCACCGCACTGACGGCGACAGTGCCCAGCCTGCCCGCCAACGGCGCAAAAGTGTACGCACGGCTTTACTCGAAGATAAACGGAGTGTGGGACTTTATCGACTACGTCTACACGGAGCAGTAGTGCGCTGTTCGATGCGCGGATGACAGGAGGGCAGTGTCCTTCCATCGGACGGACATGAGAGCAGATTGGCGCGGAGTGGGATACCCGCTTTGCCGTTTGGGGCGGGGATGGGCGAGAATGGGAATGGTCATTCTGCTTACCGACTTATGCCTGACAGTTCTCGCATCATCGAAGCTCCATTTACCGACGTGCCGGGCGCGCTTGAGGAGTTCAAGCGCGGGCGGATGGTTGTTGTTGTGGACGATGAGGACAGGGAGAACGAGGGCGACCTGACGCTGGCTGCGGAGTTTGTGACTCCTGAGGCGATCAACTTTATGGCGCGGTTTGGCCGGGGCCTGATTTGCCTGACGCTGACCGAGGAGCGGGCGGACCATCTGCGGCTGTTTCCAATGACGCAGCAGAACTCGTCGCGGTTTGGAACGGCGTTTACGGAGACGATTGAGGCGCGCGAGGGTGTGACGACGGGGATTTCCGCGGCGGACCGGGCGTTGACGATCAAGACGGCGATTGATCCGGACTCGACTTATACGGACCTGGCGCGCCCGGGACATGTGTTTCCTCTAAGGGCGCGCAAGGGTGGGGTGCTGGTGCGGGCCGGGCAGACGGAGGCATCGGTTGACCTGGCGCGGCTGGCGGGGCTGAATCCTTCTGGTGTGATCTGCGAGATTATGCGGGACGACGGGGAGATGGCGCGGATTCCCGACCTGATTCCATTTTGCCAGGAACATGGGCTGAAGATTCTCACCGTGGCGGAGTTGATTCGTTACAGGTTAAGGCACGAGCGGTACATTGTGCGGGCGGGGGAGAGCCGGATTCAGACGCGGTATGGCGAGTTCCGGATGATTGCCTACGAGAGCGCGGTGAACGGCGGGGAGAGTCACATTGCGCTGGTACGCGGGGAGCTTTGCGAGGATTGTCCGGCGGTGCATGGCGGGCCGGTGGGGACGGCAACTTCCCCGGTCCCCAAAGGCGAGGGACCGGGGGCACCCAATGGATTTGGGGCGGAGTCGCGGGCCGGCTGCGACCGCGCGGTGCTGGTGAGGGTGCATACGCGATGCACGGCGGGGGATGTGTTTGCGGCAGATTGCCATTGCCGGGAGACGCTGGACCAGAGCATGCGGATGATTGCCGAAGAGGGTTGCGGGGCGCTGCTTTATCTCCACAACACTTCGCAGGGATTTGATGTGGAGCGGGCGGCGGCCGGGGTGGCGGCGTTTGAGCCGGAAGGGACAGCGGCAGGAGCAGAAAGCGCGGGCAGGCTGATTCTTCACAAGGAATTGCGGGCCAGGGAAGGTTCGCAGGCGCGGACAGGTCGGATTCTGCGGGCAATTGGGCTGGGGGGACAGATTTTGTCGGACCTGGGGATTCGGCGGATCCGACTTTTATCGAATACGCCGATGCACATTCCAGCTTTAGAAGGATTTGGA
>Ga0302147_10000830_pt1 | contig 14186 bp, 9 predicted proteins | sample I_Bog_E3_2_FD_192438 | JGI IMG/M metagenome (GOLD analysis project Ga0302147, IMG submission 192438) | Peat permafrost microbial communities from Stordalen Mire near Abisko, Sweden - I_Bog_E3_2 | ecosystem: Environmental > Terrestrial > Soil > Wetlands > Peat | place: Sweden: Abisko, Stordalen...
TCGCAACTCGCGATAGCGCGGTCGGCCGATCTCGTTCTCCAAGATCCATTCGGCGGCGAACGTACCGTCTTGGATCTCCCCGAGGATCTTCTTCATCTCGCCCTTGACGGACTCGGTGATGACGCGCGACCCTCGAGTCAGGTCACCGTACTCCGCCGTGTCCGACACACTGAAGCGCATCCCGGTGATGCCCTCTTCGTACATCAGGTCAACGATGAGTTTGAGTTCGTGCAAGCACTCGAAGTACGCGCTCTCGGCCTGATAGCCGGCCTCGACGAGCGTCTCGTAGCCCGCGCGCACGAGCGCGGTCACACCACCGCAGAGCACCACCTGCTCGCCAAATAAGTCGGTCTCGGTCTCTTCTGAGAACGTGGTCTCCAAGACGCCGGCGCGGGTCGCACCAATGCCGTCCGCGTAGGCCAAGGCAATCTCGTGGGCGTGACCGGTCGCGTCTTGTTCTACCGCGATCAGTGCGGGCACGCCGCCGCCTTCGAGGTACGTTCGCCGTACGAGGTGGCCCGGTCCCTTGGGCGCGACCATCGCCACGTCGACGTCGGCCGGCGGTTTGATGAGGTCAAAACGAATGTTGAAACCGTGCGCGAAGAGCAGGCACTTGCCGGCACTCAGGTGTGGCGCGACGTCGACGTCGTAGATGCGCTTTTGCTCGGTGTCGGGGAGAAGGATCATGATGACGTCGGCTTCGGCGCACGCCTCAGCGATCGGCAACACGCGTAGTCCGGCCTCTTCGGCCTTGGCGACGGAGTGAGACTCCATTCGCAGTCCGACGCGAACGTCAAAGCCGCTGTCGTGCAGGTTGAGCGCGTGGGCGTGCCCCTGGGAGCCGTAGCCCAAAATGGCGATCTTCTTCGCTTTGAGCAGCTTGGGATTCGCGTCCTTTTGGTAGTACATCGTCGTCATCGTGAGTCTTTCTCTGGGGGTTAGACGTTCGCCGTCTGAACGAGTCTAGGTAGTGCCACGCGACCGGTCCGCTGGAGTTCGACGTCGGCGAAACTCTCGAGCGCCTTTTCCAGTACGTCGCACGCACCGGGGGTACCCGCGAGCATCACCGTCACCGACGCCCCATTCACGTCCACAATCGAGGCGCCGTTGTTGGCCGCCACGTCAAGCACCGCACCGCGATTGTCGTCGTCCACGCTGAGGGTCGCTAACAATAACTCCCGCTCGATCGCGTCGCGAGGCGCCAGGTCGGTGATCGCCACCACGTTGACGAGTTTGTCGAGTTGACCAACGATCTGCTCGAGTGGTGCGGACGCGGCGTCGACGACGATGGTCACCCGGGAGAAGCGCGCGTTGCCTTCGGCCGGGGCGACGGCGAGCGAATAGATGTTAAAACCGCGACGAGCGAAGAGGCCCGCGATGCGCGCGAGCACCCCCGCCTTATTCTCAACTAACACCGAAAGAATGTGGTGGCGAACGGGCGTCGCGTCTGTCGTGCCCAGGAATGGTTCTGGCGTCACCGCGCCTCCCCGCGCTGGATCGGGTGCACCATGATGTCGTCGTTGCTGGTACCGGTTGCGACCATCGGGTAGACCTTTTCCGCAGAGTCGGTGCGAAAGTCGATCACCACCGGCACGTCGTTGATCGAGTTCGCTTTCGCGATCGCTTCGTGCATCTCTTTGACATTGTGTGCTCGAAGGCCGACGCACCCCATGGCCTCGGCCCACATGACGTAGTCGGGGAGGTCGGCACTCAAGTAGACCTCGCTGTAGCGCTCGTCGTAGAACATCTCTTGCCACTGACGCACCATGCCGAGGTAGGCGTTATTTAAGATCGCCACCTTGATGGGAATTCCTTCGGCCCGGGCGGTGACGAGCTCCTGGGCCGTCATCTGGAAACAACCATCGCCGTCGATGCACCAGACCGTGCGGTCCGGTCGACCGACCTTGGCACCGATCGCCGCGGGGACCCCAAAGCCCATAGTGCCCGCGCCGCCGGAGTTGACCCACGTGCCGGGCTCCTCGAAGGGCCAGTACTGTGAGGCCCACATTTGGTGCTGCCCCACGCCAGCCGCCACGATCGTGCCCGCCGGGGCGGCCTTGGCTATCGCCTCGACGACGTACTGGGGACGCAGCGGTCCGTCGGCCTCCGGCTCCTCGTAGAAGAGTGGGTAGCGCTCTTGCCACGTGCGGATCTCTTTCCACCACACGTCGAGATTCTGGGGCGTCGCCTGGGCGGCCTCGAAGGCGCGCAGGGCGACCGCGACGTTGGTCTGGAGCGTGACGTCCGCGCGGCGAACCTTGTTGAACTCCGCTCGATCGATGTCGACGTGGATAATCTTGGCGCCCGCGGCGAAACTCGAGAGTTGTCCGGTCACTCGATCATCGAACCGCGCTCCCAGCGCAATTAAGAGATCAGACTTCTGCAACGCCGTGACGGCGCTGTAGACACCGTGCATCCCGGGCATGCCAAGGTTCTGTTCGTGCGAGTCGGGAAATGCGCCGCGGGCCATCAACGTGGTGACGACGGGTATCTTCGTGCGCTCGGCGAAGGTGAGTAACTCCTCGTGCGCACGGGACTTCAGGGTTCCCCCGCCCACGTAAAGCACCGGACGTTCCGAGAGACCGATCAACTCGATCGCGCGGGCGACCGCGTCGTCGTTGAGTGCGACTTCGGGGTGGTAACCCGGCAGGTCCAACTCTTCGATGGTCTCGGGGTACCACCACTCCATGGTGGACTGGGAGATGTCCTTGGGCAGATCGATCAACACCGGACCCGGTCGCCCCGTCGTAGCCAGGTAGAACGCCGACGCCACGACCCGGGGAATCTCGTGGGCCGATTGAATCAAGAAGTTGTGCTTGGTGATGCCCATCGTGATGCCGGTGATGTCGCACTCTTGAAACGCGTCCGAACCGATCGCCGCGGTCGCTACTTGACCCGTGATCACAATGAGGGGCGTGGAGTCCATGTGCGCGTTGCCGATGGGAGTGACGATGTTGGTGGCGCCGGGCCCACTGGTGACCATCGCGACACCGGGACGCCCGGTTGCGAGCGCGTATCCTTCGGCCATGTGGCCAGCACCCTGCTCGTGACGAACGAGGATGTGACGAATCGACGAGTCGATAATCGGGTCGTAGACGGGCAGGATCGCCCCCCCGGGCAAGCCGAAGATCGTGTCGACCCCCTCGTGCTCCAGGCTCTTGATGAGTGCTTGCGCTCCAGTGAGTTGCACAACGCTCCTTTTGTTATCAGATAAAGAAAAAGGCCTCCCAATTTTGGGAGGCCTCCGGTGTACGTCTACGCGTGACTACCGGCGCCAGGCGCCTACCACTACCAGGATTTCGATACGAGTCGTCACCCCGTCAGTTTAAACACACAATGAGCTGGCGCACAAGAGACCGCGCGAACTTCTACTTGTCGGTAATCACTCGATGGCTTCTCGGGTCGAAAAAAATTTTCGCTGCGGCGCATGGCATGCACGTAGCATCGGGCGATGAGTCGCGGGGGCAGATTCCTTGGAGCGGTCGGACTCGTGGTCGCGGGCGTACTCTTCATCGCTCCCGGGCTCTTCGGGGCAGAGCCGGGCGCGGCACAGAACACCCACCAGGGACTGAACGGCACCTGGGAATGTTGTGGCGCGGGCGGCGCATCCCAGCAAGACTTCGTCATGAACGGCAACAGCGGCACCGCCGACTTTCCGGGTGGCGGCGAATTCGCCACAATCAGTGACTCCGATAACAACGGTCAGGTCTCGATCACGACCAATTACACGGGATCGAGCTACACCGCCACGTTCGTGGGAACGCTCTCGGCTGACGACGACTCGATGAGCGGGACGTGGACGAGCAACGCGGGACAGTCGGGAACCTGGAGCGCCACCCGCGGCAGTGCTGCGTCCACCGCCCCGATCTTGGTGACCATCAGCCTCCCTCGTGTCACCTTCCCGGTGGGCTCGAACGTGAACCTGACCGTGACCGTCACCGCCGGCAACCAGGCACTGTCGAACGTCAGCCTCGGCGGGGGGTTGACCGTTGGCGGGAGTTTCGCGACGGCGGCCGCCGCGTCTTCGAGTCTCATTGTGAGTTCGCTCGCCGCCAACTCATCACAGAACTTCCTCTTCACGCTGCACGGCCAGCGAGACGGCGGCGACTTCATCTCGGTGAGCGTCACCGCCACCGACGCCAGCGGTCCGGTATCGGGCTCGGCCCAGTCGAAGTACCAAGTCGGCACCTTCTCAGGGCTCCCCTCGGGTGGGACCGGTAGCCCCGCGCCCGCCGCGGCGCCCATCGCCTCGACCCTCGGTACCCCCGGCGAGATCTTCCACTCACTCGGCCATAACGTCGTCAACGCGAGCATCACCGTCGCCGCCATCTTGTTCATCACCTTCCCGGCCAACATTTTCAACAACACGTTCTCGTCGAACTACGGCGAGATCGTGCTCATCCTCGCCGGCTGGCGTCGCAAACTGCGTAGGGCCTTCGGACTGAAGGAGAAGGCACCCCTCACCCGTAACGACGAGGCGCCGTCTCACTCGTTGGTGCCCGCGGGCGCCACTCCCGACACGCCGGGTCAGTCGAGCCGGAGATGGTTCTACGGCGTCTTGGTGTTGGGCGCGATTCTCGGCGGACTGTTGAATCCCCACTTTGGTCTCAACAGCCAGTCGGTCGCGAGCTTCGGTGCGACGATGGTGGCCTTCGCCATCGGGGCCGGACTCTCTTGGTACATCGCGAAGGTCTTTCGAAATAGACACCACTACCCCACCCACACGTACCTCAAGGCACTGCCGCTCGGTCTCGGCGTCGCGGCACTCTGCGTGATCATCTCGCGCGTCAGCAACTTTGAGCCGGGCTACCTCTACGGCGTGGTTGTGAGCATCGCATTCGTGGAGTCCCTCGAGGACCGACACAACGCCCACCTGACGGTGATCGCGACCTTCTCGACGTTGATCGTGGCGCTCCTCGCGTGGTTCGCGTGGGTGCCTGTCAATCACCTGGCGCTTAACCACAGCGGGAACATCCCCATCGCGATCGTCGACGACGTGCTCGGATCGATCTTCGTGGGCGGTCTCGTGGGGACCGTCGTGGGCATGATGCCCCTGGAGTTCATGCCGGGGGGCACGCTCCTGCGGTGGCGAAAAGACGCGTGGGCAATTGTGTTTTTCATCGCACTCTTCCTTCTCATCGAAGTTGAGCTGAACCCCGCTTCGGGCCCGACCCACCATGGTGGGGCGCCCATCGTGACCGCCATTGTGTTGTTCGTGGGATTTGGCGGTTCAACCTGGCTGATGCGCAGGTACTTCGCCAAACGCCTCGCGGCGAAGAGCGCCACCCCCGCCCTTGAGAGTGCCACGCCGGCCCTCGCGAGTGCCACCGCGGCGCTCGGTCCGGGGCCAGACGTCGACCCGCTCATCAATGCCGACTCCGGTGACGACGACGAGAACAGCTAACGGCGTCGGCAGGGGCGTCACCTAGCGAGTGGTGACCGCACCTTTTTCGGCCCCTTGGACCAATCGAGCGAACTTCTCGAGCACACCGGTCGTGTAGCGCGGCGTAATTGGTTCGAGCTTCAAGGCCCGCTCGGCGAGTTCGGCCGGGTCGACGAGGAGATCGATGGAGAACGTGTTGACGTCGATAACAATCTCGTCACCGTCACGCACGAGGGCAATCGGGCCGCCATCCATTGCCTCCGGCGCCACGTGACCGATGCAGAATCCGTGGGTCCCACCACTGAATCGTCCGTCGGTAACCAGCGCGCAGTCCGCGCCTCGGCCCACGCCCTTCATCGCGCCCGTCACCGCGAGCATCTCGCGCATTCCCGGTCCACCCTTTGGACCCTCGTAACGGATCACGACGACCGTCTGGGGCTCGATCTCATTGGCCATGATGGCGGTCATCGCGCGGTCCTCGCCGTCAAAGACGCGCGCCGTGCCACGAAAGGAGAGCTCGTCCATGCCGGCCACTTTCGCGACGGCGCCCTTGGGCGCGAGCGAACCACTCAAGACCGCGATGCCGCCTTGGACGTGGATCGGATGGTTGAGGTCGTGGACCACTTCGCCGTCGGGCGCTGCCGCGTGGTACTCCACCAAACTCTCACCCATTGTCTTGCCGCTCACGGTCATGACGTCACCATTGAGGAGGCCGTGCTCGAGCAGGTGTTGGAGCACCATCGGGACGCCACCGACTACGTCGAGGTCACTCATGTGGTACTTGCCGTGAGGTTTGGTGTCGGCGATGTGCGGTACCCGTCGGGCAATCTTGTTGAAGTCCTCGAGTTCGAGGTCCACGCGCGCCTCGTGGGCAATCGCGAGGAGGTGCAGGACGGCGTTGGTCGAACCGCCGAGCGCCATCACCACGGCGATCGCGTTCTCGAAGGCCGGCTTCGTCATGATCGTTCGAGCGGTGATGGCGCGGTCGAGCAGGTTCAACACGGCGAGTCCCGAGTCGTAGGCGTACTGGTCGCGTCGCGGGTCGATAGAGGGCACTGACGCGCTGCCGAGCAGGGACATCCCGAGCGCTTCGCCGACGCTCGCCATCGTGTTCGCGGTGAACATGCCCGCGCAACTACCCTCGCCCGGACAGGCCGCGCACTCGATGGCCTTTAACTCCTCGTCGCTGATCGCCCCGACGGCGTTCGCGCCCACGGCTTCGAACACGGAGGTGATGTCGAGCGCCACACCGTTGAGGTGACCGGGCAAGATGGTCCCGCCGTAGAGAAAGACACTCGGCACGTTCACTCGCGCCGCCGCCATCAACATGCCCGGCAACGATTTGTCACACCCCGCGAAGGTCACCAACGCGTCGAAACGTTCGGCGTGCATGACCGTTTCCACCGAGTCGGCGATGACCTCTCGAGAGACCAGCGACGCGTGCATCCCCTCGTGTCCCATCGAGATGCCGTCGGAGACCGCAATGGTCACGAACTCAAAGGGGATCGCTCCGGCGTCGCGAATGGCGACCTTGGCCCGCTTGGCCAGGCGGTCGAGCGGCAAGTTGCACGGGGTCACTTCGTTCCAACTCGAGGCGACGCCGACCTGCGCCTTGGTCATGTCCTCGTCGTCCAGACCCATCGCGCGCAACATTGACCGGGCGGGCGCCCGACCCTTGCCGATGGTGACCTCGGAACTTCGCGGCGTCGGGTGAGTTGTCATGAATGGAGTCTAAAAGATTGGACCCGACCGTCCCCGACGAAGAGCCCGTATCGTCAACGACACAGTTTTCCCACCGAGCCCGGCTTGATTATGATGCAAGGACCTCGCTCGTATCTCTACCCCGGGAGTTATCGTGTCCCTGAGCAGTCCCGCGAACCATCCGTCGAAAAATCTCGTGTTAGCGGCAATGATTTTCGCGGTCGCCATGACCTTCATCGACCAGACGATCGTCTCCATTGCCGTCCCGGAGATTCAACGCGAACTCCACCTCACCAGCACGGGCGTGCAGTGGGCCGTGAACGCGTACATCTTGTCCCTGGCCGCGCTCTTCGCCTTCGGTGGTCGCCTCGCCGACACGGTCGGACACCGAAAAATGGTCACCCTCGGCGTGATCATCTTCGCCGGCGCGTCGGCGATGTGCGGGCTCACCCCGACCGGCAGCCTCGCCGAGGCGTGGATCGTCACCTTCCGCGTCGTCCAAGGAGCGGGCGGCGCGATCATGTTCCCCGCCGCCCTCGCGCTCGTGGTTCAGACCTTTCCGCTGCGCGAGCGTGGAAAGGCGTTGGCCATCTTCTTTGGCATCGCGGGCGGCCTCACGGCGATCGGCCCGATTCTCGGCGGCTACCTCACCCAGTGGACGTGGCGGGCCATCTTCTGGGTCAACATTCCCGTGGCGTTGATCGCCCTCGCACTGATCGTGATCTCTAAGCCCACCTCCGATCACCAACGGGCGCGAATGGACTACCGCGGAGCGGTCCTCATCGGGGTGGGCGTGGCGTTGAGCGTGTTCGGATTTCAACAGTCCACGATCTGGGGCTGGTCGAATCCGGCTATCGGACTCTCCATCGCGGCCGGCCTCGCGGTGCTGGTGCTCTTTTACTTCGTCGAACTGCGCACGACCTCACCCTTGATGCGGGTGGACATCTTTCGTATCCGACCATTTCTGGTGGAGAACATCGTGCTCGCGGTCGCGATGCTCGCCTTCGTGCCGGTGTTCTTCTTCGCCAGTGAGTACGCACAGATCTCCCTTGGTCGCAGTGCCTCCGGTGCGGGCCTCTACATACTGTTCTTCTTCATCGGCTTCGCCATTGCCGCGCAGGTCGGCGGGCGGATGTTGGACCACTCCGGGGCGAAACGTCCGGTTGTGCTGGGCTGCGTGATCGCGGCGGTCGGATTCTTCCTCTGGGCCAACAAGGTCACCGGACTCAGCTTCGCGACCCAGCAGTGGTACATCATCATCGCCGGCGCGGGGATGGGCATGATGCTCGGTCCGGCGAGCACGGACGCGGTGAATCGCGCCTCCCGGCTCTCCTACGGCGAGGCGACGGGCATCACCCAGACCGTGCGGAACTACTCGGCCAGCCTCGGCTTCGCCATCCTCGGCACGGTGCTCGTCTCGCGCATGCGCGGCACCGTCGACGCGTCGCTGCGCGCCATGGGCGTACCCGCTCGCCACGCCGCCATCGAGGCGGCGGCCATCTCCCAGTCACAACAGAGCACGGGTGGGCCCTCAGTGATCCCGCACTTCATCAGCGAGGACTTCGCCCAGTCCACCAAGACGGTCCTTCTCCTCATGGCGGCGGTCATGGCCGCTGCGGCCGTTGTCGGTGCGTTGGGTCTGCGTCGAGGTCGCCAAGAAGAAGTTGGCGAATCGCCCGAGCGCTCAACGACGGGCTAGCGGCGAGCGCGCAACTCCGCGACGACCGCTTTGCCGTTCGCTTGGCCCCGAGTGCGCTGCATGACTTGACCGATGAAGAACTGCGCGAGTTTCTCGTCACCCTCGCGGTAACGAGCCCACTCCTCGGGGTGCTCAACCAGCACTTCGCCAACGATCGCCCCTAGCGAGTCCGAGGAGAGTTGCTCAAAGCCCTTGGTCGCGGCGACGGCCCGAGGACTGTCGCCGTGCTCGAGGACCTCGAGCAACACGGTCTTGGCTTGGGTCGCCGAGAGTTCGCCACGCTGTTCCATCGCGAGGGTCTCGACGAAGGCACTCGGCGCGAGCGACCCGACGCGTTCTACCGCAGCGGCGAGTTCGTTGGCAGCGCGCGCCAGCGCCAACGGTGGCTCGATGTCGGCGTCGATGGCGGCGAGTACGAACTCGTCCAGGCCGAGGTCGATCACGACATCCAGCGCGTCGAGTTGTGCGGCGTTTGGTTCATTCAGTCGAGCGAGCAGGACCGAACGACGTTCGGCGGGCATGGCGCCGAGTGACCCCCGGATGCGCTCTTGCCACGCGGCGTCGGGCGCGAGGTCGACGAGGTCGGGCTCGCGGAAGTAGCGGTAGTCCTCGGCTTCTTCCTTGACCCGCATGGTCGAGGTCTCGCCGCGCACCTCGTCCCAGTGGCGCGTCTCTTGACGTACGACGCCGCCGCCCTCAATCAGGTGCACTTGTCGATCGGCCTCGAAGTCGATGGCCCGTTGGAGGCTCCTCAGTGAGTTGAGGTTCTTTATCTCACAGCGCGTGCCGAGACCGTCGCCCTCGCGGCGCACCGAGACGTTGGCGTCGATACGCATCGAACCTTCCTCCATGCGGCCGTCGGACGCGCCGGTGGCGATGAGGATGCCGCGCAGTTGCGCGGCGTAGGCGCGCGCTTGGGCGGCGCTGCGCATGTCGGGACCCGAGACGATCTCCACGAGCGGCACGCCGGAGCGGTTGTAGTCAACGAGGGAGTGATCGGCCCCTTGGAGTCGTCCGCTGCCACCCAAGTGCGTCGACTTGCCGGTGTCTTCTTCTAAGTGCGCGCGCTCGATGGTGACGCGCGAGCCGTCGGGGAGGTCGAGGTAGCCACCCTTATTGATGGGCAGGTCGTACTGGCTGATCTGGAAGTCCTTGGGCATGTCGGGGTAGAAGTAGTTCTTGCGGTGAAAGGTGGAGGGCGCGATCGTTGCGTGCAGCGCCAGTCCAATGGCCATCGCGAAGTCGACCGCGCGCACGTTAAGTACCGGTAACGACCCCGGGAGACCGAGGCAGACCGGGCAGATGTTGGTGTTGGCTTCAGCGCCGAAAGCGTTCGCGCACCCGCAGAACATTTTGGTCGTCGTCTTGAGCTCGGTGTGCACCTCGAGCCCGATCACCATCTCCCATCCCTCGGGCACCATCACGCGACCCCGTTCGCCATTTCGAGCACGCGCGCGGCAGCGAAGAGTTGCGCCTCGCTGCGTCCCGGTCCGAGCAGTTGAACCCCGACGGGCAGCCCACCGGCACCGCTACCGAAGGGCACGGAGATCGCGGGGTCGCCGGCCAAGTTGGTGGGGATCGTAAAGACGTCCGAGAGGTACATGGTCAACGGATTGGCCGTCTTCTCGCCGAAGGCGAACGCCACCGACGGCGCGGTCGCACCTAGTAAGAAGTCCGCGTCGACGTAAGCGCGGCGAAACGCCTCAATCATCTGAGTGCGGACCTTGAGCGCCTGGCCGTAGTAGGCGTCGTAGTAGCCGGCCGACAGTGCGTAGGTCCCGAGCATGATGCGTCGCTTCACTTCCGCGCCAAATCCCGCGGTGCGGGTCGCTTCGTTCATCGCCGCGACGTCATCGGCGTCCACGCGCAGTCCGTAGCGCACGCCGTCGTAGCGAGCGAGGTTGCTCGAGGCTTCGGCCGGGGCAATCAAGTAATACGCCGAGAGCCCCAAACGACACTCGGGGATCGAGAGCTCCACGATGGTCGCTCCGGCGTCTTCTAACGCCGCGCGCGCCGCCTCGACCGAGGCGAGGACGTCGTCGTCGGCACCCTCGATGAGCTCTCGAACCAGTCCGACTCGTTTGCCCGCGACGCCGTCGTCGAGGTGCGCGAGGAGCGAAGGCGCCGGTTCCGGCAACGACGTCGAGTCCATGGGGTCGTGCCCCGCAATGACTTCGAGCAGCAACGCGGCGTCCTCGACGTTGTTGGCGAAGGGTCCAATTTGATCGAGGGAACTGGCGAAGGCGATGAGTCCATAACGCGACACGAGTCCGTAGGTGGGCTTCACCCCGACGATGCCACACAGCGCCGCGGGCTGACGGATCGAGCCCCCCGTATCGGAGCCGAGCGAGAGCGGCGTCATCATTGAGGCGACCGCCGCGGCCGAGCCCCCCGAGGAGCCACCGGGTACCCGCTCGGGGTTGCGCGGGTTGCGCGTCGGACCGTAGGCCGAGGTTTCGGTGGACGAACCCATGGCGAACTCATCCATGTTGGTCTTACCCACCGGCACCGCGCCGGCACCCAGTAGTCGGTCGACGACGGTGGCGCTATAGGGCGGTCGCCACCCCGCCAGAATTTTTGATCCGGCCGTCGTGGGTACGCCGCGCTGGCAGAGGTTGTCCTTCAGCGCGATGGGCACGCCAGCCAGTGCGCCGGGGTCGTCGCCGGCGCCGACGCGCTCATCGACGCGTTTCGCCGCGGCCCGGGCGCCCTCTTCGTCGACGTGGAGAAACACGTTCAACTCCTCGTTGCCGGCGCGAATCGCCGCCAACGACGTCTCGAGCTGGGCGGCCGCGCTGGTCGTGCCCGCACGAACGTCGCGCGCGATCTGCGTCGCGCTCGTCACGGCGCCTCACCCATGATGCGCGGCACCGCGAAGCGACCGTCCTCCGCGTCGGGGGCCATCGCCAGCACCTCGTCTCGCGCGAGGGAGGGTCGCAGCACGTCCTCACGCACGACGTTCACGAGTCCGAAAGGATGCGCCGTCGCCGCGACGCCCTCTAGGTCGAGCGCCTCGATGTCCTTGGCGTGCTCGAGGACTTGAGAGAGTTGGTCGGTGAAGGTATCGAGTTCGTCCTCACTCAAGGTCAAACGCGCCAGGGCGGCGACCTTCGCGACGTCCTCACGTCGAAGCGCGGGGGCCATCAGGCAAAGACTCGCGCGAGAAAGTCCAGCGTTACAGACTCGACGAGCGCTTGGTCGTTGTCAATCGTCGCGACGTGAAACGAATCGTCCAGCCAGACGCGCTCGACGGGTCCGGTGACTTTCTCGATGAACTCATCAGCCCGATCCCAGGTGATGACGTGGTCCTCGCGAGAGACGATCACCAGGCTCGGCGATCCGATGCGGGCGAGGTCCTCGCTCACCGTCGCAATACCCGCGAACAGGCTCTTCAGGGGGACCAGCGGCGTGGCGGCGTAGGAATTTTCGACGCCACCGTCGCGCTTGATGTCCGAACCGATCGAATCGAAACTCGTCATACCGCTCGCGAGCAGCGCGTCGATCCCCTCGGTGAACTCAACCGGTGGGGGCTTGACGAGTGGGTTGATGAACACGCACCCGGCGACCGGGCGCAACTCCGCCACGCGCGCGGCGAGACCGCCGCCCATTGACAGGCCCACCACCGCGACCGCGTCACAGCGCACGGCGAGTTCGTCGTAAGCCCGTTCGGCGTCGCTCAACCAGTCCCGCCACGTGGTGGTCATCAAGTCCTCGACGCTGGTGCCGTGTCCCGCCAGACGAGGTAACTCAACGCTGTAGCCCGCCTCCGCGCAGCGCTCGGCGATCGAACGCATGGAGGCCGGATTGCCGGTGAAACCGTGCAACACGAGGACCCCGTGGGGATCACCGAGGTGGCTGAAGGGCTCGCTACCGGGCTGGACGTTGACGCTCATACACCCAGACTACCGGGCGATTTCGGCACGTTTCGTGGCGCGAGTGCGCGGGATCGAGCGCACGAAGGTCGCCGCGACGAGTCCGAGCACCGCGACGCCAGCACCGATGACGAAGGACGGTCGGTAGGTGGCGAGCAACGCCGCCCCGGGTTTCGCGTGGAGCAGATGCCGTCGCCGAGTGAGGGCCTGTTGCACCGTGCCGAGGACTTGGATGCCGACGACCTCGCCGACTTGCACGGCGAGCAACTGTGCCGCGGACATCACGCCGAACTCGCTGACCTTCACCTCATTCGCCATGAGTGAACTCGTCGAGGGCATCGTGACACCGAGGCCCAATCCTGAGAGCGCGAGGGCGATGGCGACGAACCACGCGCCGGTGCTCGGCTGCAGTGACGCGAAGAGCGAGAGTGAGCCGATGAGAAAGATCGCCCCGGCGACGGCGCTGCGCCGCTCACCCACGCGGATCGCCACGTAGCCGGCGATGGGTGAGGAGAGGGCGAGCGCCAGGGGACGAATGAGCGCGAGCGCGCCGACGCGCGGGATGGAGTAGCCGTATCCCTGCTCCATCAAGAGTGGGAAGAGAAAGAAACTTCCGAAGTACGCGAAGTTGACGCACGCGCGAACGATCATCGGCATCACGAAGTTGCGTCGCTTGAAGTAGTACCCAGGGATTAGTGGACTGTCGGCGTGGCGCAGCCGGTAGATGAACAGCCATAGCGTCGCGACGCTCAGGACGAACATTGAGATGGGTAGCCCACTCGTCCATCCGAGCGACGGTCCCACCGAGAGTCCGAGCAGCAGCAACGTCACCGCGATCGAGAGCGACCAACTCCCGATCCAGTCGAGTCGTTTGAACTCCGCGCGCGCCCGCGCCTTCGCTTCGGCGCTCTCGTTATCGACGCCCCGACTGCGCGGCAAGACAATGCTCACGAAGACAAAGGCCAGCACGATGAGTACCAACTGGCTCCAAAACAGCGCCCGCCACCCGAAGGCCGCAATGATCGGCGAGCCGAGCGAGAGCCCGATCACCGGTCCCCCACCGCCGACGAGGCTCCACCACCCCATCGCCTTCACGCGCTCCTCACGAGAGAAGACCGTGTTGATGAGCGCCCCCGAGGCGGTGCCCGTCGCGGCGCCCTGGACCCCATCGAGCGCCCGCGCAAAGAGCAACATCGCGACGTCGTGGGACAGCGCCGTTAGAAGCGCGGCGACCATCGCGCCGACCAGCCCAAAGAGGTAGAGCCGGCGATGACCGAAGATGTCGCCGGTCTTGCCGAGGATCGGTGCGGCGAGGCCGTAGGCGAGCAGTGGGCCCACCATCGTCCAGGTGAGGACCGTCACCGAGGTGTGAAACTGGGTCGCCACCGTCGGTAGGGCGACGATGAACACCGTGAAGGTGAAGTTCAGCGCGAAGAGTCCGCCCAGGAGTGCCCACAGCACCCACCAGGGGTAGCGCGGGGACGCGACCGCGTGGTCCTGCACACGCCGACGGAGGAGCATGAACCAACTG
>Ga0302147_10000836_pt1 | contig 14132 bp, 10 predicted proteins | sample I_Bog_E3_2_FD_192438 | JGI IMG/M metagenome (GOLD analysis project Ga0302147, IMG submission 192438) | Peat permafrost microbial communities from Stordalen Mire near Abisko, Sweden - I_Bog_E3_2 | ecosystem: Environmental > Terrestrial > Soil > Wetlands > Peat | place: Sweden: Abisko, Stordalen...
CTACTACACTCCCGGCAACGACCAGACGGTCGGCGATATTGCGGGACGTACCATCCACGCGGACGGAACGGTCATCCCCTTTACCGGCAAGCCATACCTGAAGACCCTTGTGAAGGACCAGGGCGGCAAGTACCAGTCCATGGTGTTTACGCTGCCGGATGTGCAGGTGGGAAGCATCATCGAGTACAAGTATGCGACACGCTACAACGATCAGGTCTATGCGCCGGCCCGCTGGTACATCCAGGGAGAGTTGTATGTTAAATCGGCGCACTACGCGTGGTATCCCACGACTTTGCCGCTTATAGACGGTGATGCGGGGCTCCCAATCAATGCGATCTCCTGGTTTCCGATCCTTCCAGTTGGGGCGAAGATCGTCCAGACGCATCCACCAGCCGGGGACCCCCTGTCGCCGAACAAGACAATCTACGATCTGGTGGTGCATGACATACCTCCGCAGCCGAAGGAGGAGCACATGCCACCGATCGCGAACTACGGCTACCGTGTGCTTTTCAACTTCACGCCCTATACAAGCGTTGCGGAGTTCTGGAAGGCAAAGGGCAAGCACTGGACCAAGGAAGCAGACAAATTTGCGGGGCCGAACGGTGACTTGAAGAAGGCGACGCAGGACGTGATTGCGGGCGCCACGACCCCGGATGAAAAGCTGCGCAAGATCTACGCGGCGGTGATGGAGCTGGAGAACACGGATTACACGCGTGTGCATGATGCCCAGGAGAACAAGGCAGAGGGTGGGGAAACGATCAACAATGCATACGACGTTCTGAAGCACAAACGCGGCGACCAGAACGATCTGACGTTGCTGTTTGTAGGCATGGCGCGCGCGGCAGGGCTGGAGGCCTACGCGATGCGGGTACCGGACCGCAGCGAGCACTTCTTTCTGGAGGGCTGGCTGAGCATGGAGCAGCTCGACGACACGATTGCGATTGTGAACGTCGACGGCAAGGAGCAGTACTTTGATCCGGGGTCAAGATACTGCGCGTACGGCCACCTGGCCTGGCAGCATACCTTTGTGCAGGGATTGCGGCAGACAGCTTCCGGAACGGATTTTGGACAGACTTTGGGCGACGGCTACGTGGCGAACGCGACGGCGCGGGTGGCGAACCTGAAGATGGATGACCACGGGGAGATTACAGGCAAGATCGATATGGAGTTCAAGGGCGCGGGCGCGCTGGACTGGCGGCAACGAGCGCTGCGTGGAGATGAGGAGAGCCTGCGGCATGCGCTGGAGGTGCATGTGCAGAATATGGTGCCGAAGTCGCTGGAGGTAAAGGTGGCGGAGATCAAGAACGTGGACGATTACGAGAAGCCGCTGGATGTCTCCTTTGATGTGACGGGGACATTGGGGACGCCGACGGGCAAACGGCTGGTGATGCCGGTGGACCTGTTCACCGCCGGCGAGACCGCGACGTTCCCGCAGGAAAAGCGCGATACAGCGGTGTACTTCCATTATCCGGAATCAGTGCAGGACGCGCTGCGGGTGAACTTCACGACGGGATACGAGGTGGAGGCCACGCCGGCGGAGGGAAAGTTCTCGATTCCCAAGCGGGCGCTGTATGACATAACGACGACCTCCGGGCCGACGAACTTTACCACGCGCAGGACGCTCGTGATTGGGGATTTCCTGTATGTGATGACGGACTACACAGGCCTGCGCGGGTTCTATTCGCAGTTCGAGGCGAAGGACCAGGAGAGCGTGGTGCTGAAGACGGTTGAGGCTCCCTCTTCGCCAGGCGGAAACTAGCCCATTTACGGCGTGAGGCGGCAGAGTTTGACGGTGCCGTTGTCGTAGGGGCAGGGGTGGGTGGTGACGGCGGTGGAGCGCAGTGCCAGCCAGGTGACGCCGAGGGGGAGCAGGCGGGCGTCGCGCCGGGCGTCGGGTTCGGTGGAGAGGTTGGTCTGGGCGGTGACGCCCTGCTGCCAGAGCGTGGCGAGTGAGGGCGTGATGGAGGCCTCGCCGCCGTCTTTGGAGTAGTCCGGCAGAGCGCTGCGCTGGGCGGTGGCGCGGAAGGTCTGTGCGTCCTCGCCGGGGAGGGAGATGTAGTCGGCGTCGAGTGCGAAGAGGGCGTTGACGGGGGTGTTGTCGCGGGCCCAGAGAAAGGCTCGGGACCAGGCGTTGTTGTGCGGGTTGGCCGCGGCTCGCATGGGGAGTTCGAGGTGCGGCGAGGCAGGGAAGGTGCGGCGCTGGCAGGCGAACAGTATCGCGGCGATGGCGAGCAGAGTTGCGACGGGCAGGAGCCGGATTAGGCGCCGTTGCGATTGAAGGGCACGGCGGGTTAGGGCGGCGCCGAGCAGCAGTGCCATGACGGCGTAGAGGAGCAGGAAGGCGCGCAGCGGTTGCAGGCGCGCGACCAGATGGGTGGGCGCGCTGTCGTGCGCGAAGAGCAGCGCGATGAGGACGGAGATGAGGCCGAGGCCGATGGCGGCGCGACAGAGGGCGTCGGCGGCGCGGCTTAGGTGGGCGCGCAGCAGCAGGGCGAAGACGACGAGCGGGCCGGCGAGTCCGCAGTGCTCATACCAGCGCCATTGCGAGAGGAACCAATAGTAGCGGGAGTGCGCGGCGGCGATGACGGCGGGGGACTCGGCAGGCGCAAGGAGGTGGATGATGGCAGCGGAGGCGAGAGCGATGACGGTGAGGAGCGTCCAGAGCCAGAGGCGGCGGCGGCCGGTGGCGCGTGCGGCGGTGACCAGGACCACGACAAAGGCGAGCGCGTAAGCGGCCATGAGCGGATGCACAAGTGCGGCGAGCAGCAGGCAGGCGATGCAGGCGGCTATCGAACGCAACCCATCGCGATCCTTCGACAAGCTCAGGACTAGCGATGAATGGGCCACCCGGGATTCCTTCGTCGTCCAGTCGAGCGCGAAGGCGATGGCCAGCAGCGAGAGCGGCGTGGAGAGGCTGCGCGCGGTGACGTAGGGGTCAAAGAGCATGAGGGAGGTGGCGGCGACAGGCAGTGTCCACCAGGCAGCGAGCAGGGCGATGCCGCCGAGCTGGGCGGCGTCGCCGGGAAGGCAGCGGCGCAGCAGCAGGCGCGCGGCGAAGAGTGTGAGGGTGATGCTGAAGAGCTCGACCAGCAGGAGTATCCATGGCAGCGGCAGATGGGTGATGCGGACGACGCCAGCGACGAGCGGAGCGAAGAGCGAGAAGCGGAGATGCGCGGTGACGAATGCTGTGTCGTGCGGGAAGAGCGTGGGGTTCAGGAGGTGTTCGACGCCGGTGACGTAGAGGCCGCCGTCTTCGGCGAGGGGATGGTAGCCGTGCACCAGCAGCGTGGTCGCGGAGAGCGCTGAGAGGATGGCGAACCAGCGTGCGGTGCTCCAACCCGGAGTGCGCTTCGGGCTATGTGTGCGCGGTGTGGCCTGTACCTGCGACCGTGGAGCGAGGGTGGCAAGGGTGGCCATGAGCCTAGAGTATTGAAATTTGCGTCCGGAGAGAAGCGCAGCAGGCAGGACCGGCCAGCGCCCCGGGGTCATGCTTTGCGGAGTGCGCGCGAGTTGCGGCTAGAATAGACGCTGTGTCCAGCCACAAAATCTCCCTCCTCGAAGACGAGACGCCGCCAGATCCTCGAGCCCATGGTCCTTTTGCCGCGCTTCGGCGGGTTCTGCCGTCGGGCGAGGTGATTCGATTCCTGTTGGTGGGAGTATCGAATACGCTGCTCGCGCTGGGGCTTTACTCGGGATTTGTGATTCTGTTTGGGCATCTGTTGCCGCACCGCGGGAAGCCGCTTATCGCGGATCTGGCGTCCATTACGTCGAAGCCGCTTGCGATTACGATTGCGTTTCTCTGCTACAAGCATTTTGTGTTCCGCACAAAAGGCAACTATCTCAAAGAATGGTTGAAGTGTTTCGCGGTGTATGGCGTTAGTACACCGGCGGAGTTAATTATTCTGCCGTTGGCGACGAAGGTGTTTCTGCTGCCTTCGCTGACACATCCCTATGCTCCGTTTCTGGCGGGCATTGTGAACTCGGTGGTGATTGCGTGTTACAGCTACTTTGCGCATAAGAAGTTTTCTTTCAGGCGGTAGCGACCATTATGTACAGAACTTTGCAGCAGCAGTTGCAGACGAGGATTGGGGTGTTGCTGGCGGAACGTTATGACGTTACGCTGGCGAACCTTGCCGTGGAACTGCCGCCGAAGATCGAGTTCGGGGAGATGGCGCTGCCGGTGGCGTTTGAGTTGGCCAAGCGGCTGAAGAAGGCTCCGCGCGCGATTGCGCAGGAGTTGCAGGCGGCGCTGGCGGAGACGCCGGGCGTGGCAGCGGTAGAGATCGCCGGGGCGGGATATCTGAATGTGAAGCTCGACAGGCCCTCGGTGGTGAAGAGGATGGCGGCCGATGAACATGCGCAGGTTGGCGGCGCGGGGTTTCGGCTGGTGGAGCACACCAGCATCAATCCGAACAAGGCCGCGCATGTGGGGCACCTGCGCAATGCAATTCTCGGCGATACGTTTGCGCGGATGCTGAAGCGCGATGCTTTCAAGCCGGGGTATGAGACCGGGGTGCAGAACTACGTCGATAACACCGGCGTGCAGGTGGCGGACATTGTGGTGGCGGTGACGGCGCTGAAGGGGATGTCGCTGGCTGAGGTGCGGGCGTGGGTTGCGGAGCTGGCAGCGACGGGCACACGGCTGGATTATGCGTGCTGGGACCTGTATGCGGCGGTCTCGCAGTGGTATGAGGCCGATGCGCCGCGGGTGGCCGAGCGCAGGCAGTTGCGGCTGGATACGCTGCATGCGATTGAGGCCGGCGGCAATGAGACGGCGGCGATTGCGGAGTTGATCTCGACGGGCGTGCTGCGCCGGCACCTGGAGACGATGGAGCGGCTGGGCATTGAGTATGACTTTCTGCCGCGCGAGAGCGAGATCCTGCACCTGCACTTCTGGGAGGCGGCGCGCGCGCTGATGGTCGCGAAGGGTGTGCTGTATCTGGAGACCGAGGGCAAGAACAAGGGCTGCTGGGTGATGAGGAGGGCGGGCGTTGAGCAGAGTGAGGGGCCCGATGAGGACGCGAAGATCCTGGTGCGGTCGAATGGGACGGTGACGTATGTCGGCAAGGACATTGCGTATCACCTGTGGAAGTTCGGGTTGCTGGGGAAGGACTTCGGCTATGCGAAGTTTCGCGAGTATGCGACGCATACGTGCTGGATCTCGACGGTGGAGGGCGAGACGCCGCACCCGAGTTTTGGACATGCGGATGCGATCTATAACGTCATCGACTCGCGGCAGGACGATCCGCAGACGCAGGTGAAGGAGGCGCTGCGGGCGCTGGGGTTTGTCGCGGAGTCAGAGCACTACACGCATCTGAACTACGCGTTTGTGGGGCTGACGGCGCGGACCGCAGTGGACCTGGGCTATGTGCTGAGCGAGGAAGATACCGCGAAGAACTTTATTGAGGTGAGCGGGCGCAAGGGCTTCGGGGTGAAGGCCGACGATCTTATCGACCGGATGATTGCGGCGGCGAAGACAGAAGTAGATGCGCGACATCCGGAGCTGAGCGAGCCGGAGCGCGCGGAGATTGCCGATGCCATCGGCGTGGGCGCGCTGCGATTCTTCCTGCTGCGCTTCACGCGAAATACGGTGATTGCGTTCGACTACCAGGATGCTCTGGCGTTCGACGGCGAGACCGGGCCGTATGTGCAGTATGCGGTCGTGCGCGCGGCGAATATCTTTCGCAAGGCGGGCGTCGAGGAGGATGCAGCGCTGGCGGCGGTGGCTTCGCTGGACCTGGCTGGGATGCTGCAAGGCGAAGAGGGAACGAGCGTGTGGGAGGTGTGGCTGACGGCATCAAGGCTGTCGCTGGTGCTGGAGCAGGCGATTGCCGCGGCCGAGCCGGCGATGCTGGCGCGGTATGCCTTCGCGCTGGCGCAGCAGTTCAACAACTTCTACCACCGTCACCACATTTTGACGGAGACCGACGAGGCGCGGAAGATGCTGCTGCTGGCGACGGCGGCAGTGGCTCGGCGAGAGCTGGTGCGGGTGCTGGTCTGGCTGGGGATCAAGGTGCCGAGCGCGATGTAGCTGTAGCTGCGAGGGAGTATGGCAGACGGAATAAATCGGCGGCAGTTTCTTCGGGGGTCGGCCGCCAGCATGGCGCTGGTTGCGGCGGCGCGTCTATGGGCAGCTCAGATGGCCGGCAACGGAGCGGAGCAGCTTCATAGCCGGACGATGGAGCCGTGGCAGCGAGGCTTTTTGGATATTCACCACATCTCTACGGGGTGCGGAAATTCGGTGCTGGCAATCTGTCCTGATGGGACAACCATCATGATCGACGCCGGAGCGAAGGCCGCTTCAGGGGCTGATCAGGCGACGCCGAGACCTGATGGGTCGCGCCGCCCCGGGGAATGGATCGGACGGTATGCGCAGTTCCATTTGCGCACCGCTCCGAGGATGCAGATCGATACTTTTTTTCTGACGCATCTGCATGACGATCACATGGGTGCGTGTACTGCGGAGTCGCCCCTGGCGCCCTCCGGCGAGTATCGGCTCACGGGCGTGAGCGATGTCGCGGAGATCATTCCCATTCGCGGGGTGATGGATCGAGGCTGGCCGGATTACAACTATCCCGCGCCGCAGAGTGAGACGAGCGCGCTGAACTATATAGCGTTTGTGCGCTGCAGTGCGAGACGTGGCGTGAAGGTGGAACGGCTGAGAGCCGGGAGTTCGCGGCAAATTGTTCTGCAGCATGACCCCGCGGCGTTTGGATCGTTCGCGGTGCGTGTCCTGGCGGTGAACGGCGAAGTGTGGACAGGAGACGGAGATGGAACGCGGAGCCTGTTTCCGCCGATAGCGACACTGACCAGCCGGCAATACCCCACCGAGAACGCGTGCTCTGGAGCGCTTCGCCTTGAATATGGAGGCTTCCGGTACTACAACGGCGGCGACCTGACCTGCGATACGGCCTTCGGGACGCAGCCGTGGATGGATGTAGAGAGTGCCGTGGCGCGGGTTGCAGGGCCGGTCAGCGCGGCCGCGCTGGACCATCACGGCTACTACGACGGTACTGGGCCGGAGTTTGTGCGCGCCATGCGTGCGCGGATATGGGTCCTGCAGTCATGGCATGCGTCGCACCCAGCGCTGGCGACGCTGGACCGGCTGTACAGCCCTGTGTTGTATGCAGGGGAGCGCGACGTGCTGGCGACGAGCCTGGTCCCGGCAGCGGAACTGGCTGACGCGAGGCTCTCAGACAAGATGCTGAGCCAGCAGGGACACGTGGTCATTCGCGTGGCGCCGGGCGGCCGGAGTTACGAGGTGATTGTGCTGGATGATGCTGAGGATCAGGGGAAGATCAAGGGCCGGTTCGGGCCGTATTTGAGTTAGATTGCGATGGTGGCTGGGGATGAAGTCGCCGAGCGCGATGTAACGACCCCGCTCACGACGATGAAGCCGTCGTGAACGGGGCACCCCGGGATCGCTTAGTTGGCAGGTGGAGTGGCGGGTGGATTGGCTGGGGCGCCGGCGGGTGGGCCAGCGGGGCGCTCGCGCGGCGGCGGGACGAAAAGCGCCGGCTTGGCCGCGCCGCGATGACAGGTGCCGCAGCTGACAGGGTTTTCAGGCTTGGGGTCAGCGAGTTGGATGAGGTATACAGCGTTGATGTCCGCGGTCATCTTAATCATGACGCGGGCGCGATCCTTCATGGGCTTGGCGTCGGAGGGGAAGTCGTTGCGGCCGGTGGCGGGGTTCTGGGCGTGGCAGTATTCGCACTCGACCCCGAGCTGTTGCTCGTAGCCGTGCATGATCTCTCTGACCTGCTGGCCGGTCAGGTTGCTGGGCAGGACCTTGAGGTTGGTGGGCGGCGGCGCGGGACGACGCTGCTGGGGCGCTGGGGTTGCGCCGGGCGTGGTAGCAGGGACCTGAGCGAAGGCAACTGTGGCGGCGGAGATGGTGAGAGCAGCCAGAAGGCGCAGGGAACGAGTCAGCATAGATGTCCTTTGCAGGGAAGAGTCACGTTCGCGAAAGTCTATGAAGAAGTGAGAACCGTGTCAACGCACGAGATTAAACCGAGAATTCTGCAAGGGTCTTGTTGAGTTTCGAGTTACGAGTCTGTGAGTTGCGAGTCAAGACGGACTTGCGAAACTGCGGACCCATTCGATGATGCTGCGGACGGCGATACCGCTGGGGCCTTTGGATTGCCAGGGCTTCTGGTCGTCGAGCCATGCAGTACCGGCGATGTCGAGATGGATCCACGGGGTGTCGCCGACGAACTCCTTGAGGAACATTGCCGCGGTGATGGAGCCACCGTAGCGCGATCCTCCGGTGTTCATGATGTCGGCGATCTGGCTCTTGATCTGGTCGCGGTAGTCGTCGGTGCAGGGCAGGCGCCAGAACTTTTCGCCAGAAGTGGGGAGCGCATCGAGGAAGCGTTGTGTGGTCTCGTCGTTGTTGGAGAAGAGGCCGGCGTTGATCTGTCCGAGCGCGACGCTGACGGCACCGGTAAGCGTTGCGGCATCGATGAGGCGGGTGGCGCCGAGTGTCTTCGCATAGTGCAGGCCATCGGCGAGTACAAGGCGACCTTCAGCGTCGGTGTTCATGATCTCGATGGTCTTGCCGGACATGGCGGTGAGGACGTCGCCGGGTTTGAAGGCCATGCCGTCGGGCATGTTCTCGCAGGAGCAGACGACGGCGAGAACGCGCATGGCGGGCTTGAGCTGCGCGATGGCTCGCATGGCGCCGATCATGGCTGCGGCGCCGGCCATGTCGTACTTCATCTTGTCCATGTTTTCGGCGGGCTTGATGGAGATACCGCCGGTGTCAAAGGTGATGCCCTTGCCGACGAGGCCGACGACGGGAGCGTCCGGCGGTGGAGGAGTTGGGGGCTCATAGCGCAGGACGATGAGCGCCGGGGGCTGCGGAGAGCCCTGGCTGACGGCGGCGAAGGCGCCCATACCGAGCTCGAGGATTTTGTCGGTGGAGAAGACCTCGCAGGCAACGCCGACTTCACTACACATGACAGCGGTGCGGCGGGCGAGTTCCGTGGGTGTGAGTATGTTGCCGGGTTCGTTGACCAGGGAGCGGACGAAGTTCTGGCTTTGGCCGACGATGATGCCTTCGTCGAGGCCGGATTGCATCTCGGATTCCGACTTCTTATCTGCTTCAATATGGAGGACGGTGGCGTTGTGGATGCCCTGGTCCTTGCGGTCGCTGCGGTAGAAGTCGATGTCGAAGTCGGCGACGACAGCGCCTTCGGCAATGGCGCGGGCCGTGAGGTGGGAGGGCAGCGAGTCCATGTGTTCGTCGTCGAGTGCCGTGTCTTCCGGGAAGGCGATGGCAATGTCATGAAGGGCGTGGGAGCGGGCGAAGCGAACGGCGACTCCGGCGGCTTTGCGGACCTCGTGGATGGTGAGCGAGGCGGAGCGTCCGAGGCCGATGATGAGAAGGCGTTGCGCCGCAGCGCCGGCCGGCGAGTAGAGCACGAGCGTTTCGCCCAGCGTGGCCTTGAACTCACCCGATGCCAGCCAGGGCGAAGCGGCCTTGGCGAGCGGGTCAGAGGTGGTGAGCAGCGCAGGTGAGTGCGTCGCATCGTCGCCGGTCGCGATGTCGACGGCAAAGACGGCTAGCAGCGGCGCAGCGAAGGCCGCGGAGTCGTGAAATTGAAGCTTTAGGTGCACAGCTTCATCCTACCGCGATGGGGACTGGCTGTGTTCCTACTTTCGTCGTCATCCAGCCGCTATCTTTGGTTTCCATGCGATGGGGTTAGCGGCGCTGGCTGCGGGCGATGGCGGCGCGGGCTTCCTTGTCGCCTTCGCGTTTGCGCTCGGTCTCGCGCTTGTCCCACTCCTGCTTGCCCTTGGCGAGAGCGAGCTCGCACTTCACGCGCCCATTCTTGAAGTAGAGCTTGACCGGTATCAACGTGAAGCCCTTCTGTTTGGTCAGGCCCTCGAGTCTTTCAATCTCGCGCTTGTGGAGCAGGAGCTTTCTGGTGCGCAGCGACTCGTGGTTCATGGCATTGCCGTGGGAGAACGGGCCAATGTGGGCGTTGAGCAGGAAGCACTCGCCGTCCTTGAGCAGGCCGTAGGCGTCCTTGAGGTTGGCTTTGCCCTCGCGGATGGACTTGACCTCGGTGCCTCGCAGGGCGACGCCGCACTCGAAGCGGTCGGTGAGGAAGTAGTTATGGCTGGCGGCGCGGTTGAAGGCGGCGTCGCGTCGGCCGGCGGCCACGGGGTCGCGGTCCTTCGGTTTAGCCGAGGGCTTGGGCGGGGCAGGCGTGGTCGGATTGGAGAGCGAGCGTGGCATAAATGCAGGGATAAGGGATAAGGAAAAACGGGAAAGGCGCAAATAGTAGGATACGACGAAAGCGTGCCGGGTCCGTCCAACGCTCTGTAGTCCAGTTAATAGAGGGCGAGGAACGCTCCGAAACGGGATTGCGGAAGTCCCTTTGACACGGAGAGATCAGTGAGCCAAATGCTAGAATCAGGCAGAGTTACCGAGCCCGATCTGCTGCTTTCAACGACGGCGCGCACGGCTCCCAAGCGCCAGTTGTTGCGCGGCGGAGGCTGGTTGCGACGAGCGTACGAGGCCAGCATCCGAGGCATTCCAGAGCGGACTAGCGTTATGCAGGCAGGGCAAGTGCAAGCAGGTCAAGTGGCATCAGGACAGACAAGTTTTAGTTTCGGCAAACGGACCATTGTGGTGGCTGCGGTGGGCGCGCTGATGTTCTGCGCAAGCTTCGCGGCGACAGCCCATGCGCAGTCGGCTGGCACGTGGAACAAGCGCGGAGCCAACGCCGAGGCCCGCGAGGACTATGACGCGGCCTTTGAGGACTATCGCCAGGCGCACCTGAAGAGACCCAAGGACCTTCGCTACCAGACGCACTATGAGCGCATGCGCTTCCAGGCGGCGAACCTGCATGTGGACCGCGGCCGCGTGCTGCGGCAGTCAGGCGATATCGGCGGAGCGATGAACGAGTTCGCGCGCGCCCTGCAGATTGACCCGGGAAACCAGGTTGCGGCGCAGGAGTTGCAGATAACGCAGCCCGCAACGGGTGGCGCAGGAACTGCCGGGCCCAAGGGAGCAACGAATGGCGCGAGTCCTGGCAACCCGAGTTCGGGCGGACCGACTGCGGGCAATGTGCTGGTGCCGGGCGTTGACGAGCAGACGCCTTATCAGGAGCAGGTGCAGAAGGAAATCGCATCGATGGGCGCGCCGATTTTGTTACAGCCGGTGTCCAATGACCCCATCACGCTGCACATGGTGGAAGACACCAAGGTGATCTACCAGGCTATCGGCAAGGCTGCTGGGCTGAATGTGATCTTCGACCCGGATTACACCTCGAAGCGGATTCCGGTGGACCTGACGAACGTCTCGCTGGACGATGCGCTGCGTATTGTGGGAACGCTGAGCGGGACCTTCTGGAAGACGGTGACACCGAACACGATCTTCGTGATGCAGAACAACCGCACCAAGCACACTGATCTGGACGACCTGGCGGTGCAGACGTTCTACCTGACCAACGCGTCGCAGCAAAATGACGCCAATGAGATTCTGGTTGCCCTGCGCAACCTGCTGGATCCCAGCGTGAAGATCTACCTGGTGGCCAGCCAGAACGCTATTGTGATGCGCGCGACCACCAACGAGTTGATCCTGGCGGAAAAGCTGATTAACGACCTGGACCGTGTGCGGCCTGAGGTGGTGGTGGATGTGGCGGTGCTGGAAGTGAGCCGCGACAAGATACGCAACCTGGGCATCACGCTGCCGACCAGCTTCGGGTTGACACCGCAGGCCAGTAACGCCAATGCCAGCACTACTAACAACACCACCGGAACGACGACCGGCACGACTACCAATACGGCGACGAATACGTCCGGCATCACGCTGAATACGCTGGGCAACCTGAACGCGACGAACTTTGCGGTGTCGGTCTCGGGCGGCACTGTGAACGCGCTGCTCTCTGACTCGGACACGCGCATCCTGCAGAATCCGCGCATCCGCGCGACCGATGGGCAGAATGCAACGCTGAAGATCGGCTCCAAGATTCCCGTGGCAACAGGTTCTTACTCGGCGGGCGCTGCGATTACGACGGCATCGCTGGGTGTGCAGACGCAGTTCACGTACCTCGACGTCGGCGTGAACATCGACATGACGCCGACGGTGCACTATGACCGCGAGGTCAGCCTGAAGATGAAGATCGAGATATCGTCACAGAACGGGTCGGTGACGATCTCGGGCGTGACGGAACCGATCATCTCGCAGCGCGTGGTCACGCAGGTGATCCAACTAAAGGACGGCGAGCCCTCCATTCTGGCCGGATTGATTCAACGGCAGGACACGAAGTCCGTGAACGGAACTCCCGGGCTCGGCGAGCTTCCGCTGCTGAAGTACTTCTTCAGCAGCCAGGACAAGGAGCAGCAGTCCGACGAGATTGTTTTCCTGCTGATCCCGCACATCGTGCGCGAATCGGTCCTGACCGATGAGAACACTCGCGCGATCTACACCGGAACAAGCCAGTCGATTGAGCTCATCCACCAGGATCCGGCGCCGATGCTGACCTCGGACGGCAAGTCGCTGGCCGGGATGTCGCCGAACCTGCCCGCGCAGGACACGTCGGCGGCCAACGCAGCCAATGCGATGCTGGGCAAGATCGCCTCCGACGCGCGGCCGCTGACTCCGAATACGGTGACCTCTAACGGCGCGCCGGCGGGTCAGCCGACGGCGACGCCGCTGCAGGGCACTCCGATCTCGCTGACGGTGGTTCCGGCGGTGGGGAACCAGACGGTAGGTTCGACCTTCCAGGTAGCCGTGATGGCCTCCAATGCGCACGACCTGTTCAGCGTGCCGATGCAGATGCAGTTCGATCCTAAGCTGCTGACGCTGGTGAACGTGGATGCGGGCGACCTGCTGGGCAAGGACGGCCAGGCGGTCGCGCTGGTGCATCGCGATGAAGGCAACGGAGCGGTGACGATCTCAACCTCGCGTCCGCCGGGAACCACCGGCGTGGACGGCCAGGGCACGCTGTGCACGCTGACGTTCAAGGCGATCGCTCCGGGCGATGCAGCGCTGTCGCTGGTTCGCATCAGTGCCAAGAACAGCCAGCAGGTAACGCTGCCGGCGGTTGGAACGCAGGCGATGGTGCATGTGAAGTGAAGCAGTTAACAGGCAACAGTTAACAGCGAACAGGAAGAACAAAGACTTGAGGCAGTGGATTCAATCCGTCAGGGCAAGGCAGCGGGTCAGCGCGGCTCGCTCCGGCGAGGCCGGCGTGACGCTGACCGAGCTGATTATCGTAATCACCATCCTGTCGATTTTGGCCATGGCGGCGATTCCGGCGGTGAAGTTCCAGGTGAAGCGCACGAAGGAGCGCGAACTTCGGCAGGACCTGTGGGAGATGCGCAAGGCCATCGACGCCTACAAGGATGTTGCCGATCTGGGCGGAATCCAGACCAAGGCCGACTCCAACAACTATCCGCCTGACCTCCAGACTCTGGTGGATGGAGTGGACGTGAAGGACAAGCGCATGCGGTTTCTGCGGTCTATTCCGGTCGATCCGATGACCGGGAACGCTGATTGGGGGCTTCGCTCCAACCAGGACGAGCCGGACTCCGACAGCTTTGGCGGACAGGACGTCTACGATGTGTACAGCAAGAGCGACGGAACGGCTCTGGATGGAACGAAGTACAACACGTGGTAAAGAGAAGCAGGGAAGTGCAGGGAAAGCAGGGAACAGCAGATGACTGAGAGCGGGCAAACTCGCAAAGGGAGCAGCGACGCTGGCTTTACGCTGGTGGAGCTGATGATCGTGATGACGATCATCGGGCTGCTGGCGGCGATTGCCATTCCCAGCTACATACGCTCGGTGCAGAAGGCCAAGGAAGCGGTGCTGAAGGAAGACCTGCACACGATGCGGACAGCGATTGACAGCTACACCGTGGACAAGGAGAAGGCTCCGCAGGGACTCGATGACCTGGTTCAGGCCGGTTACCTGAAGAGCGTTCCGATTGACCCGATTACCAGCCGAGATGACACGTGGATGACCAGCGAGTCGGACACGTTGACCGATATCAACGAGACCGAGGGCGGAATCGACGACGTTCACTCGGGGTCAGAGGGCGTCTCCAGCGAGGGAACGACCTACAACACGTGGTGATTTCTCTCCGGGGCTAAAGCCCCTAAGTTGATGGGGACACTT
>Ga0302147_10000847_pt1 | contig 14047 bp, 8 predicted proteins | sample I_Bog_E3_2_FD_192438 | JGI IMG/M metagenome (GOLD analysis project Ga0302147, IMG submission 192438) | Peat permafrost microbial communities from Stordalen Mire near Abisko, Sweden - I_Bog_E3_2 | ecosystem: Environmental > Terrestrial > Soil > Wetlands > Peat | place: Sweden: Abisko, Stordalen...
CCCTATGGGGTCGCGGTCGGGAAAGAAGTGCCGGACGAAGGCCTGGTTGACGATCATTACGAACGGCGCTTTGTCTGACTCGTCGTCCTGCTCAGTGAAGTTGCGGCCCTCGACCACGGGAATGTGCATGAGGGGCAGATAGCCCGGGGAGATGACGTTGCGGAAGATATTCATGTTCTCGTTAGGGCGCGGGGCATAGCCTTCAATCTTCAGCTCCTCCCACCAACTAGGCTCAAAGCCCAGCGGCACGCCGTCAGAGTACGCGACATCGGTAACGCCGGGCGCGGCCTGCATCTTCTCCGCAAGCCGCCTGCAGAAGTCCTCGCGCTGCTGCAGGTTGTAGCCGCTGGTGTTGAGATAGAACTGGCCCAGCAGTACGTGATTTGGATCGAAGCCGGGATCGATGCGCATGGTGGTTTGAAACGCGCGTGTGAAGAGGCCAGCGCCCACCAGCGCGACAAGAGCCAGGGCCACTTCAGAGCCAACGAGAATGGACCGGAGCCGATTGCGACGCCCTGCTGCTCCGCTTCGTCCACCGTCATTCATGCGGCTAGCGAGGTTGAGGCGGCCCACCTGCAATGCAGGCGCGAGCCCCGCAGCCAGCGCTGCAAATACACACAGTCCCACCGTGAAGCCGAGAACCGCAAGGTTGGGCCGGGTGTCCATCGCGACCAGTTGCACCATAGGACCGGGAGGCATGAGGTAGCGCAATGCACTGCTCATCCATGGCGTTACGGCAACCCCGAGCAGTGCGCCTGCGAAGGTGAGCATGAGACTCTCCGTCAGCACTTGGCGTGCAATTCTGAAGCGACCTGCGCCGAGCGCGAGTCGCGCGCTGAATTCCTTTTCACGCACGGTGGCTCGCGCAAGTTGCAGGTTGGCCACGTTGGCGCAGACGATGAGCAGTACAAGGATGCAAACGCCGCTAAGGATGCGCAGCGGGCCGATGAGCAGGCCTTGCGGACCATGCGGCGACTTCCACAGCGGCATCAGCGTGGCGCTCATGCCTTCGCTCACATCGGCATTGGCGACGGACATCTGCGCGGCCAGCGCCCGCAGTTCGTCGAGAGCTTGATTTGAGGTGACGCCGGGTTTGAGGCGGGCAAAGCCGAGCATGTTCCTGTTGTGCCGGTCGCGCAACATTCTTACATTCACGCCATTCAGCAGCGGCTGCTGCATGTAGGGAATCCAAAGATCGAACGCGGTCACGGGCATTGATCCGTGGAAGGCCGGCGGCGCGACGCCAACAATGGTGAGCTGGTGCTGATTGATGCGGATGGTTTTTCCGGCGATGTTGGGGTCGGCTGCGAAATGCGATCGCCAATAGCGATCGCTGATGACAACCACGGGAAATGATCCGGGTGCGTCGCCGTATTCAGTGGGTAGAAATACACGGCCCAGTGCTGGCGTCACTCCAAGAACGGCGAAGAAGTTGCCGGAGACCAGTTCGCCCCACACGCGCTCGGCGTGGTCCTGGTTGCCGACGCTGAAGGCCGCGGGCCTGGTGACGGCGACACCATCCAGAAGCTTGAGGTGATCGCGGAAGTCAACGTAATCGGGATACGATGTGGGCACCAGTCCGCCGCTGGGCGTTACCGATTCAAGTGTTACCAAACGGTTGGGATCGGCCACTCCGCCGAGCGGCTGCAGCAGGACCGCGTGAATCCAGGTGAATGCAGTGGCGCTGACGCCAATGCCGATGGCCAGCGTGAGAACTGCAACCGCGGTATATGCGCGATTGCGCAGCAGCATGCGACAGCCGAAGCGAACATCCTGCATGATCGATTCGACCCATGGGAATGTGCGGCGGTCGCGATGCAATTGACGGGTCTTCTCCACCCCGCCGAGTTGGATAAGCGCCTGGCGTCGGGCTTCGGCGGGGCGCAAACCTGCGCGGATGTTGTCTTCTGTGTGCATCGCGACGTGCGATTCGAGTTCGGCGGCGAAGTCGGCCTCGAGAGGCTCGGAATGGAGAAGGCCGCGAAGGCGTGCGACGAATGCTTTGAGCTGGCGCATGGCGGCTCCTTATGCCTCTTCGGCCGGGGTAAGAAAGCGGGCAAGGATGGCGGTGGTCTGGTTCCATTCAGCGGCGGTCTTCTTTAACTGGCGCCGGCCGGCCTTGGTGAGCTCGTAAAACTTGGCCTTGCGATTGTTTTCTGAAGTTCCCCACGAGGAGCTGATGTAACCTTCCTGTTCCAGCTTGAGTAGTGCGGGATAGAGCGTGCCGTAGTTCAACTGGAGCAGGTCGCCGCTGGTCTGCTCAATGCGGCGCGCCAGTCCGTAGCCGTGTTGCGGGCCCATCGCTTCAAGCGTGCGCAACACCATGAGCGCGAGAGTTCCCTGCCAGACATCGGTTTTATCGCCCATTCCGTTCTCCTTTGACTTCTATTGCCAACCAATAGGTGGACTGTACAACAACTTGTATGGGAAAGCAATACGAAAGATTCTCGCCGGCGGTTCCATGCAAGACGCGGTGCGGATGGACTGTGGTAGGCTGGCGCGTAGATTCCCTTGTGAGTTTGAGCGCGGAGGCCTCCCATGATGCTTCGAATTGGTGCAGTTTTTACACTGGCAGTGGCGAGCTGGTCGCTTGCTGCGCAGAACTCTTCGTCGGCTGCGGACTTGAAGGCCGCGGCCGAGCAGCAATTGCCTGCGCTGACAAAAACCTACAAGCATCTGCATGAAAATCCGGAGCTTTCAAAGCACGAAGTACAGACCGCTGCGTTTGTGGCCGGGGAGTTACGGAAGCTCGGCTATGCGGTGACGGAGCATGTCGGCAAATACGAAGACGGTGCGCAGGCGGAGGGCGTGGTTGCAGTAATGGAAAACGGGGCGGGCCCACGGCTGCTGATCCGAACCGACATGGACGCATTGCCGGTGGAGGAGAGAACCGGCCTGGAATACGCAAGCCATGTGCAGACGACGAACGCGCAGGGACAGTCGGTTGGTGTGATGCACGCATGCGGGCACGACCTGCACATGACGGTTTTGCTGGGGACGGCGAAGGAGATGGCCGCACGCAAGAGCGAATGGCACGGGACGTTGATGCTGATTGGGCAGCCGGCTGAAGAGGTGATACAGGGCGCGGCGGCGATGATGGCCGATCATTTGTACGAGCGGTTTGGCAGGCCGGACTTTGTGCTTTCGGAGCACGACGACCCGGCGCATGCGGCAGGCACCATCGCCTTGAAGGGCGGACCGCTGCTGGCTAGCGCAACAACAATGAACATGACGATCCGAGGAATTGGCGGGCACGGTTCCGCTCCGCAAGAGGGGAAAGATCCAATTGTGCTGGCGGCGGAGTTTGTGCTGGTGGCGCAAACTATTGTGAGCCGGCAGATCGATCCGCAACAGCCCGCTGTGTTGACTGTGGGGACGATTCACGGAGGGACGAAGAACAACATCATCCCTGACGAGGTGACGCTGGGGCTGACGCTGCGGACGTTCTCGCCCGGGCTGCGCGATCGGATTGTTGCCGATGTGCGGCGGACTGCCAATGGACTTGCGGAGGCGTATGGCATTCCGGCGGATCGGATGCCTACCGTGACCCTGGGCGAAAGCACGCCCGCCACTTTCAACGATGCGGCACTTGCGGACCGGCTGCACGCGGTTGCGGTTCGCGTGCTGGGCGCGGACCACGTGGATGGCGGCGATCCGGTGATGGGGTCGGAAGACGTGGGGCTGTTTTCTCTCGAAGGAAAGATTCCGGCGGTGATGTTCCGCCTGGGGGCGTCCGATACCGCGAAGCTGGAAGAGAGCAAGAAGTCGGGCGTACCGTTGCCAGGGCTGCATTCGGCACTGTTTGCGCCTGTTTATGCGCCGGCGATTACGACTGGTGTGACAGCGATGACTGCGATGGCGCTGGATTTGCTGAAATGACGACCTGCCGGGGCAGGCGCCTTCGGACCGTGCGCGCCCATCAGGAAGGCGCCGGTGCTTACTTCGCGGGATCGACAAGCGCTCCGTAAACAGCATTGCGGCTTTCGAATTCCAGGTTCGGGCTAGCGGGGCCAAGCATGCGCTGAATCATGCCGATGAAAATGACATCGTTCGTCGGATCAACCCAGAACCATGTTCCTGCGGCGCCGTCCCAGAAGAAAGTTCCCTTGCCTTCGGGCAGATTGGCCTCCGGTGGATCGAAGACTACGGCGCAGTTGTAGCCGTATCCAAAGCCCGGCCGCATGACCATCTGGCCGATACCGAACTGGCCAGTGAGCAGCTCCGCAGGCACATGGTTGCTGGTCATCAGCTTCACCGACGCCGGAGCAAGAATGCGCTTGCCATCGAGTTCACCGCCATTCAACATCATTTGCGCAAAGCGATAATAATCCTCCGCGGTCGACACCATGCCGCCGCCACCGGAGGGCATCGTGGGCTGCGAAGCGTATTCGGTTGAGCGGCCTGATGGGCCGGCGCCGACAAGCTGAAGCTCGCCGTTGGGGCCGGTGGTGTAGACGGCGGAGAAGCGGCCACGTTTATCTTCGGGAACAAAGAACGCAGCATCCTTCATGCCGAGCGGCTTGAAGATGTTGTCGCGCATGAAGTCGGGCAGCGACTGGCCGGATAGCTTCTCGACGATGTAGCCCTCGATATCCATGGACATCGAATAGGTCCATCCTTTGCCGGGCTGATAGAGGAGCGGGAGTTTGGCCATTTTGTCGATGAACTCCTGCAGGTTGGCGGAGTTTAGAGGCTGAACATCGCGGTACATCTTATCGACCGGCGTGTTGCCGAAGAATCCATAGGTGAAACCGGCGGTATGGCTCATCAGTTCGCGCATCGTTGGCGTGTGAACGGGGTCAACCAGGATCGGCTTTCCATCGGCATCGACGCCGGCGTAGACCTTCAGGTGCGCGAACTCCGGAATGAATTTCGATATCGGGTCAGACGGCTCCCACTTGCCCTGCTCATACAGAATCATCATGGCTACGCCGGTCACAGGCTTGGTCATGGAGTAATCGCGAAAGATGACATCCTTTGTCATGGGCGCGCCGGCGGCCATGTCGCGTTGCCCATAGGTGCGGTAGTCCACAACCTTGCCGTGGCGCGCGAGGATGGTGACGATGCCGGCAATCTGCTTCTGGTCCACGGACTGTTGCATCAGCGCGTGAAGCCGCTCCAGACGCTCCGATGAGAAGCCAACTGTCTCGGGCTTGGTGACCGTGAGGTCGAGCGTGTGCCGAGACGGTGAAGTTGCGTGCTGTTGCTGAGCCGGCGAGCTCTGGAGGACAAAGGCAATGGCAATGGTGGAGAGCGCCAGGCAAGCAGATGATGCGATTCGATGCGGTGTCATTCAGTCCCTCGTCATACGGAGTGACGAGTGGTCACTCCGCAAGGCCGCATCCTTTTTATCAGGCGAGGACGAAAGAGGCAAAAGCGATCAGTAGATGAGTTTGAGCGAGAACTGAATTTGACGCGATGTGCCAGCGGTCCTGCTGATTTCGCCGAAGCCCGAGCCGCTGAGAATATTCGCGGGCAGGCCCATATTCACGATGTTGAAGAGATTGAAGAACTCCGATCGGAATTGGAGATCCATCTTCTCAGCTCCGCTGCGACGATGGCCGAATGGCGTGCTCTTGATGAAAGCGAAATCGTAATCGTAGTAAGCAGGTCCGCGGAAAGTGTTGCGCCCCAGCGTTCCGAACAGGCCCTGATTGGGACCGGTGCCTCCAGGTACGTGAATAGGAATGGAGAAGAAGTCGGTCCCGTTGTTTGCGCCTTCGCCAAAGTAGTCCTGGCGATCTGCACGCGCTGTGGAGAGATGCGGCGCTGCAATCTCGTCGGGCCGATCGACGCCGTTCGATCCCGCGCCGGTTTGCTGGATGCCGGAGAATACGGTGAACGGCGATCCCGAGCTGATGCTTGAAATCGAGAGTAACTCCCACCCGGCCGTGGCTTTCTTTGAAATAGGGCTGAGTAAGTGCATGCTATCGAGATGCAGATCCTGAGCCACACTAAGTCCGAATGAGTTGGTTACATCGAACGAAGACGGGCCTTTCTCGGCGTGAGTATTGAATGGATTCTGTGCAAAGGGTATCGATACGGCTCCGGTGGCACCGGTACCGCCGACAACCTGGCTGGTATCGTCGATCGACTTACTCCAGGTATAACTTGCCTGCAAGCCAGGACCGCCATGGCCGGTAGTTCCCGAGAGCGAAGTTTGCAACGCGTGATACGTTGAGTGGGCGGTCGCGGTAATCACGTTCTCCACGCCGAATCCGCCAGTTACTCGACCGGCGCTGTCGAACGTGGTGTACGGAGCAAAGGCGGCAGTGGCGCCTGGATATGCGTTGGGAAAACTGGTGCGGGGAAGCTTTGTGCTCGCTGTGCCCACGTAGCCGGCGTCTGCCGTAAGGTTGCCTAGTTTGCGCTCCAAACCTGCGGTCCACGTGTAAAGCGTACCGTTCCCGAAGTTGCGGTCGACGCCGCTGAGATTGAGCGCACTGACAGCTCCGTTGGGAGTGAGTGCAGCCACATCCTGCTCATACCGGTTCACATCCATCACTGTGTTGGGAGCAACCGACTTTGGGTTTCCATTGGCGAAGATATTCACGCCTTGCGGAGTATAGGTTGGAGGCAGCTCTGATGGAGTGATCTGGAATCCGTAGTGAACTGGCGCGTTGGCGGCGGACTGCAGACGCGGATAAACCGCAAAGGGCGTGGAGCCTGTGAGGAAGTTATCCTGCCATATATTGGGCTGTATGGTAGTAACTCCCGTGCCGGCGTGGGCAGTTAGATTCTTCGTAACTTGCCACGATGCCTGCAGGCGTGGCCCCCATGCATTCCAATCCGTCTTATAGCCGGGCTGAGGGTTGATAACATACTCCTGCACTCCGTTCTCCGTAAGAAAGCCGCCGGTGCGATGGGCGCGCTCCGTAATGGGCGTGTAGAGCTCCCAGCGAATTCCATAGTCGAGCGTAAGCCGAGGCGTCATCTTCCAGGTGTCCTGCACATATGCGCTTACGTTGTTACGGCTGATGGCGGCCGGACCAATGTGCGGGCCGTTGGAGAAATACGGAGGCGCAATGGCTACGGTATAGACAAACGGGCTTCCTGAAAGAAAACTGGAAAGCGTATCGGGCAACGGGTCGCCAGGATTGATATTGTGACTTCCGCTTTGGGAGGGAATGAACTCGGTAGCATAGGCCGTGCCGCCGCCAAAATCGTATTCGCCGTTGGGGCTGATGCCGAAATACGTGGTGTCCCGATTGATGCGAACTTCCGCGCCGGCCTTCCATGCATGCGATCCGGTGGTTATGCTGACGTTCTGGCGGCCTTGGAAGAGATTGCCGTAGGCCTGCATTACTGAGCCGGCATCCGCATTGAAAGCTTCAAAGAGCCCATCGTTGAATTTCACCGCGGGATCCGTGTAGTCCGTGGTTGGAAAGCCTGGCGTGGAGCGGTTGATGCTGATGGAGGATTCAAGCACAAGGCGCGGCGAGACCGTGCGAGTATAGGTGCCGACGACATTGCGCTGGTGGTCGTCGTATTGAATGCCGAAGGCGGGATCGATCGCGGTCTGGTCCGGATTAGTGGTGGGTCCCGCGAGATTGTCGAGGTTGAAGCGCGCCATGAACTGATCTTTGCTCGAGAATTTGTGGTCGATGCGGGCGGAAATCTGGACTGCGTCTGTGGCAACTTTCGACGCGGTTGCGTAGGTGTGCTCCTGATACGGACCAGAGGTGTAGTTAGGCAACGGATAACGTGCCAACACAGCGGCAATACCGGGATCGACGGGGACTGTGAGCGTATCCGTTGTATTGTCGGGATAAGTGATTGTATCGACGCCGGTGCGCTCGAGCGCAGTGGGCAAGGGCATCACCTGCGTGGTTCCCAGCACCTGGCGAAATGCCTGCGACTGGACAAAGTAAAACGTTCGGTTGCGGCCGTCATAGATATGTGGAATGAAAATAGGGCCGCCATTGGTGAAGCCGAATTCGTTGCGGCGAAACGGGGGAATGCGGCCGGGATATGCGGGCGTGGCGTGGTCAAAGTAGTTGCGCGCATCAAAGGCGGAGTTGCGAACGAACTCGAAAAACGAGCCGTGAAAGCCGCTCGCTCCTGAGCGGGTAATGATGTTGGTAAAGCCGGCCGCGCCGCGTCCTATATTTGCGGGCATCCAACCGGAGCTGGAGTCGATTCTTTCCACAGCATCCACATTGAAGTTGGGGAACGTGGAGCCGCCCATCTCGGGATCGCTGATGTCGGCGCCATCCATGGCGAAAGTGGCTTCTACGCCGCGCTGGCCGTTGATAGCGAATTGCGCAGTGAAGTTGGTGGCTCCGTTGGCGTCGGTCATGGTGCCTGCGGCGAGCAAAAGAAGAGTACCGAAGTCGCGGCCATTGAGAGGCAGCTCGCTGACTGCCTCACTGGAGAGTTCTTCGCCGCCTGTGGCAGCCTGACCGTTAAGAGCACCCACGGTGAGTTCGCCGCGGCCCGACAGGGTGAGCAATGCGGCAGGCGAGGCTGCGGTCACGTCGATCGGTTGAGCGAACTCGATCTTTCGGTCGTTGGTCTCAAGAGTCAGGTGATACTGGCCTGCCGGGAGGGCGCCGATGCGGAAACGGCCGTCTGTCGCGGTGGTTGCGTCAACTGTGACGCCGTCTCTGCTGAGGTGAATCTTTGCATCCACGATCGGGGCGCCGGCGGAATCGCGGAGCACTCCCTGCCAGCCGGGTTGCGCGTTCGGCTGCGTCCACACCGTGACCGTGGAAAGGAGAACTGCGAAGAGGATAAGAAGCTGGGACCGCCGTTTCCTGCCTTTTTGCATGAATGCGGCCAGCGCGAAACAGAAGTTATTGTTCAAGTGAATGAGGCCTTTGGAAATGAAGGCGGAGGAGTCCGTCCGATTGTGAGCACAGAGATTATGAGCCCAGTACGTATCCATAATTATAGTGGTCCGCTTAATCTGCTGAGCGGAAGAGCTGGCGTGTTTAGGGTGCTTGGGCGACTGGATGCGGGTGGGGTAGCCTCTAGACTAGCTACAGCGTATGACAGATTCGAACGCAAGCTCGGACACGATTGCCGCGATCTCGACGCCGCCGGGGCGAGGTGGGATTGGTATCGTGCGCCTGAGCGGACCCGAGTCTGCTTCCATCGCCGCACAGTTGGTAAGGCTGCGTCAGCCACTGGAACATGCTCGGGCTCGCCTGGCGGATGTGCTGGATGGTTCGTCCGGCGAAGGGGCATTGTTGAACGGGACTCGGATCGACGAGGCACTGGTGACGTGGTTCGCTTCGCCAAATTCCTACACCGCAGAGGATGTGGTGGAGATTGCTGCGCATGGATCGCCGGTGGTGCTGGAACTGTTAATTAGGCGGGCACTTGAGCTGGGTGCGCGGCTGGCCGAGCCGGGCGAGTTTACGCAGCGTGCCTTTCTGGCCGGGCGGCTTGACCTGACCCAGGCAGAGGCGGTGCGCGACCTGATAGAGGCGCAGACTCTGACCCAGGCGCGGCAGGCCGCCAGCCAGTTGGGCGGAGCGCTTAGCCGGCGCGTGGCTCCTGCCAAGCAGGCGCTCGTTGAGTTGATTGCTCTGCTGGAGGCAGGGATTGATTTTGCCGAAGACGACGTGGATGTGACGCCGGCGGCGGAGATTGCGCGCCGGATTGCGGAGCTGATGCCGGGGCTGGAAGCGCTGGAAGCATCGTATGGGCGTGGGCGCATTGTGCATGACGGACTTACACTGGCGATTGTGGGCAGGCCGAACGCGGGGAAAAGCTCGCTGTTCAATCGGCTCGTGGAACGGGAGCGGGCGATTGTGACCGCGACGCCGGGGACTACGCGGGACACGGTAACGGAGCGGATTTCGCTGGACGGAATTCCGCTGGAGCTGGTGGACACGGCTGGTCTGCGCGAGGGAAGCGAAGAGGCGGAGCGACTGGGGATTGCGCGTAGCCGCGAAGCACTGGCCGATGCGGGCCTGGTGCTGGTTGTGCTGGATGGAACCGAGCCGCTGAATGAGGAAGAACGGCGACTGCTGGAAGCCGTGCAGGGGCGTCCAGCGGTGGTGGTGTTGAACAAATGCGACCTGGCGGAAGCCATTGTGGAGCATGAATCGGCGTCTGCGAATCTTGAGGTGGTGCGCACGTCGGCGCTGACCGGCGAGGGAATCCCGGCACTACGGGAGAAAATTCTTGCGCTGGCGACCGGTGGCGCGGCCGAGGAGCCGGGGATGCTGACCAGCCTTCGCCACCATCGTGCGATTCTTTCCACGTTGGAAGGTTTGCGGGACGCGGCGCAGGCAAATCAGAACGGGATTCCGCACGAAATGATCCTGCTGGACCTCTACCGCGCGCTGTGGGCGTTGGATTCGTTGACCGGACAGACGACATCCGACGACATCCTTAATCTCATCTTTTCTACCTTCTGCATCGGAAAATGACGCGGGGTCCGAGACCGTCTAATAAAGCGTGACATCCATGCGGTGACTGGCTACCGAGCGCCGACCCGCCACGACGGCTACTTCTACAGACGCGAGTATCGCTGCGACCAGGAGCTCGACGTCTATATTTGCCCCGACGGACAACTGCTCACTTGGCGCATCACGAATCGCGAAAGCTACCCCCGTAACAGTCCGACCCGGCCAAATCCGCGAATCGTCTGCGGCGGCACAAGTGCACATAGAGCGCGAACGCGGTCCGCGTGTGGATTGTCCCTGTCGTTCAATTTCGCCAACACAATCATCGAAGGTCTTCTTTGGCTCCATATCATTCTCCTGCGTCCGACGGCATCCGGCCGGCAGCCGAAGCGGGCGGCCGCATTGGCGAGTACCGTACACCCCGTGACGTGATGCAGCTCACATCTTCCCAATACTTAGTAACCTATTTTTGTTTACCTAAGAGTAACTAGAAGGTTCCACAAGTTATCCACAACACAGCCAGATTTAAATAAAAAGTACCCTTGACCGCGCAGTACTTTCGGATATACTCGGCGATACTACGCAGCACAAATTCCCTCAAGTTATTGAGTCATGAGCCTGTAAGAGTGGTCACGAGACTCCGTCGCCGGAGCCGATGCCCAATTGTGCGCTGTTCCGCATGATCGGCCAGCAGCGTAACGAAAGCGGTCCAGTTGAACGCGAGTCTGGAATTCGAAAACGGGCCAACTACTCGAGTCGAAGGATTGCAGACGATGAGCAAGGGGGCGTTGGCTTGGATGATCTCGGCTTTGACGGCTGCGGGAGCCGCTGCGGAAACCCCAGTGACGACCTCAGGCACGACCACGGCTGCTTTCGTGCCTGTCCTCGGCCCCTACTTCAAACTCGACGGTTACGAATTCACCCATCACGGCTTCGGGCGGTAGCTTCGAAATCGGGATAGCGGACTTTGATGTTTAGCAGCAGCACGAATCGTTTGCGATATTCAATTTTAAGAAGCCGACACGCAATTAGGAGTGACAAGAAATGGGGACTATGCGGAAGCAGATTATGGGATTGGCATTTTGCATCGCTGCTATTGCACCGACCGCAGTTGCGCAAACAGCGAACACATTTCCAGCAAGCGGCAAAGTCGGGATCGAGACTATTTCTCCTTCAGGCCCATTATCGGTTACACCGACCCAATACATCACGGGTACGGCCTCTCAGTCGGGGTACACGGTCACCGGATCGGGAACGAATTTCACCCCAGCGATGGTCGGCTCTCAACTCGTATTCGCAAACGGAGTGAGTGCCGGTACGATTACAACTTACGGCAGTGCTACTCAACTTACTGTCTCAAATTCTCAGACGGTTACATCGCAGGCTTATGCAATCTCTTACACCGGTTTGCAAGTTGCCAGCAATGGCAACGTCGGGATTGGGATAACAACGCCCGCGAATCTGCTCGACATTGAACTTAATCAGGATGACCACACCGCGCCTCTGGGAGTATTGAAGCTTGGCAACAGTTATACGGGATATTCAGGGGCAGACGATAATGGATTCACATTTTCTATGGGCCCGCAACCATTTGCGCCCGGCCAGTTCAAGGACCTTTCTTTGAGTGGAGGGTCGAGTTGGTCTAGCCTGGCCTTTTTAGACAACACGGGACTTGGAGCGGCGAACATTTCATTTTCCAGTATCGCTTCTCAAGGCCATAACATATCGATCGCAGCAATGCCGATGCAGACGGCGGACATCTTTGATGTTTTTAACGGAGTTGGTGGGAACCCGGTGTTCAATGTTCAACCGGGTGGCAATGTCTCGTTGAGTGGCACTCTCAGTACGGTTGGAAATATCTCGACGAACAGCATTGTTGCGGCGGGTTATATCACGGCGGTTGGCAATATCACGGCGGCGTCTTTCTCAGGATCTGGGGCGGGATTGACCGGGATACCTAACTCGGCCATACCTGGGGCAGCTCCATTGGCGAACCCTGCGTTCACCGGCAACGTCGCAATCACAGGAGCCCCGAATGCCACACCCCTCACGGTCCAGGCGACATCCTGGCTTCCCTCGACCACGGCTTCGCCGGCTCCGGCTATTCAGGCGGCCTATTTCACGTTAAACAATACCGCCAGCGCGACCTCTTATACCGCGCAAAGAGAGACGTTGGTTTCAGAATATGTGAAGACCGGGAACGCAACGGACTACGGAGATCAGGCGGGATCCGGATTCTTCTGGGTGAACCACACCGGTGGGACGACAGGAGCCCTATGGAACGTTGACTCGCGAATGACGATCTCCGGGGGGAGTACAGTAACTTCCGCGATAGATTTCCTTGCGGATTTCGGCTATGGGACTGGGGGCACCATTGGGACCCGTGAAGGCTTCGGGGTGATTGACATAGGACAACCAGTTGGGACCCAATATGGGTTCTACACGGCGGGTCTTACGAGTGGTCAGTCACAGAATGGCCAACCAGGGAACTACGGTGTCTACATGGCTGGTTCAGAGTCCAACTACTTTCAAGGCAACGTCGGCATCGGCACGACGAATCCTGGCGCCAGCGACCCCAATGGAAAGCTCGAAGTGAACGGCGACATCGTGCTGACAAACCAGGCAAACGGTGGCGGGAGCGGGAAAATTGTGTTTGCCGACGGCACTAGCCAAAGCTCGGCATACACAGGCATCCAATGCACCGGAGCTGATTATGCAGAGGCCGTCGACGTAACTGGAGACCGGACGAAGTATGAGCCGGGCGATCTTCTGGTGATCGACCCAGGCACTCCGGGTAAATTCCTAAAGTCCGCAGAGGCATATTCCACGCTGGTTGCGGGCATTTATTCCACCAAGCCCGGCTTTGTCGGCAGACTGCAACCAGCCACGGCAGAGACCAGCGCCACCGAAGTACCAATGGCCATGGTTGGCCGGGTTCCCACCAAGGTGACTACGGAGAACGGTCCCATCAAGGTTGGCGATTTGTTGGTGGCTTCTTCGACCCCGGGTCATGCGATGAAAGGGACTGACCGTAGCCTGTTGACCGGGGCTGTGATCGGCAAGGCGCTGGGGTCACTGGATTCCGGCACGGGCGTCATCGAAGTGCTGGTCACCTTGCAGTAGGAAAAGCACAGCATTGGGAGAGAGCGGCATGTCCGATATGTCCAGCAGTGTGAAGGTAGCGTTGCCGATTGACGTAGGTTCAAGCGACCAAGCGCGTGCGTGGCCCGCGAAGCCAAGCGTCGTGGATGTTGACGACATAGCCATCGAATCGAATCACAGGGCCGCATCGCCCTTTGGAAAACTGAAAAGGATCACTCGCACCAGCACACAAATCGAAGGGAGAATGTCCTTGAAACACTCATTCCGGTGGTTACTCCTGGCATGCCTGTTGTGGTTTTGTGTCCTGGCCGCGTTGTCGAATGTCGCTTGCGCGCAGACCGCAACCGGCTCGGCGCCTGCCTTTCCCAAGTACCAGGTAATAGGCGTGGTCTATGCCCCACCAGGGTCGGCCAGTTACGTCACCTACGGAAATAGCAACCTGGTTGGCTCAACGAACACAGTGTCTGTTTTGAATTCGCAAACGACAATTAATACCACAACAGTTACTGCGCAAACTGGAATCCAAGGCATGTTTGGCGTTAATGCTTCCTACAGTTACAGCGACGGCTGGACTCAATCCAGCGAAA
>Ga0302147_10000862_pt1 | contig 13873 bp, 7 predicted proteins | sample I_Bog_E3_2_FD_192438 | JGI IMG/M metagenome (GOLD analysis project Ga0302147, IMG submission 192438) | Peat permafrost microbial communities from Stordalen Mire near Abisko, Sweden - I_Bog_E3_2 | ecosystem: Environmental > Terrestrial > Soil > Wetlands > Peat | place: Sweden: Abisko, Stordalen...
TCCCGCTTGCCAGCAGAGATAATGTCCACTTAATCAGATCATGGACATTAGCCCGCTCTTGCCGGGCCGGACCCAACCTAACCTCCCAGACCGCCAACGCGGTAGGCGGCCATCAGCTTACGCTTACTGAGGCTCTGCAGGCGGCGCTGGCCGGCGTGCCGGTGATGCGGCCTGGGTGAACGCGACGGTCGGGGGGTGAGTAATTACCACACCAAAGTTCGCAATCCGCCGCTAACACGGTCCGGTTTAGCAATGGATGCGCGGGGCGACGAATCAGCCGGGTTTATGGCAGCACGATCTCCACACGGCGGTTTTGCGGCTCTCGCACGTTCGCGCCCGTGGGAACCAGAAGCCGCGTCTCGCCGAAGCCCCGGACCGATATTGCGCTGCGGGGCACGCCATCACGCACCAGTTCCGCCGCCACCGCCTCGGCCCGGCGCACCGACAAGCCCTGGTTGTAGTGCGGCGTTCCAGACGTGTCGGTGTAGCCGTTCACCAGAATGCGCGTTAGCTGTACCCGGCCAGATGCCGCCGCAGCCTCCGCTACGACCTGCCGCGCCCGATCGGTCAGCTCGGCGCGGTCCCAGTCGAAGAACACCAGGTAACTGCGCGCCGCCGCCGGCGCCGGAGCCGCCGCAGCGCCGGAGGCCGCCGCCGCCGGTGCCCCGAACACATAGCGCAGCCCGCCATTGAACGCCCAGCCGCGTGACCCGCCGCCACCTCCCACATTCTGCTGCCACGCCACGTCGCCATACACCGACAGGTTGCGCGTAAGTGTCCCGGTGACCCCGCCGCCGACCTGCAAGGCAGTCCCGAACACCCCGGTGGGAAGCGAATAGCCGCTGAGGTGCACCGGATCGCCGCCGCCAATCCCCTGCAGCACGTTGGCCTTCAAATACGGCGTGAACAACATGCCATCCGCGTCGGCGAACTGCCGGATCAGCCGCGCGCCGCCACGGAACACCCCTTCGCTCGGGTTGCCCAGATCGACAGCGATCCCTGACACGTCCGTCCGTTGCGCGAAATTCAGGCGCTGATAGACAAACTGCACCTGCGGCTCGACCGTCAGCGCCTGCCATCCGAGCGCGATCGGGTAGCCGGCCTCGATCGAGCCAGCCAACGAGGTGCCGTTCATGCCGGTGGTCTCACCCGCATTCGGGGTCGAGACCGTTCCGTCGAACATGCCACCCGACACAATCGCGTCGACATACCAGCCGGCCCGCGACTGCCAGGTGATCAGGCCGGCCAGGGTCTCCGAGTTGAACAGCCCCTTGCTGGCGCCGTCCACCGCGCTCGGCTGGAACCACAGCCGGCCGAGCGTCCCCGCCAGGCCAACCCGCAACGTGCCACTATCGTTGTTCACGGCGATCCGGTTGCCGCCGAACTGCGTCGCTGCATAGTCCTGAGAGGAATCGACGCCGAAACCAGTAAAACTGCGGTTCGTGGTGTAGTTGAGTCGGGTGCCGTACACCCGAACAAACGCCTCGCCCTGCGGATCAAGGCCGAGTTGCTGGTCGTCGCGGATCTCGCCCAGCCGGCGGTGCAGGCTGTCGATGTCCTGGAACCCGGCGTTGAACAGTGCAGTCGGCGTCGTGACGTAGGCCGGCACCTGCGGCGCGACTTCAGGCCGCGCATTTGGCGGAAGCGGGGGGTCGCCGCCGCCGGGTGGCACGGGCTCCGGCGGCACCGGTCCCTCGGGCGTCACATAGGCGGTCTGCAGCCGGTAGTCCCACTGGTTCCCCCCGTTGCCGACCAGACTCTGGCTGGCCGCCGCCGGGCCGTTCGGTGAACCGGGGCCGTACGCATACAGGTGATACTGGAACGGCGTGCCGCCATCCACGAAGCCGCCCGGCAGAGTGAAAGCACCGGGGGAGGACGCTCCCGCTACCTGGACGACAGAGATGCCGTCGATCGCGTCGGGCACGCCATTGCCGGTACGGGCGCCGCGGCCGAAGGCGTTGATGAGGACCGGCGTGCTGCCGATCGCATTGCCGCTGATCAGCAGCCGGTCGGTGAACTGTCTCGCGAGCGGCCCGCCGGCGTTCAACACGGTGTTGAGCGTGAGCGTCCCACCCGGGCTCGCGTAATTGCCGCCCACGGCGAGCGTATTGCCGACGCTGGTGCCCGCCAGGTTCACGCCTCCGGCGTTCAGCAGGCCGGCGCCGATCGTGAATGTGCCGGCCGGGCCGCCGGCGAACGCGGGCAGGGCGCTGCCCACCGCAATCGTGCCGGTGTTGACGACAAACCCGGCGACGCTGCCGTAGCCACCCAGCGTTGCTCGGGGCGCCACAGCCACGGCACCGCCGCCGGACAAGGCGGCCGTGCTGTGGGCCGGGTCGCCGACCGCCAGGGTGCCGGCGGCAACGGCGGTCGGCCCGGTATAGGGATTGTTGGCGTTCAGGACGGTCGTGCCGGTTCCGATCTGCGCCACGCCACCAGTGCCGGAAATCACGCCTGGGAAGGTCACGACGTCGGTGCGTTTGAACGCCAGAATCCCGTTATCCGCGACATCGCCAACGATGCTGCCCGTGGTTCCGCCATTGCCGAGCTGCAGAGTCCCGCCGGTGATCGTCGTGCCGCCAGCGTAGCTGTTGGCGGCTGTCAGCGTGAGGACCCCGCTACCCGCCTTGGTCAGCCCGCCCGCCCCGCTGATGGACTGCGCGATCGTCGTGTGGAAGCCGTTGGTGTCGATCGTGCCGCCCCCAGCGAGACCGGCGCTCGGGCCATTGAGGATGATCGGGCGGGTGGCCGCCAGATCGAAACTGTCGAGCAGTTGCAGCGTTCCGCCGTTGAACGTCAGCGGTCCGGTGGGCGCGCCCAGCGCCGAGTCGGCAGCCAACGCAATCGTGCCGACATTCACGTTAGTGCCGCCGCTGTACGTGTTCACGCCGGTCAACGTCAGCGTGCCGGCGCCGATCTGCGCCACGCCACCGGTGCCGGAAATTACGCCTGGGAAGGCCACCACGTCGCTGCGGCTGAATGCCAGAATGCCGTTGTCCGCGACATGCCCAACGATGCTGCCCGTGGTGCCGCCATTGCCAAGCTGCAGCGTGCCGCCGGTGATTGTCGTGTCGCCGCTGTAGCTGTTGGCGGCTGTCAGCGTGAGGACCCCGCTACCCGCCTTGGTCAGCCCGCCCGCGCCGCTGATGGACTGCGCGATCGTCGTGTGGAATCCGTTGGTGTCGATCGTGCCGCCGCCGGCGAGGCCGGCGCTGGGACCGTTCAGCACGATCGGGCGGGTGGCCGCGAGGTCAAAGCTACTCAGCAGTTGCAGCGTCCCACCGTTGAACGTCAGCGGTCCGGTCGGGGCACCAAGGGCCGAGTCGGCAGCCACGGCAATCGCGCCGACATTCAGGTTGGTGCCGCCGCTGTACGTGTTAACGCCGGTCAACGTAAGCGTGCCGGCGCCGATCTTGGTGAGCACGCCGGTCCCCTGGACGACGCCGGCATAGGTGCCATCGGCCGGCTGGATGCCATCCGACGATTCCTGGTTCACCAGCAGAACGCCATGGTCGGTGATCCGCGGCGGCAGGCTCTGGGCCCGGGCCTCCAGCGTGGCGGTCGGATCGGGTCCGGGCGTGGCCGCGCTGCTGCCGGGATTGATCACGATGCTGCCGTCGAACGTCGCGTTGTCGCCGATCAGCACCAGTGTGCCGCCGATGACATTCACCGCCAGGGGCGCTGCAGCCGTGTTTTTTCCGATCTTGCCCGTCAGGGTCCAGGTGCCGGCGCCGGTCTTATTCAGCGTCTCAAAGTTTTTGAGCTGGCCGGTGAATGTGTCCGACGAATTGCCGAGCGCGTTGAGCGTCAGAGTATTGTTCCCGCCGCCTCCGTTCAGATCGCCGGTGATCCGGGAAAGCGGGTTAAGGGTGACGTGGTCGTCGCCGCCTTGAAGGTCGAGATTGCCGATGACCTTGGCGCCCGGTTCGTTGATGAAGTCGATGCCGACATTGCCATAACTGCCGACGGCCTGGCCGCCTGTAATCGGATTCACGCTGCCGCCCTGAATCACTTGGATGATGCCGAAATTGTCTACGACGTTGGGCGAGCTGGCCGCCGAGGTGTTGACATTCTGGAAGAAGATTGCCGAGCTGGGGGCGCCCTGAATCATTCCATAGTTGATGATCGTGTTACCCGCCCCGAACGGGTTGATGGCCTCCGAACCTGTCTGAGTGCCCGTCGCGATCACCGATGCATTTCGATTGATGACGACCCGGCTGTTCGACCCGATATCGATCGTGTTGCTGCCATCGCCATACTGGCCCTGGCCAGCGGAGCCGTCGGTTGTCGTCCGAACGACCACGGCCGGGCCGCCAGACAGAGGCCCGGATGTGCCGAGCGTGATCGTAGCGTTATTCCCCAGGCTGATCGCATTCGTGTTTGTTACGGTAACGGCTGCGCCGTCGCTGACGGTCACGCTAACGTTATCGGCTCCGGGACCCTGGCCGATGCGCGTTGTCTGCGTGCCACATGTGACGACGCTGCCGGCAGGCAGGGAGGTGCTGCATTGTGCGAGGGCTGGTCGGGGCGAAGCGACCGCGACAAGTACCCCGCCGAGCAGGCCCGCAAGCGGAATCGTCGAAACAGCTCCGGGAACGACCGACCGCCACAGGGACATCCGGCGTCCGCGGCGGGCCTGATCCGTCGGCCTGTGCTCGGATTCGACGTTTGTTCGCATGACTGTCAACCGAGGCTGTAACGTCTCGTTCATCAATCGTTTCCGGCACCAAGTCCAGGCGCTTAAATTACAATTCTTCGCAAATTCAGTGTCGGCTCGCGGCGTCCGGCCATCGCCGACCCGAACACCCGCCGCCCGGCCTTCCACGTTCCCACCACCACCACGCCTTCCAGCGCCCGGCCGTCGAACGGCGTGTTCTGCGCCTTGCCGGGCACCACCCGCCCTCGACCTGCCAGACCCGTTCCGAATGAAGGCACAGATCCACTGGCAAGACGCTGCTGCTGCGCTGGATCGTCGAGCGTGCCCTCGCAGCCGGACGCGAACTTTTCATTGCCGATGGCGATCGCTGTCGGTTTCAGAAGACGGCTGCAGCAGTTGACAGAAGTCCTCTGCAGTGGCTTCTGTCTGCGGCGCTGAACGAGGAGCGGCACGTCGGCGTCGTGCGGCCGGCGCGGGCTGGGAGGCGGCAGGGGTTCGTCGCCGGGCGAGCAGCGCGAGACCATCGGGCCCCAACTCGCCTTTTGGCGTGACGTGGCGATAGAGCGTCTGCCGGCTGATGCCCAGTTCGGCGCACAGTTCTCCAACCTTGGTCCCGGCTTTTCCCATCGCGGCTTGCGCGAGACGCAGCTTGGCGGTGGTCACTCTGGTGCATGATCTGACCACACGCGGCGTCGGACTGCGCGTGCTCGCCGGAGAAGGGGCGGCCATCGACACCGCCGCAGCGGTCAGCCGCCCCTTGCCTCGGCCGGCGGCGGCAGGGCGCGGAGCAAGCGAACTGACCAAGCCACCCGACTTTTGCCAAAGGCGCAGCAATCGATAGATCGTCCGCTCCGACCGGCCGAGCGTTCGACCGGCATCGCGGGCCGCGGGCGCCGACACGCTCTCCAACGCCGCCAAAGGTTCGATCACCGCCGCGCGGCGGTGCGCTTCCGCCCAGCGTGCATCCGAGATGCCCAGAGTGCCGGCATTCGGCAGGCGGCGAGAGCCGCTTTTGCCGTCCTCAACGACCTCAGTCCCGGGTCCACTCTGTTCCATGCCGTGACGCTCACCGCAGACGTCTTCTGGTCTGCCACCGCAGTCGTCTCTTGGTAAAGCGGCCGGTTGCTGAAAACGACTCTTGGTCAGTGAGCCGGTCAGAAGACCTTTGCAATCCGTTGATATTGGCCAATCGCCAGATCGAGATGCCTCTGACGTTGGCCTTTGAGCACGCTCGTGCGCGCAGCTCGGGCATAACCGAAAGGTTGACAGTGGTCAACTTTCCGGTTATGACCCTGGGTATGTGGGCAGAGGCACCGTCGCGGTAACGGAGCGGACAACGATGACCGGCAATCGGTCGCTTTCCAAAGCTGAAGGAGATTGACTAGGCGCTCCTTCCGGAAAGAGAAACGAGATGATGTCCCAACACTCTATGGATTAAAGAAGATGGCAATTGTGACCGGTTCAGTGAAATTAGCGGGAGGCTCCGTAGCCGCCTCGCCCAGCACCGCCCAGTATATCGTAAATTACTACGAAGCGATACTGTGTCGTGTCCCGAGCGCTGCAGAAACGGCGTACTGGGTGGGTCTGGTCGATAATGGGACGATGACCCTGCAGGACGTGCGTACTGCAATGATTGACTCACAAGAGGCAACATACTGTGTCAACCCGATAATTCAGCTTTACCAAGCCGCCTTTGACCGCCTGCCAGATGCGCCAGGCTTCACATATTGGGTGGATATGCTGCACGCCGCCTGGATCAATGGACCGGCAGCGTATAATCTCATGCTCAGCAGCATTGCTACGAAATTTACCCAGTCAGCCGAATTCACAACTGACTGGAGCGTTTTAACCACGGGTAATTTTGTCACCGAGCTTTATCTGAGAGTCTTGCACCGTCAGGCATCCCCGGCCGACGTCAATTATTGGCAAACTTCGGGTCTGACGCACGCCCAGTTGCTGCTCAGCTTCTCGCAGTCGGGCGAGTTCGTGAACGATGCCGCTGCGGGCGAGGCTATCTTCCTCAATAACGTCGCTGTGGGTGCCACAACCATCCCCCAACCAGCCTACCCCGTGGGGGCGCTTCAGGTCACAGGCGTCCCCCCGACTTTGCTTACTACCGGTGCGGACAACATCGTCCTGGCCGGTGTCAATCAAACGGTCAATGCCCTTGTTGACGGGCAGGCCGGCTCGACGGACAGCACCCTCACTAAATTTGACACGATCACGGGTGACGGTTCCACTACCCTCGTCGTTACGACAAAGGGCGGCCCTACGACTGTGAACCCCCCCGGGTTCTACGGTCCGCCAACGATCGGAAACGTCAAGACGATAGAAATTATTAACAGCAGCAACTTTGCTGTCAACACCGCGACCCTGGATGCATCGCATATTACTGGCCTAACTGCCGTCGAGATCAGCGGCGCGGTTACAGTGAACAACCTTAATGCAACTCAGGCAGCAGCTATCACGGTGACCGGCCCGACCACTCCGACATTCAGTGTGACTGCTGACACACAGACCCTTGGCCTGATCGTCAACGACGGCGCAACCCAAACCGGTTCCCTGAATTTGACCAATCCAACCGCGCCAGGCGTCACGACTGTTACCCTTGCCGTGGCGGACTCCTTCGATACCGCAGTGGTAAAATCGCTCACCGGCCTTCCGGTAATGAAAACTCTGACGATCTCTGGGATCGGCAATGCATCCGTTACGTCGGGCCTATTCGGCCTGAATCAGGGCAGCGTATTCTTCGACGCTTCCAGCCTTCAGGGCACACTGACCCTCGACCTGACGGAAGCGACGGGAGCGCCAGCGACGATCAGGGGCGCCGTCGGAGCAAATACGATCACGCTTGATCCAGCCGCCGGCAACACGGTCGATCTCTCTGTTAACACAACCGGCGGCAGCACCGTGAACCTGGAGGGGGCCTCGGCTCAACAGACCATTAATCTCGGCATTCATTCGGCACAGGACACGATCACTTTGGGAGACACGACTGCGGTTTACGACGCCGACAGCGGGATTGTGACGCTGAACAACTTCGGCACCCACGCAACGGCCGGCAGCGGTTCAGATAAGTTGCAATTCCTCGGAGGCACCCCGGTTCCGGTGGACGGGGCCACCAACGGCTCCGTAACTACTGCCGATGGTATTACGGCTAAAGCCAATGGTTCCGGAATCCTAACTTTTACCGGCGCGGAGCCCCAAACGACGGCTCTCTCCCAGTTGATTTTGGATGCGGAGCATTACTTGTCAAACGCTTCAAACTTGGCCGATGCGTTCGCGTGGAAGGGGAGCACCTACTTGGTTGAGACACCGAGCTTCGGTGGCAGCCAGGTGTCAGATCACGTGTTCGACCTCGTCGGCGTCACAGGCGTCACTGCGATCAGCCGCACGGCAGCGCTGAATACTATCTTGGTGGCCTGATTTCCTACTGCCGGAGTGCTACATCAGTGGCTCTCCTTCGGATCACGTAAAGCCAGAGCCGGTCTTTTGAGACCGGCTCTGGCTTTACACCACCCTCGCTGCGGCGATCGCCCGCGCCGAGCGCCAGAGGAAGTGCACCAATGCCGCACGTGTCAATTCGCCGCTTTGGTGCAGCGGCGCTCAGCGGGGACGCCTGATCGCGATGTCGCAGAACATGTTGTGGTTGAGGGCGAAGCCGACGACACGCCAGTCTCCGTCAATCACCAACTGATTGACGGCCTGGACGACCCCATATTCCACCCGCTGTAGGTGGTCATACATAACGTAGTCGTTGAAGATCAGCGTTCCGTCTGGCTTGATCTTCCGTGCCGAGACCAGCGCGTCCTGCCGCACGTTGTCGTAATCGTGTCCGGCATCAACGTAGATCATATCGAAGTAGGAATCCGGGAAGCGCTCAAGCGCATCGTAGCTCAGCCCGGCGTCGATCACCACCTGATCGCCGCGTGATTGGAACCGATGCTCGTAGAAGGCGCGATGCGTCTTACCCTGGAACAACATCTCGGAGGGTTGGCCCCAGTGCTCTGGCCATTCGTGCATCGTCCAGATATCGATGGCGACGAACTTCCGTGGCGCCAGGGTCTGAATCAGGAATTCGGAGAAGTCTCCCAGCGCGACGCCGACTTCGGCGATCACGCCGCCAATCGGCAGCCCGAGGCCGCGTACCATATCGTGCCGCTCCGCGAAGAGACGGGCACCCTCAACATGCTCTTGCCGCAAGGCAACGGGAGTAATCGGCGCAGGCGCGGGCTGGGCTTCCAGCGCCTCGCCCGACGTCGCGCCGGGGGGGCGCTGCGACGCATTGTTCATGTTTGCTGCTTCCTCAGTCAAGCTCAAGTTGAACACCTTATTTTACGAACCTCTTGATATAATTTATACCCCGCTTACGCCAAAATCCGAAAATCCTTGGGCGAGATGACGCGGAAGTTGTCTGAACGTTTGGAGGGTGGCCTGCGTACCGGTAGGCTGTTGAGCAGCCGCCAAGTGTCGACCGCAGCCTGCGCGATGGCGTCGTGTCGCGGAAGGCTGGGCACGACGACCTCAGCCCGGCAGATCGGCATAGGCTCGCACTCGGCCATCATGCGACCGGCGCCAGCGATCGGGCCCGCTGCTTGCGCTCCGCGACGCGCAGCAGCACGTTCACCACGCCCTGTGCCATCCGCTCCGCGGTGAAGGCGGCCTCGTAGCGCGCGCGTGCCGCGGCGCCGAGGCGGGCCCGCAGGGCGGCATCCGCAATCAGGCATTCAAGGCACGCGGTCAGTGAGTCGACATCACCGGGCTCGGCCAGCAGCCCCGACACACCGTCCTCGACGACCTCGACCATGCCGCCGGCCCGGCAGCCGATGATCGGCTTGCCGAACATCATTCCCTCGACCAGCATCAAGCCGAAGGATTCGAAGCGCGATGGCGTCACCAGAATGTCGCAGGCCCGGTAGAAGCCGCGCAGTTGCTCCTCCGCCACTGCGCCATGGAAATGCACTCGTCCGCGGACGGCATCGGCGGTCGGATCTGCCTCGAATGCCTCGCGGAATGTGCCCCCCTCGGGCCTGGGGATGCGGTCATTGCCCACGATGTCGAGATGAACCCGGGGATGGTGCGCGAGGACATGTCTGGCCGCATGCAACAGCACGTCGATGCCCTTCCGGGATTCGAGGCGACCAACAAACAGGACGCGCAGCCAACCCGGAGGCAGCGCCGCCGGTCCCCGGCAGGGGAGGCGCGTCCAGTCCTCTAGTCCGAGCGGCACCATGAAGCATCGGTCCGGGTGGAGCGCCACCCCGTAGGCCTTCTCGATCTCCGCTGCGATCGCGGCGCTGATCGCGTGGATGCCGTCCGACTCCATTAGCAACCGGTTTTCACCGGCCAGCATCAGCGGGGCATAATCCCTCACCCAGGCCGCATTCGCCCGGATACCGGGATTGCTCTCGATCCAGAAATGCAGCGTGGTCTGCAGGGAGGTGACCAGCGGCGGGAAATCCGGCCCCAGCAGGGCTAGACCCTCGCTGTCCCAGATCGGTGCGTAGACGGCATCGACCTTGCGCCTAGACGCAACAGCCTCCACCTCGCGCCGCATGCGTGCGATGTGCGGAGCGATGCGGCTGGGCATGAGAGTCGCCGCGCCGGCCTCGACGTCCTCCGGCCCGGGCACGACGCGATGGACCCAGACGCCCTCCTCGAAATCGATACGGTCGGCCGAGTCGCCGCGCGTGAGCACATGCACGCGGTGCCCCATCGCCGCGATTCCACGCGCCAAGTTGTGGACATAGCGGCCGATCCCCCCGACCGTCCCGGGCGGGTATTCCTGGCTGAGGAAGCAGAAGCAGCGCCAGCTGCTGGCAGGCTGCAGCGTGTGGAAGGGAAGCGGTTCCGACGGCGAATCGTTCCAACGATGCCAGCCGGTAACTCGACGGCCGGCAAGCCCGCGCGACAACCCGTCCCGCCAAGCGCGGTCGACATCCTGCCAGAATTTCGTCCGTTCGGCCTCGCCGATCCTTCCGGCTTCGTACGCCGCGTTGATGTGGTCCCCGAACATCACTATCCGCTCGCGCGCCACGCCGATTGCCTCGTGCAGCGAATGGTGGGCAAGGCCGTTCATCAGGCTGAAATAGATTTGGTTCTTGATGATCGCATAGAAGTTGGTGATCATTCGCGCTTCGTTGCGGATAGCGTTCGGCAGGAATTTGTGGTGGACGAAGGCGCGCTCGAGTTGCGCAACGCGCCAGCCCGCGTCGATCACGCGCACGACAACGTCGGACTCGTCAAGATAGTATTCGTATTCCTCATCGAAACCACCCACCGCAAGCAGCGCCTTTCGCCGGAAGGCGCTATTTGCGCCGAGCGGATGCGGAAAGTTCGCGGTGAACGGGAAGGACAATTCGGGGGCCGCGCGCTGCCAGGACAGGTCGGCGCGTCCCAGGCGGTCCACCGTGCCGTAGCGGTACTGGAAGGTGACTCCGTCCGGATTGAAGACGAAGCCACCCGCGCAACCGACCGATGGGTCCTTGAAGGCGACCGCGAGGTCGTCCAGCCATTCAGATTCCGGGATGGCATCGTCGTCCAGGAAGGCGACGATCTCGCCCGCCGCCATGCCGATCCCAATATTGCGGGAGATCGAGAGGTTGCAGACCGGGTTCCGCGCGATCTTGACACGCCCATTCCAGGTCGCCAGCAGCGCGGCAGTTCCATCCTCGCTCGGGCCGGCGACACAGACTACTTCGAAGTCCGACGCGTTCAGGTATTGCAGCGACTGCAGCGTGGTCGCCAGCGCCGCGCAACGCCCATCCGTGCAGATCACGATCGAGAACCGGAGCTGCTCCGCGCCACAGGCCGAGCTCGTGCCCTCCAGGGCCTTGGTCACGGCCGCGCCGCCACGATCTCGAATTCGAAGCACTTGCCGTTCCGGCGGCCGCTTACCGGGACTTCGATGTCGCGGAACCCCACCTCCTCCAGCAATCGGCGCATGCTCTCGGGCGTGAACAGGTTGTAGTGGTAGTCGCCCTCATAATCTTGGGCCCCGAATAGGACCTCGCGGAAATCATCAAATTGATAGCTGGACTGGTGGCAGGCCGCCGCGATCATAGCGGCCGCGTCCGGGGTGATGGTGCGGAAAGCGCTGCCCTGGCATAGCAGGTCGCGCCAATAAGGCAGGAGCTGCCGGCGCATCCTCTCCTGTGGGAAATGTTCTACCAGGTGCGCCGAAAAGATCTCGCTAACCGTCCCGGGCTCAAATGGCAAGTTGTTGACATCCGCCACTATGTCTACGCCCGGCAGTTCGCGCCGGTCCACGTTCAGGTAGCCGGGCAGGGGGATATGGCCGCAGCCGAGATTGAGCCGGATGCCGCCCGCCGCCCGCGCCGTCGCCAGCTTCTCCCGGGCGATTATCTTGGGCTCCAGCCGCTCACTCCGCCGCGCCTGCGCCTCGGCGGAGCCGCCGCCATGCGCCATTTCGAACATGACCTCGCGGCGGGCGAATTCGATCCGGTCCGCGAGGCGCCACAGTTCCTGCTGGAACTGCTCCGCCCGCCGCGCCTGCGCCTCGGCCTCGCCACGGACCTCCAACAGCTTGTGGCCGAAGGCTCCGACGCTGCTCACGGCGTTCAGGAAGGCAGGGACATGGGTGCGCCAAGCCGCCTCGAAGGCGTCCAGTCGGGCTTCGTGGGCGGATAGTCGGGTTTCGTCGGCGGATAGTCGGGCTTCGTGGGCGGATAGTCGGGCTTCGTGGGCGGATAGTCGGGCTTCGTGGGCGGATAGTCGGGTTTCGTCGGCGGATAGTTTCGACTCGACCGGCGCCACACGAGCCTCGATGCGCATCCAAACCCGGTGCCAGACAGGTGCGACGAGCCGCCGGATTACTGGACGAAGCTTGGACCTGATATTCATTGCTGTCTCAGAACTATTCGATTTCAACTAGTATCGGTTACCGTGCCTCGGGAAGCGGGTCAAGCGTGGGATCCCGGCAGGTCCCGGCAGGTAGCGCTCAAGCACGAAGGAGATCGCCGGCAACAGCAAACGGCTGACCGTGCTGTCCAAGCCGAGCGGAACGCACTTTACGGCCTGCCTGATTTCGATGACTTCCAGCACGCCGAGTTCTTTGCTCTGACCGAGGCCGAGCGCGCCCTGGCTCGGGCCGCGCCTCGATCCGAAGCCAGATTCGACGCCACACCGGCAAGACGACCATCGAATGCTTCGCCTCATGATACGCTTGAGCAAGATCGATCTTCCTAACAGGGTGCGGAAAAACCCTCTGAAATCGAGTGATTCCGGGGTTTTTGTCCGCTGAGAGGTCGCTATGGATGCCGCATTTGGCGATTTTCGCTGTCCTGGCCGGCGAAAATCATCGCGCCGGCCTGATCTGGACAGACTCCGGGTGTCGCTACGCCGCGGCACCCAGCAGCTTCGGCATCCGCACCAGATTGTAGGCCGCTGCCGACAGCGTGAACATCCAGCCGACGCGCGCCGTGCCGCGATAGCGCGTCTTGCGCTGCCTGCCCACCGTCTTCGCCCAGCCGAATATCTCCTCGATCCGCTTGCGGATGCGCAGGCTCGCCTTGTAGCCGTCATGGCGCGTGGTGCGGCCGTCGATGGCCGAGCGGCGGCGCTTGTCGTTCTGCGCGACGTGCGGCGTCATGCCAAGGCGCCGCATCTCGGCGACGAAGTCAGCGGTGTCATACGCCTTGTCCGCCCCGAGCGTGATACGCTCGCCAGCAGGCAAGTCGCCGATCATCGCCTCGGCGGCCTCGCGTTCGGCGGTGCCGGTGGCAAGCGTGACGCTGGCCGCCACCACTAGGCCGGATCGGTTCTCCATCAGCACATGGCCCATGTGGCACAACTTCGCCGCCTGGCCCGCAGCCTTCTTGTAGAGCCGCGCGTCAGGGTCCGTGGTCGAGGCGTGCGTCTCGTTGCTTCTGGTCTCGCCGTGGAAGTCGCGCTCGCCATTGCGCCCCCCGGCGGGCGGCTCGCCGCTGCCGTCCTTCGGCTGGAAGCTCTTCATCGACGCCCAGGCCTCGATCAGCGTGCCGTCAACCGAGAAGTGATCGTCCGAGAGCAGCGGCTTGATCTTCGGGTCCGCCAGGATCGCTTGCAGAAACGCGCAGGCGACATCGGCTGCCAGCAGCCGCTCGCGGTTCTTGGTGAACACCGTCACGTCCCACACCGGCGCGTCCATCGACAGGCCGACGAACCAGCGGAACATCATGTTGTAGGTCAATTGCTCCATCAGCTGTCGCTCCGAGC
>Ga0302147_10000868_pt1 | contig 13813 bp, 2 predicted proteins | sample I_Bog_E3_2_FD_192438 | JGI IMG/M metagenome (GOLD analysis project Ga0302147, IMG submission 192438) | Peat permafrost microbial communities from Stordalen Mire near Abisko, Sweden - I_Bog_E3_2 | ecosystem: Environmental > Terrestrial > Soil > Wetlands > Peat | place: Sweden: Abisko, Stordalen...
AAGCCACAGGCTGCTCCCGCAGCAACCGACAACCGCCTGTTCTGCCATCAACAGCCCTAGCCTCAACAGGTTCCCCCTCCGGTAACCTGCAGCAACCTTGCAGCACCCAAGCTGGGGTGACGTGTCCTCCCGTAAATCCGATGCCGAAGGCAGCGCGGGCTTTTGGACATCGGCTAAGAAGGGCTGGCGTGATTGGCCTCGCCCTTCTGCCTGATGAAGCTATGCGTCAACGGCACGATGGACCTGGGAAGGCTGCCATCATCGACACCGACGACGACATGAACGTAGTCCGCAACGTTCTCCAGAAGCTCCACTTCGATTTGGTATCGCTTCGATTCCACTTCTACCTGATACGCTCGGACCTCATGCAGTTCCGTGACCAGTTGCTCCCAAGACATTCCTGACCAACGCGCTACTTCCGCATCAAGCACCTGCTGCCATTCCGCACGTCTGCTCATCTGTCCCCCTCGTTTTTCAGAATGGCCCTGCGGCGCTGCACCAAGGCAATGGGATTTGGAATCTCCAGGCGCTCCCCGAAACTCCTGCAACGTAGGACAAAAGCTGTAAATGGATGCACCACAACTTTCCTATAAGTGGCACCTCCCAATAGTGGTGAGCCGCATGGACTGCAAGCTGGTTTACCCTGCCCAAGAAATTGTATTGAATTAAGACTGCGCGCCCCGAGGGATCAAGCCCATCGACCGGGTCTCCACCGGCATACAGGTACTTGTGCAGAGACTTAGGATCGGCGGGTGTTCCATCCGCGTCGAAGAGCTGCGGGTCGTTGGGATCGCGGGACAGGAACCTACCAGTGGCCGGGTTGTAGTATCTGGCGCGGAGGTAGTAGAGGCCGAGGTCGGAGTCGAACTGTTCGCCGCGGTAGAGGTAGTTGTTGGGTGTCGTGCCTTGTTTGGTGAAGCTGTTGCCGAAGGCGTCGTACTCGTAGCTGTCCGTAACCGCCCCGACGGAGTTGGTGAGTTGGCGTACGCTGCCGCCGCCATCGTACTGGTAGTAGCTCAGCAGCCATGCGTTGCTGACGTACTGATCCTGGCTGATGCGCTGCAACCCATAGGTATAGGTGCGCTGAACCGCTGCCGAACCGATGGGGCCGGTCAACTCGTCGAGGACCTGCGTGTAGCCGGTTGGATTGAGATCGTCAACGAGGTACTGCGTGGTGGTGGTGACGCCGGCGGTGGTGACCGCTTTCGAGACGCGATTGCCAAAGGCGTCGTACTTCATGCCGATGGTTGTGGTGCCCTTGACCATCTGGATCATGTGGTTTTCGGAATCGTAGACGTAGCTGTTGCCGTTGGTAGTCCCGGTGACGTTTCCGTTGTTGTCGTAGGTTTCCCCGGAAAGCTGGTCGTTGAGGTTGTAGCTGCCGAAGACGGGAGTGAAGCCGCTGAATGTGGAGGTTGCCGCGGTGCGGTTACCTACGGGGTCAAGCGTGTAGGTCGCGCTGCCATTGTTGGCCGGGTCGCCGGTGATGTTCTCGTTGTTGAGTTGGTAGATGCCGTTGTAGCCCCACTGCAGCGTGCGTCCGCTCTTCTCAGTGGCGTTGGTGCGGTTGCCGGTGAGGCCGAGCGTGTATTTGTAATCGGCGATTTGAGTGCCGGACGCGGACGTGGACAACTCGGTAATCCGGTTCAGCTCGTCGTAGGTGATGGTGGACGTGACGCCGTTGGGATAGGCGACCGTGACCACGTTGCTCGCGTTGTCATAGGTGTAGTTGGTGGTGTTGTTACTGGACAGACGGTTATCCACCACCGTGCTGAGCCGGTTGAGGCCGTCGTAGGTGTAGCTGACGTTGACGCCGTTGGGGTTCGAGGACTGGATGGTTTCCACCTTGCCCGTTGAGTAATAAGTGTACGTCAGGTTTCCTTCCGGCGTGGTTTTGTTGGTGAGCCGGTCAAGAGCGTCGTAGGTGTAGTGCACGGTGCCGTCCTGCGCCGTGGAGGTGAGGTACTTGCCGGTGGGGGTGTAGGTGAAGCTGACCGCAGGCTCGGCGTGGGGTGAGTTGGAGGAGCGGCCGGTGAGGCGATTGAGGGCGTCGTACGTGTAGGTGGTGGTGGTACCGTCAAAGTGGACGAGCGAGGTGAGATTGCCCGCATAGTCGTAGTTGCGCGTCTCGGTGAGCGTGGTGACGGGAAGAGTTTTCTGGGTCAGCTCCATGAGCTGGTTGTAGGCGTTCTGCGTGGTGTCTCCGCGCTCGTCGGTGAGGCCGGTGAGGTTGCCCAGGTCGTCGTAACCATAGGAGTTGGTGTTGAAGGGAGCGGCGCTGGGAGCATTCTCCTGGACGACGGTCTTCAACTGGTTGGCGGCATCGTAGGTGTACTTGATGACGCGGCCATCCTGGTTGATAGTTTCGAGGAGATTGCCGGGGCCATCGTAGAGATTTTTGACGGAAGTGTCGTCGGGGTAATCGGTCTCGATGAGCCGCTTGCGGGCGTCGTATTTGAAGAAGGTGGTTTGGCCTTTGCCGTCGGCGACGGAGACGCGGTTGCCGGCGTCGTCGTAGCCGTAGGTGAAGTTACCCTTGGGGCCGGACATGCTGGTCATGCGGCCGTTGTTGTCGTAGGTGTAGGTGGTGGTGTTGCCGGTGGCCTGGTCCGTTTCGGTCAATTTGCGGCCGTCGTTGTCATAGGTGAAAGAGGTGGTGATGGGAGCTGACGAGGTGTAGCCGTGGACGACCGATGTGAGGCGGCCGGCCAGGTCGTAGACATGGTGGGTGACGTTGTTGGCCTGATCGGTGTCGTCGATGACGTTGTTGCGGAAGTCGTAGGTCTTGGTGGTTTTGGTGGCCGGCGTGGTTGAGTTCGACGGATAGTCGGTTTCGATGAGCCGGCCGAGGGCATCGTAGTGGTAGGTGGTTGTGTTGTTCGTCGTGCTATTCACCGCGACAGTGTCAGTGAGTTTGTTGCCGTTGGCGTCGTATGTGGAGCTGGTGGTGCTGTTGAGCGGGGCGGCGGTCTGGGTGAGGTTGCCCAGGTTGTCGTACTGGTAGTTGGTGGTGGAGGAGGAGCCGCCTACCAGAGCGCCCGGTGTGGGCGTGGTCATGGATGTCTTCTGGCCCAGCGAGTTGTAGATGTAGGACGTGGTGCGGCCTAGAGCATCAGTGCGGCTGGCCAGGTTGCCGTTGCCGTCGTAGGTGAACTGGCTTGCCTGGGCGGGGTTTGCGGCGATGTCAAAGCCGATGGCTCCGGCCTGCAGGGTCTGGTTGGGATTGAAGAGGAAGCTGGACAGGGTGCCGATGGAATCTGTGACGGACTGCGGATTGAAGTTGACGTCGTAGTTGAAGAGGCGCACGTTGCCCAGTTCGTCGGTTGTCTGCGTGGGCTCGCTGTACGCGTTGTAAACCGTGGTGCTGGTGGTGTTGTGGCCCGTGCCCGTGGCCGGGTACGTGGATGAGGTCTTGTTGCCGCTGGCGTCGTAGGTGTAGGTGGTTTTTTGGCCCATGGCGTCGATGACGGCGATGAGGTTGTGGTTGGCGTCGTAGGTATTGCTGGTGGTGTTGCCCAGTGGATCGGTAGAGGAAAGCAGCATGCCGTATGCGTCGTAGACCATGGTGGCCTGGTCAACAGCACCGTTTCCGTCCGCGGGATCTTGCGGATAGGTGATGGTGGTGGTCGAGGTGCTCCCGACGCCGGTGGAGTTGTCAGCAATCAGGTAACTGTAGGTGGTGGTGTGACGGAGGGAGTCAGTCACGCTTTCTAACCGGCCAGTCAGAGAATTGTTATTGGTGTCGTGAGTATTTGCGGGGAAGTACGTTGAGGTTGGCAGGGCGCAGCCTCGGCTATCCGTGCCGCCCGCGTAGAGGTGGTTGTACGGGAAGAGCAGCTCCGTATGGTAGGCGTATTCAGTGATGTTCGACCCGGTGGCGCCGGAGCAGGGGTCAGACGATGCAGCCGTCGGGTAGGTGACGGAGGTGAGGTTGCCGGCGGTGTCGTATCCGTAGACGTACTTGTTGCCCTGCGGATCGTCGATTTCGGTGATGCGGTTGTTGTGGGTGCCATCGCGCACGAAGGGTACGCTGAGGCCGGTTGCGCCGGTGAGGCCGTTTGCGCTGGTGATGCCGCCGGGGGTGATGGTGAGGGTGTTGCCGGTGCGATCCTGGATGGATTGCAGGTTTCCGGTGGCATTCATTGTGTATGAGGTGCCGGTGGAATCGGTGTAGATGTAGCCCGGTGGTGTGAAAACCCCGCCACTCGCACAGATCCAAAGGGAGCCGTCGGGGACCACGAAATCAAGGTTGCCGGAGCAGCCTGACCCGGACTCGGTAAGCGTTCCGTAGAAGCCGGGTTCGGGAGTGTAGACGACATCGTCGTAGGGGAGGAATCCATTTGATTGCGGCGTGAGGTAGAAGGTCCTGCGCTGGCCTGCAAGCGTGAAGGTCACGTTGCCAGAGTTGTCTACTGTCAGGTTGGTGTTGATGCCGAGATTCCAACCATAGCCGAAGTCTCCGCTTGTGGCGGCATTGAGACTGTCGTAGGTGCGCTGGATGTTGATGGCGAGCCCGGTGGCGGGGACGACGAGGTCCGTCACCGTTGCCGTGACGCGGCCCGGTTTGTAGTTGCCGGCAACAGTGACGAGGACAAGGCTGTACTGGAAGTTTCCGGTCGTATCGGTGGCCTGAAGCTGAATCCAGTAGGAGCCGTTCGGCAGCATCGTGGTGTCGAACGTGCCGATCTGATTGGACGTGGGCACATTGCTACTCAGGGTTATTGGATTGTTTGGGTTGTTGGCTGGGTAATAGCTCAAGACGCCGCCGCTCTGGAGAGTAACTCCCGGTGCAAGCGAGATTGGGACGATTCCCGTAACGGTGGAACCGTTGATCGGGCTTGCCACCCATCCTTGATCAGAGCCGGGGTTGGGGCTCACGACAACCGTCCACGGTACCGCACCGCTGTTGTACGAGTCGGTGGCGCTCAACTGCACGACGTAGGTTCCGGGCTGACTGAAGGCGGCAGTAGTGGATAGCTGGCTGGGGGCGGAAAAGGTTGTGGTGCCGGGGCCGCTGATCTGGCTCCATGTAACAGTAGGATTGATCCCAACAGGCAGGCTGGAATCGGTTGCGGTGCCGGTTAGTTGCAGAGCGTTTTGCAGCGTAATGGCGCTGTCGGCTGTAATGCCTATGTTGAGGGTGCCGCTGCCACCGGATGTAGCTGAGGGAAGCGTCCACGGAACACTCACACTGTCGGAGTGGTTGAACATGCCGTTGATGAATGCTGCGGCCTGGACAGAATCAGTGCCCGGTTCCACATCCTGATAATTGAACGTTGCGTGACCAGTGGCGTTGGTAATTCCCGTCAGAGTGATCTCATTCGCACCGGTAACAAGAAGACTGATGCCCAGATTCGGCACCGGTGTGCCTGTGGCGTCAGTTGCCAGCACGGAGAAGGACTGTTGGCCTCCGACTGGGAGCGGGCTTACGGAACTTGGCGAGAGGGTCAGCGAGCCGGTCTGCGGAATGCCGACTGGGCTCGAAGCACTGGAGGTAAGCACCATGCCTAAAGAAGAGCCGGGGTCGGCTTCGAAGTAATCAATCTCGAAAGGATAGGTGCCCGGAGCGGGGAAATAGACAATAATCGGAGGCGCGCCCTGGATTGAAAGATCATCCCCGCCTATGATGGGTAATTGCTCAAACGTAGTAAGGGAAGGCAAGGTCACACGAGAGGTGCTTTCGGCGGTGGCCCCATTGCCAATTCCCAATTGGAAGTAATCGTCGTCGTAATAACTGAATACGACGTTGCCAGCGGTGGTCACCGTGAATGAGCCCGTGAAGACAACCTGGAATTCTTCCATTTGGCCGACTGAGTTGTTAATGCCGGCCTGATATCCATTCCCCTCGGCGACGATAGCGCTCTGAAAATTCCCATACGCGTCTGTGACAACTTCTGTAAACGGGCGCGCGTTATTGTCAACGCCCGATGGGGTGCCCGGGATGGTTCCCGCCGGCGGATCGAAATCAATGCTAGGGAAGGTCTGGACGAATACGGGTGTCTGGGAGAGCGAAAAAGTGTATGGAGATTGTGTCAGAAAGAATGCCCCGGTGATCGTCGATGTCGAGATTGGCTGCGTGGGCACAATCCAGACAGCGGAGACAATATTCGAGGTCACCTGTTCGCCGCTGACTGTTGCCGTAGCCGTGATCGTGTCGCTACCGTTTATTGCGCCAGTGTACGTATAGGCCGCGATGCCATTGGCATCTGTGACGCTGCTGCCGGAGGTGCTGTTTGCGCCCAAGACTGTGAATGTCACAGGTTCGCCAGAGATTGGTACACCTTCGCGAGTCATCAAAGTCGCGGCAGACGTCAGTGTGGTTCCAGTCACATAAGGCGGCTGAGCGAGCGCACTGAGAGTGATGATTGGATGCGCGGGCGCGGGTAACAACGTTACGAGGGCAGTGCCCGAATAAGGCGGAGTTCCTTGACTGGTTCCCGTGATGGTCACAGTCTGCGGTGCGGAAATTGTGGCAGGAGCTGTATAGGTACCGCTGGAGGTAAGTAAACCTTGCGCACCCGTCATCGACCAGAGCACGTCGACGCCACACGCAGTTGCTGCCGAGAACTGCTGGCTCTGACCCGCATAGAGATTTGCAATTGATGGGCTAACCACCATGCTGTTTTCCGAGCCCAGTGCGTAGAACGACGAAGGCGAGCTTTGGTTGTTGTGTTCGGTTCCGATCCAGTCTGCAGAGCGTGCAACCGAAGATATACGCGCTTCATCAATGAGTCCATTGACAGCATATGAGGAGCCATATGGCGAGTTTGTTCCGATGGCCAGATCCTGGCTGGCTCCGTAGTCTATCGGCCCGCTCTGCGGCGCTGTAGTGAGGAGCACACCGTTGACGTAGATGTTGAGATTCGAACCGTCGTAGGTCCCCGCGATGTGGTTCCACTGGTTGGCAAATATGCTTGTGGAGTTTTCTGCCGCGGTCCAATCGCCGCTGACTGCCGTGCCGAAATCAGGTTCAAGTGTATTGCCGGTGAAACCGAGAATGTACGAGGCCCAGGGAGAGTTCCAACTCCCGTTCCCTGCGTAATCCAGTGAAAAAATGTAGGGCCAGTTGGTCGGTCCATCCATGTTTACCCAAGCTTCAAGCGTGAGTGCTGTTGCAGGTTTGAAGGAGGCGCTCGAAGGAATATCGAGAAATGTGTTTCCAGTCCCATTGAACGTGCCAGCACCTCCGACGATCCCGGTTGCCGGCACAACGCCGTGGTTAACACCATTGTTCGCGTTTGCCGTGGAATCGACTGTGCTTAGAGTTCCCGGTGTCCCAAAGTGCCACACTGCGTCATAACCATTCGCCCATACGCCGGTCCTGTTCTCCTGGCTTGCATTGATGCTCGGGTTACCGTACCAAACAAATATCGTCGTATCTACGGTGTGGGACAGGGAGGGGACACGGACCCAATACGCGGCTGTTCCTGTCGTACCGCTATAACTGTCGATCTCGTAATTCAACATGCTCTGACCTGCCGCATCGGACGAGAATGCGACGTCGTAGCCGTACAGGTTTTGTAGCCGACCGCCATTTGCAACCGTCGCAAGGAACGGATAGGTGCCCGAAACGAGGACCGGGAAGTTCGCCTGATCCGTATTGGGAATCTTCGTGTGGTCAATAACGATTGGACGTTCGAAGCTATACCCATTTGACCCGCAAGACGGGGGGGATAGTGTGAGCGTTGCTGAAGCCGATTGAGCTGTATTTGCCTGACTTGTTGCCGTGACTGTTACTGTCTGTTGGGTGGCTATTGTGGGTAGCGCTGAATACAATCCTGAGGCGCTGATACTACCGGAACCTGAGGGGCTGATGGTCCAATTCACCCCCTGGTTGGCGATGCCGGCAACGCTGGCGCTGAACTGCTGCGTCTGACCTCCATAGAGCGATGCACTCCCGGGTGAGATGCTCACCGTCCCTGCAGTCGGCGAGGCAACTACGGACTCGGTCACCGGGGCAGACACGGCGTCCTGGAAGGCGTTCGCGTTACTGCTGATATACGAACAAACGATCGGGTCGATTCCTGGTGGAAGACCATTCAGTTGAAGTACTCCAGTGCCTGCTGAGCTTATGGGGGAGAACGATTCCACGTCTGGTCCGGAGCAAGTGACCGATCCTGTTGGCACCGCACCGTTCTTCGCAGTTAGTGAAACGTCGACTACCACCGGGCTACCCAACAGCGACTTCGACGGCACAAGATCGACTTTCAATGCCACCGGATTCGGCGGGCCAATCAACGTGAGCAATGCGGTCGCAGTGCCGGTCATTCCCTGCTCCGGCGATAACTGTACGGTGTATGTCCCTGTCTGCTGCAGAGTGGTGGGATTCAGGCTCAAGTTTTGGCAACTCGTTCCTCGACTGCATAGGGAGCTTGAAGCCAGCGGTGTGCCATCCGGGTTCTTTATGGTCACGTCCAGGTTGGCAAAACCACCATTGAAGTTGTAGTTGTAAAATTGCATGCTGACCGTCTGGCCCGTCGTGCCACCGAAGGTTAGATACTCCTGCTGCCCCGGCATGGCGAGGGGGATCGGCAAAGGAACTCCGGGCGTGATTGTGCCTAGTTGGTTGTTGAAGAGAGCCAATTCGAAATTGGTGCTCCCCGTCGATCCGGGTAGCGGAGCGATCATCAGCGTATAAATTCCAGTTGTCGGAAGAGCAATAGGATTTTGGAAATGGTTGTAGTCAGTGGATACGCAGTCGAACATATTTGTTGAAACGAGCGTTGTTCCATCAGGGTTGAAGATAGTCGCAGTGGCCGAACCACACGGACCACTAAAGTTGGAGTTGCTAAACAAGACACTCGTCAGTTGTCCCGCGGTGCCGTTAAAGATCAGAGGCGCCTGCTGTCCCGACGTGTTGATAGCCACCGATGCCCAGTTTCCTGCAGGGGAAGGTGTTATGCCAACCAATCCTGGGGTCACATTGAAAATCACATTTGCGATGACCTGGCCGCCGACTGTCACTACCACATTCTGATAGCCGATCTCGGTGCCGCTCGGGATTTGGATCTGGATCTGCGCATCGCTCCATGTCAACGCTACCGCTGGGAGTCCGCCGACAGTAACGCTGCTGCTTCCTTCAGCGCTTCCAAAGCCGGGTCCGGCGATCTTGAATAGCGTGCCTGCGGGGCCTGTAGCCGAGGCGGGGAGCAACCACACTGTCGCTGAACCCGACACAGCGGAGTTTGCCTGACTTGCCGCTGTGACGGTGACCGCCTGTTGCGAAGTGATGCTTGCGGGAGCAGTATAGAAGCCATTCGAGGTCAGCACGCCTAGTCCGCTTGGGACTGCGGACCAGGTCACGGCACCAGGACAGGTGTTCATGAGCGTTGCCGTGAATTGCTGGGTCTGCGATGCGTAAAGGAAAGCAGGAGCCGGGATGATGGCAACACTCTCATTGGACACTGTGTAGAACGTGGAAGGCGAGCTTTGATTGTTATACTCAGTGGCAATCCAATCGCCGGACCGGACCGAATCGGACAGACGCAACTCATCGATGCTGCCGATGAAGTTTTCCCCGTTACCAGCCTCTCCGATAAAATAATTTCCCGATGCAAATGACTCCTGGCTCGTGCTGGTCCCGCTGGGAATCCCGTCGATGTAAAAGCTGGCCGTGTTGCCGTCGTAGCTGATCACCACATGATTCCAGCCATCGATGTTCAGTGGACTCGAGGTTGCCCCCATTCCCGCGACATTTTCTTTCACCAATTGCAGAGTGTTGTTGTCTTGCAACATCCGTGCTTCCAACGCTTGGTTCGAGCCGGCAAAGAAGGCTCCTGTGTGAGCGGAAGCGGTGGGGTAAACCCAGGCAGATAAGGTAAAAGTGGAGATAGAAAACGGCGGCAGGTAGATGGCTTGCGATCCATTGAACGAGCCAGCGCCGGTGCCGAAGACTCCCGTTGTAGCGGTTGGCAGAGCATTGCCACCATTGCCGGCTATTCCATTGTTATTATTGGCGGTCGAATCTACTACGCTGACGCTTGAAGACGTAGTCTGCAGGTGATAAACGGCATTGAAACTGCTGTTCCACACCCCGGCCGGATTCTGCTGCGGTGCGTTAATGCTGGAATTGCCGTACCACATATAGATAGCTGTGTCTTGCGTGTGCGAGACGGTGGGAACATTGACCCATGCAACGACCTGCCCGTTAGCAGGGTTATATTCCTCGAATTCAAAATTCAGCATATTTTGGCCCGCGGCATCGGACGTGAATATGATGTCGTAGCCATTAGCGTTTGTCACGTGGCCGTTGTTAGCGGTGCTTGCAAGCAACGGATCGGTGGTATTGAACAGGAATGGAAAGTTTAATTGATCCGTGTTTGGAACCTTCGTATGGTCGATAACGATTGCACGTTCGTAGCCGTATCCGCTGGCCGTGCATGGCGGTACGATGACTGTCAGCGCAATGGTGGTGGAAGCGGTCAGGCTGCCGGACGTTCCCGTGACAGTAACCGTGGAGGTTCCGACAGTAGCTGTACTGCTGGCCGTCAGCGTGAGCACGCTGGTTTCTGTGGTGGGGTTGGGGGCGAACGCGGCCGTGACTCCGGCGGGCAGGCCTGAGGCGGAGAGACTCACACTGCTTGAGAATCCGTTCGCTCCCGTTACCGTGATGGTCGATGTGCCGGAATTGCCTTGGGCAATGATCAGAGATGCGGGTGAAGCGGTAAGTGTGTAGCTGGGCGCGGGTGTGATGGTCACGATTTGCGTCGCCGTTCCCGCCTTGTAGTTGGTGGTTGCTGTGACACTGGCCGTGATTGTCACCGTGCCTATTGCCGTCGGGGTAAACGTGGTGGCGCTCACTGTTCCCGATCCCGTGCCGTTGGCTTCAGTAAATGTCGGTGTCACCCCGGAGGTGGAAGTCGCAGCCAAAGTCAGCGGTGTGCCGTAGACAACCGTGTTGGAGTTCGTAAAGGTGATCACCGGCGTGCCCTGGACAACCGTGATCGTTGTATGGGCCGATGTGGCGGCGCCGAAGTTCCCCGTCGCCGATACACTACCTGTCACCACCACGGAACCTAATCCGGTGAAGGTCAGAACGCCGCCCGAAAGAGTCGCCGGTCCGGAGATCAGCGCGTAGGTCACTGCCTGGCCCGTCGCAGTGGCTACGCCGTTGTTCAGGTACGTCGATGTTGCCGTCAACGTCAACGGGGTGCCGTAGGCGCCCGATGTCGAAGTCACTGTGACTGTCGGAGTCGCCGCGCTTATGGTTACGGTTTGGGTCGCCGTCCCCGCCTTGTAGTTGGTGGTTGCTGTGACACTGGCCGTGATTGTCACCGTGCCTATTGCCGTCGGGGTAAACGTGGTGCCGCTCACTGTTCCCGATCCCGTGCCGTTGGCTTCAGTAAATGTCGGTGTCACCCCGGAGGTGGAAGTCGCAGCCAAAGTCAGCGGTGTGCCGTAGACAACCGTGTTGGAGTTCGTAAAGGTGATCACCGGCGTGCCCTGGACAACCGTCACAGAAACAGTTCCTGCAACCGTGGCGTAGTTCGTCGAAGCTGTCGGGGTGAATGTCACACTCTGCGATGCGGTACCACCGCTGGGAACCGTGGTCGGCGTCGTCCACGCAAAGGTTCCTGCAACTGACGCAGTGCCACCGGTCAGAGTGGAGGATGAAAGCGCCTGCCCATAGGTAATGCCGCTGGCCGTCGGCCATGCAGACACTGTCGGCGTCGCTAGCAGGTTTACGGTTACCGGCGCCTTCACGGCTGTATTCGCCACGCTGGTCGCCGTGATCGTCACGGCCAGCGGCGTCGTGACCGTTGTGGGCGCCGTGTATAACCCTGACGAACTGATTGTCCCGGCTCCGGTCGCAGGACTGATCGACCAGGTTACGCTCGTGTTCGTGCTTCCCACGACCGTAGCGGTGAACTGCTGCGTTCCGCCCGCCTTTACATTAGCCGAAGCCGGAGTGACGGTCACAGACACTGATTGAGTGCCCAATGACATGGTTTCCACGGGCACGAATGTCGAGGGAATCGTGACGGTGTTGCCGGAAAATATGGCGCTATGATTGTCGCTCTCGAAGGATGTAGTCTTGCTGGTGTTAGAAAAAGCAATCGTGTCAATCGTTGCGCCCGAGATAACGAAGCTGATGTACGCGAACGGTTCCGTTGAATCATTGGGGCTGACTGGATTCGGATTGCCGAAGTAGGCGCTAGTGTTGTAGGTGGCACCGCTATTCGCTTGGATTGTGCCGGTTCCATTGTTAAGGAACGTCAGCAGGTTCGCCGTGGTGAAGGTTCCATAAAGCGTGCTGCCGGAGTACAGGGCAACCGTGTTGTACTTGTCTCCCGCCGACCACCAAAAACCAAAATAGGAGACGGGATTCGTGAGGGTTAAAGAAACTGCACTGGTGCTTCCGCTATCGCCGCCCAGGCCGAGATAGTTCGTTGTAGTCGTGCTGGTAGGGGTATCTAAGGCTCCGCCATACTCGCCCGGCGACTCGATCGCAAATGGCTGAGTTGAGCTGCCGGTATATGTGCCGATCCCTGCGGTCGAAACATAGGCAGTCGTGTGCGTTCCTGTGCTTAGCGCGTCAAAGGTTTCGGTAGCCGCGCCAACCACGGAGGTCGATTGCACTCCCGGCCCAGAAAGATAGACTTGCAGTAGGCCTGAAATTGTGTAGACAGCCGTGGCCGTGGCTGATTGTGTGTCGCCCGTCGCGGTCGCCATCGCCTCAAGCGTCTCGCTCGACGATACCGTGATCGAGCCTGAGTATAGGTTCGATGAGGTCGATGGCGCTGTCCCGTTCGTCGTGTAGTAAATCTTTGACCCACTCGTCGAGTCCGTGATCGTGACCGTCTGAGCACCCGCGTAGGTTCCAGTTGCAAGGCTAATGACCGGTGTTGCCACCGTCGTTGCCCGAGCCAGAATTGGAGCGCCAGCAATCAGGAGAATAGTGAGTATCCGGAATAACGAGTGACAGACGAGGGACGAGCGTTTCATGCGAGGGCCTTTCTATGCAGCTTAACGACTCTTAAGAAATTAAGTCTCCGCAGGTTGCGCCTTTGCAATGCGGGTGAGATTGTCCTGAAACTCTACTTGTGGAGGAAAACTGGTTGCTGTAGCAAGGCATTGGCGAGGAGTGTTGCCCAGGCGGTAGCTGACTCGGAGTTGTTTTCGCAGGCAATATCCAGAAATGCAAGAGCGAAGCCTATCTCATCATTCTCTGCGGGTCCAGTGCTGAGTAGTTGTGAAATAGCAGCTTCGCTATGTCGCTGTTGAAGGTCGGCACTCAACCAACAAATGAGCGCAAGCTTCCATCAAGACATTTCCGGATTCGAAATGGATGGTCGACTTGACAGTCACGATGACTTGAAGCCGAAACAAGTTTTGGAAGACATAACTTGGACCTATTTTTCGCATAGATCCTAGCGTAAGTCAAACAAAACTTCATCGTGTGAGATGGATCACTGGATAGTAACCTAGTTTGTTTATCAAGTAATAAATACTATGTGACACACTTGAGATGGCCGCTTCGATGGCGAACAATGCCTCCACAGGCAGCACTCAGCTCGCGGTAATCACGCTTCTGCGGATACGCGACCCGCGCTCACGAGGAATTGACCGCCGGCGTTGAGCGGGGAAAGAGCGGAGCCCACTGGGAGTTTGACGGCTACTCGCCGTTCTATGGATGGGGAACGGGCGGGAGGCTTGAGACCACTTCGCTTGCGTTGGCCGCATTAGAAGCGGCGGGCAACAAAGCGGATGATGCGCTGGAAGACGATGCTCTGCTCTACCTGCTCCAAAACCGTGACGAATACGGCGTGTGGATGAGCGGCCAGGCAACCGTGCGCGTGCTGAAAGCGCTTCT
>Ga0302147_10000903_pt1 | contig 13568 bp, 10 predicted proteins | sample I_Bog_E3_2_FD_192438 | JGI IMG/M metagenome (GOLD analysis project Ga0302147, IMG submission 192438) | Peat permafrost microbial communities from Stordalen Mire near Abisko, Sweden - I_Bog_E3_2 | ecosystem: Environmental > Terrestrial > Soil > Wetlands > Peat | place: Sweden: Abisko, Stordalen...
ACTACGCCAGCTGTGGGGCGATCTACGGTAACGCAGTTTCGGCAATCAGTCCGGAGAATGCCCGACGAGCGTGTGCCATCGTCCGCAACCAATGGAAGGATTCGGCGTTTACCTGGATCATCGTCGACTCCCGGTGCATGATAACGATCTACACGTTGCATTTTTCTGATTCTGAGGCCGGGGCTGCTCATGAAGCCAATCGTTCCATTGTGTGCGAACTTCGCTCCGCAGGTTATCCACAGTACCGCTTGGATGTGGACACAAGGCATGCGAGTGGCGCTGAGTCTATTGTCAGAAGGATCAAGGCGGCATTTGATCCGTTGGCTATTTTTGCTCCGGGTCGCTACGAATCATGATGCGCCGCCGAGTGAAGATAACGGGTTTGGGCCCAGTGACCCCTGCGGGCATCGGCCGAGAGATTTTCTTCATTGGAATCAATGAGCCGCTGAGTCGCGCGCGAGAGGTCACCCGCTATGACGGCAAGGGTGGACCATATGTGGCCGCCGAAGTCCGCGGCTTCAAATTAACTGATTGGGTGCTCGAGAGCCGAAACCCGAAGAGAATACCTCGCCAAACGCAGTTCGCACTCGCAGGCACGGCGCTTGCATTGTTGGATGCGGGTATCTCGCTGAGCGACTTGAAGAAGCTCGATCCTGTCGTCGTCAATGGAAGCGCATTGCAGGATCCGGAGATTAGCCAGCGTACCTACACCGGAGTTGCAACCAAAGGACCTCGCTTTGCCGTGCCGGCAGCAATTTACGATGCCGGCCCAAGTTCGATATCGAGCGCAATCGCCAAGTTGATTGGGACGCAATGCCGTACGATGGCCATGCACAGCGCATGCTGCGCGGGTTTGGATGCAATCGGTCATGGAACGGAAATGATAGCCAGCGGCCAGGCTGACATCGCGGTGTGCTGCGGCACCGAAGCGCCCGTGTTTAACCAGCCGATGCTTGAACTCACCATGGCAAAGCTGTCGCCCCGTAATTCTCGCGTCCCAACGGAGATGGGGCGTCCTTTCGATCTTTGGCGGAACACGGGTGTGATTGGAGAAGGAGGCTGCGTTATAATCCTGGAGTGTGAAAACAGCCCGAGGCCAGCCTACGCCTGGATCGGAGGGTATGCTTACGGTAACGATGACGAGGGTGTGCCTGCCAATGGGCTTGCCGAAACGATGAGGATGGCCCTTGCGAATGCGAATTGCTTGCCTGCGTCGGTCGACTACATAAACGCATGGGGACCGGGGCACACAGAGATTGATAGGGTCGAAGCCGATTGCTTGTGCCAATTGTTTGGTGACCGGATCGCTTCGATCCCGGTGGCATCCATCAAGGGAGCGATAGGGAATCCCCTTGCAGCGGCAGGGAGCATTCAGGTCTGCAGCACGGCGCTTTCCCTGAATACGGGTCGGATTCCTCCGACCGTCAATTGGGGGACCCCGGACCCGGAATGTCCTTTGAATCTGAGCACCTCGGCAAGGGATGTCGGATGCACGGTGGCGCTCATTAATTCACACGGACTTTGTGGGACCAATGCATCAATGGTCCTGTACAAGGAATGAACCCGGCAAATTTAGCAGCCTTCGTGGTGAGCCTAGTGGTTGGGCTCGGCGTCCTCTACGCAAATCCCAAGCGCCACATCAACCGCGCGTTCTTCCTTCTTTCGGTAAATGTCTCCGCTTGGGTCCTGAGTCTCGCATGGCTGACCGCGGAACCGGTGATCCCAAATCCTGTGCTTTGGATACGCATCGCTAGCGCTATTGCGGCATTCATTCCACTTCTGCTTTGGGTCATAAAGGATTGCGCGAAAGGAGCTGATCTTGGGTGGAGCAGTCTGAAGGCCGGTTGGCCCTGGGTGGTGGTGGCCTTTTGCATGGTGGCACTCTGTTTCTCTAGGTACTTTATCCCGTTTGAATCCACGCGCGAGCATCCGATGAGGGGTTTTGGTTGGACGCTGTACGCACTGGTAAACGCGGGAAGCTATGTGGTACTGCTCGCTGAGGCCGTATCCAGTGTCCAGTCCTTCTCGGGCTTACAAAAGATCGAGATCCAGACCCTGCTATTCGGGGGCACCGCTTCCGGCTTCACGGGCGTGGCGATGATGGTGCTGGGAACGGTCTTCAATATTCCCGCGCTTTCCCGATCAATCCCTATGGTTATCGTCGTCTTTTACTCGTTTACCGCTTGGGCGATAACGACACAGAAGATCTTCGATGCGCGACACCTATTCCGATCGGGCATTCAGCTAGCGGTGTCGATTGGTGCGGTCGCTTTCATCATTGGCTTAGCGAACAAAGTGCCGCCGACACAGGTTCCCAGAACGCTCGTAATCATCCTGTGTGCGTCTCTTATCACCCTCGTATTCAATCAGTTTAATCGCCATGTACTGAAGGCGACCCTTATGGGTGGCGACAAAGAGGGGCAGGGCGTCCGAGCGGCAATCCTTGCGACGGGCCGGGAAGAGTTTGACCGGGAGGTTCTGATTCGAAGGTTTGGAACAATCCTCGAGCATTGGTCCCGAGTTGATCATGCCCATTTTCTGATCTTGTCGAAGGAACAATATTCCAATGGTAACGTCAGCCTTCCGTATTCGTACCCAGGAACTAAAGAGCTCCTGGCGGGCACTTGGGCAACTCCGGAAAGTTTGCTCAGGCAAAGGGAGGGAGGGGGACGACGTGAGCTTGCCGAATTCCTCAAGGAAAATCACCTGAGCGTGATGGTGTGCGCACCAAGCGATGAAGGCAGACCGCCGTTTATTTTGGCGTTGGAAGTGAGGCGCGATCGAAGTCCGTTTACGTGGTCTGACATCAAGTTGCTCCAGGAGTGGACAACCATAATCGAGAACACCCTTTCTCGAATCAGCCTCACCCAGCAGGCGCGGGAATCCGAGCAACTTCGCACTGCAGGCCTTTTGGGGGCCAGCCTCGCCCATGAGATCCGCAACCCCCTCGTGACGCTGAAGACGATAGCCCAGTCTGCAGCGACGCGCTATAGCGATCCCGAATTCCGAAGGCTCTTGATTGAGCTGGTTCCGGCCGAGATCGAGAGGATTGAGGGCCTCGTGAGCGGCCTGATGGATCTGGGAAGGCCGCAGTACCCGCATTTTGAAAGCATCAGCCTAAACGAGGTGGTGGAGACAAGCGTCAAACTGGTCCGGCCGAAAGCCTTGGACGAATCCGTGTCGCTGACCTGCGTGTTGGGTGCAGATCCCGACGTGATTAATGCCGACCGAGCGTCGGTAAGGCAGGTGATTCTCAATCTGGTGATGAACGCCATTCAGGCGGTCGCCGAGAACGACGGAAGACGGGAAGTGCGGGTTCACACACTCAACGGAGAGACTACCCTGGTACTGGAGGTCTCGGATAACGGTCCGGGAATGCCTGAGGACATGCGGGAAAGGCTCTTTCAGCCCTTTACGACCAGCAATAAAACCAGTGGGATGGGTCTGGGACTAGCTATCACTGCGGATCTTGTAAAACTACACCACGGTCAAATTATCTTGGTAGAGGGGAACGATGTTGGCACAACTTTTCGGGTAACCCTTCCATGTCAGCAACCTTCATACTAACCTCTCAGGACTCTGAGCTCGCGTCTGAGTGGGCGCGCCAGCTACCGGTACCGCCTTTGGCGATCGCGGGAGGGGATGTTTTGTTGAGGGAATTGCTTCGGCCCGGGGCGCGAGTCTGGATCCGGGATATTCGCGACCCTGATGCGCAGTGCCCGGCCCATCCGGATACAGTGATGATTTTGGTGGGAGAGCCCAGGAGCCTTCCCTTTGAGGAGGCAAAGGCCAGTCGCTCTAATACCTACTGTTTGTCGTATGAGGAAAGCAGGATTCAGCTTTCCAGGCTTTCCCCGGTCGCTGCGGAACTGGCGCAGAACCGGGCTGTCCTTTCTGTCCTTCAAGATCGCCCTAAGAGGGTTGATCAGACGACAAACGATCCTTTTGACTCAGTTCGCCGCGGGAGCGACGACCTCGAGTTCCTCGCGGCGGCCATCGATCACCTGGAAGACCGGTCGCGGATCATCGATGAATTTCGCAGGGGTGTGCGTTTAAGAATTCGCTCATCAAGGGTTGCGGTGTTCCTGCGTGATGGGAAGCGATACTTTGCTGAAACGGAAGGATGGGAGTGCTCGCAAAATCACGACCTTGTCCGCTGGCTTCAGGAGCATGCGGCCATAGTGGATCCGTCTACCTTGGAGTCAGTGGAAAGCGCAGCCACCGAGACCGCGATTCGCCAGAAACTTGGCGAATGGAATTCGCGCCTGCTTGTCCCGCTGGAGGTCTATGGGGCCCTCGAGGGCTGGATTGTATTTGGCCCCCGTGCTGACGGCCGGTCTTACTCCATGGCTGACCGCGATGACGCGCTGATGATGGTCAGGCTATTCTCGCGGCTCCTCGGGCAGCACAGGATGCTGCAAAAGGCCATAGCCGTGCAGAAGGATGTGGGCCTGCTGCAGAAATTTGGGCCGAAGTTCTGCGTGATCGGAGCCTCGGGAAAGACCGAGGAGGTGCTTCCCGTCGAGGCACGCGAGATGGCGGCCATTGCACTTCGCGAGGGAAAGCGCATCGAACGCGAATACGGGAGAATCCGGGTTGCCGCGGGACCCATCCCTGGATTCGGCGGGTGCTGGGTCTGGTGGGACGAGTCGGCGATGACGGCCGAGTCCACCGCCCAGAAGCGCGAGGCCGAACGCCATCAGATACTAAATGACCTGGGAATCATGATCTCGCACGAGCTCGCGAACGCGATGTTCTCGGTCAGCACCTACTTCCAGCACCTGAAGCGCCAGAGGGCGCCGGAAGATGCCGTTCATCCGCTGATTGAGCGGGTGGGCAAGGACATGGAGAGGATGAAGGCGATGCCGCATCTTCTGAGCACCCTGTACGAGATGTCCAAGCAGCCCACGAGCCCGGTGGACATGAAGCGGGTGGTTCAGAATGTGGCAAAGGAGTCGGGGGGCACGGCCAACACCCCGGAAAACGGCCCGGTTATTTGGGGGCATGAGAAGAACCTGCAGGACGCGCTCCTTTGGCTCTGCCGGGAGATCCTTGAGACCAAGGACACGATGGAGCCCGTTGCGCGGGAGGCGAAGATCACCCTCTCCCTGCAGCAGAGGCGTCGGGGCGATGAGTCGATTTGCCTGGTCACCATTTCCTATCCGGGACTCCGGATGGACCAGATAAAGGTGGGGGAGGCCACGTCGACGGAGGAATACCCTACGGTTCCTGTCTACCTTGCGCGCGAAGTCATCCGGTTCCATTATGGGACGATCCACGTGGGACAAGGCCTGGATGGACCCGAGCTCATGATTGCTCTTAAGTCTAGACGGGTGAATGCGATAGCAGAGGTGGGACCCCTGGCGAAAACGGACTCCGCCTCTCCCTTCAGGCCTGCGGGCGGGGTAATATCTTCGTCTGACCCCGAGGAATTTCCGGCGTCCGCATGAGCGGCGAGTCAGACGGCTGGGACAGCTGCGTTTCCCGATGGGCAAAGTCTAGGCCCGATATCAGCGCCCTGGTGCAGATCGGTTCAAGGGCCCAGGGCGGAGCGACCGTCGACGAATGGTCGGACTACGATTACCACCTGGTCACCTCGAGGCCTGAGGCCTACCGCGACGGTTCCTTTGCCCGGGAACTGGGGAAATGCTGGGTTTCAGGCGCGCAAGTTGCATTTGGCAACGCAGTAAAGATTACAGCGGTCTATGAGGGAGCGCTGGAGGCGGACTTCGTCGTCCTTAGCAGCCTCGATGTCAGGATCGTCATGGCAGCCTTGAAATGGCCTTCCACCGCGCGGTTCTGGCCAAGGGCCCTCAGGCTTGGGGTCGAGAGCTTCCAAATCGTCGCGGCACCGGGGTGGAGGGTGATCAAGGGGGGGGCGGCATGGGAGCGTCGGTATTCCAGGGTCAGCCCGCTTCGCTCCGTCCTTTCCGAGCGCGAGTACACCCAATTGTGCGGTGAATTCTGGACGCAGCTGGTCTGGGCGGCAAAGAAGGCGGTCCGAGGAGAATACCGTGCAAGCCAGAGGGCGCTGCATCTTCACCTGCTTGAAAACACCATGCGGATGCTCCAGGAGCAGGCGCTGCTCGAGGGGCGAAAGGCCTATCCCCTGAGTCGGCGGGCCGAGGGCTGGCTGACGGAGCGAGAGCTAAGGGGGACCGACATCGATTCCGCACCGAGCGGGGCGCCCCTCCTTGCCGCGCTTGAGAAAATCTCCGGAACTTTCGCGGAGTCCTCGGCTGCAGTTGCAACGCTGCGCGGTTGGAATACCTCGCAGCAGGGCGAAGTGACCGCCTGGCTCGGCGAGAAGAGGCTCAGCTTGACTGGAAAAGCTCGGCAATAACGTCCTCAAGCGGGACGTCCTCGATCGTGATGTCCGCGACAGGACCCGTGGCCAGGACCTCCTGGGCCACCGCGACGACATCGTCGCTGGAAACTCGCAGGGTGAACGAGCCATCGTCGTCCCGCTTGGTCTCGCCGTACTTGGAGCGCCACGCCTCGTTGAACGTGGCGTCCTTGGGGATGAAACGGACAATCTTTTTGCGGCTGCCTGAGCCCGCCTCGAGGCGGTCCAGCTGGCCGTCGTAGATCTTGCGGCCCTTGTGGATGACAATGACCCGCTCGCAGAGCTCCTTGATGTCTGCCATGTAATGGCTGGTCAGGACGATGGTGACCTTGTGGCGCCGGTTGTAGTCGCGCAGGAACAGGCGCACCGCCCTCTGCGAAACGACATCGAGACCGATCGTGGGCTCGTCCAGGAAAAGGACCTTTGGGCGGTGGATGAGCGCGGCGATCAGCTCCATCTTCATCCGCTCGCCGAGCGAGAGTTCGCGGACCATGACGTTGAGCTTCTCGCTCACGCCGAGGAGCGTGACGAGCTCGTCCAGGTTCTTCTTATAGTCATCCGCGGGCAGCCCATAGATGGCCCGCAAGAGGGCAAAGGACTCGATCGCGGGCAGGTCCCACCAAAGCTGATTCTTCTGCCCAAGCACCAGGGCGAAGATTCGCCGGTAGGCGTTCTCCCTTTTCGTGGGATCGAAGCCTGCCACCCGCGCCGAGCCCGAGGTGGGAAAGATGAGCCCTGAGAGCATCTTCAGGGTCGTTGTTTTTCCTGCACCGTTGGGTCCCAGGAAGCCGACGAATTCGCCCTCGGCGATCGAAAAGGTCACGTCCTTTGCCGCCGCCGTCTCGTCATAGGTGCGGTTAAATAGGCCCTTAACGCCGCCCCAGAAGCCAGGCTGCTTCCTGTAGGTGCGGAAAACCCGGGTCAGATTTTTCACTTCGATCATGTTCGCGATGAAAGAAGCACAACTACGCGGTCAGATCGAACCCAGCTTGGAGAAATCGAGCACGGTGTGGCTGATGAGGCCCGCCTCCAGGGCGGCCCGGTCCGTCATAGGGGACTGGGGGGACGTGTCCTCGCCCAGCTTGAACACGAGCTGGTGTGCCCCGTTCTCAGGCTGGGGGCTGAAGAGGCCCGGTAGCATCACTCTGGCCGGTATCGTACGGCTCACCCGAGACGCGTCCGTGCACGGGTAGGGGAAGTTCACATTGTGAACAATGAAGCTGCGCCGGGGCGTGCCCTCCACCAGGTCTCGTGCGATCCTGGCCGCATGGCGTGCACTGGCCTGAAGGGTGGCGAGAAGCTCCTCATCGGGCTTCCCGCCCAGGTCCTTGATCCGCTCATACACTGGAACATCAAGACTCTGTGAAAGCGCGATGCCGGGAAGGCCATGCAGGGCGCCCTCGCAGGCGCCGGCCACGGTCCCGCTGCCAAGGATGAACCCGAGGCTCGCGTTCAGGCCGACGTTGATCCCGCTCAAGACCGCGTCGGGCGCCGAAGGAAGGAGGTGGTCTATCCCGATATTCACGCAGTCGCTTGGCGTGCCGTCCACGATCCAGGTAGGACAGCCAAGACCCAGGTCCGCCTTTTCCGAGCGCACGGGCCTGTGGCGGGACTTGGAGGCCCCCGTCCAACTTTGCTCTATCTTGGGAGCAACGACAAAGACCTCGTGGTCCGCGGCGATGAGCGCGCGGACCAGCTCGTGCAAGAAGACGCAGCCGATGCCGTCGTCGTTCGTTACAAGAAGCCTCACCCCTTAGGACTGGGCTGTCTCGGATGCAGGAGCGCCTTCGCCCTGCTTCTGAGCTTCCATTTCCTTCATGGCGGCCTTGCGCGAGAGGCGCACCTTGCCGGAGCGCTCGTCAATGCCGATGCACTTGACCCAGATCATGTCGCCCATCTTGACGACGTCCTCGGTCCTGCGCACCCGGAAATCGGCCAGCTCCGATATGTGGACCAGGCCTTCCTTGCCGGGCGTGCACTCGACGAAGCAGCCGAAGTCCTTGATGCCGGTCACGCGGCCATTGTAGAGCTTGCCGGTCTCGATCGGGGCGCCGCCGCCACCGCCGCCACCGCCGCCGCCGCAAAGGCCGTCGATCTCCTGGATGGCGCGGGCCATGGCCTCGCCGTTGTTGGAATAGATGAAGACCTTGCCGGAGTCGTCTTCGGCAATGTCGATCTGCGCGCCGGTTGTCTCGGTGATTCGGCGTATGGTCTTACCACCGGGCCCGATCAGCAGGCCGATCTTCTCGGGGTCGATCTGGATCGTCTGGATCCGGGGGGCATACTTGCTCAGGTCGGCGCGGGGCGCCGGCATGACGGCAAGCATCTTGCGAAGGATCTCTATCCGGGCGTCGCGGGCCTGGAAGATGGCCGTCTTGGCGATCTCAAAGGGCAGGCCGTTGATCTTCAGGTCGAGCTGGAAGCCCGTGATGCCCTTGGTCGTGCCCGCGAGCTTGAAGTCCATGTCGCCGAAGTGGTCCTCTTCGCCGATGATGTCGGTGATGGTGACCCACTTTGCGATCGAGCCGTCGGCGGCGTTGTCAGTCATCAGGCCGCAGGAGATGCCTGCGACCGGTGCGATGATCGGGACGCCGGCGTCCATGAGCGAGAGGCAGCCGCCGCAGATCGACGCCATCGAGGTCGAGCCGTTTGAGGCCATGATCTCGGACACGACGCGGATCGAGTAGGGGAACGCATCCTCCGGGGGGAGAATCGGCACGAGCGAGCGCTCGGCCAGGGCTCCGTGCCCAATCTCGCGGCGGCCGGGGGAGCCGAAGCGCCCCGTCTCACCGACCGAGAACGGCGGGAAATTGTAATGGAGCATGAAGCTCTTGCTGGTGGCGCCGCCGGTCAGGCCGTCCATGTCCTGAGCCTCCTTTGTCGGCCCGAGGGTGGTGATGACCAGGGCCTGGGTGTCGCCGCGCTCAAAGAGGGCGCTGCCGTGTACCATCGGGAGCACGCCGGCCTCGCAGCCGATTTGCCGGAGGGTCTTGGCATCGCGCCCGTCTGCGCGCACGCCGCGCTCCAGCACGGTCTTGCGGTAGGCCTTGTACTGCAAGTCCTCGAAGACGACGTTCAGGTCGACATCGCTGAACTTGCCCTCGCCGAGTTCCGCCACGAGCGCGGCTTTGGCCTCTTCCTTGATGGCCTTAACATTGGCTCCGCGGGCGGCCTTCTCCTTGCCGAAGATGGCGTCCGGAATCTTGGGCCCGGCTATCCGCTCGATGATCGCGCGTGCCTCGGGCGAGGCTCCGACGATCGGGAACGTGGCCTTCGGTTTGCCGGCGATCGAGACGAGCTCCTTGATTGCCTTGATGATCGGCTGGATGGCCTTGTGGGCAAACTCGAGCGCCTCAATGAAGCGATCCTCGGGAAGCTGGTCGGCGCTGCCCTCGATCATCAGCATGTCCTTTTCATTGCCGACGTAGATCAGGTCGAGCGAGGAGGAGAACATCTGCTCGATCGTGGGATTGGCGATGAACTGGCCGTCGATAAGTGCGATGCGCGAAGCAGCAATCGGCCCGTTCCACGGAATATCGGAGATGGCGAGGGCGGCACTGGCGCCGTTCACCATGGCGATGTCGGCTTCATTCTTCTGGTCCGCAGAGAGGAGGATGCCAACGATCTGGACCTCGTTCAGGAAACCCTCGGGGAAGAGGGGGCGGCAGGGACGGTCGCAGAGGCGGGAGGTCAGAATCTCCTTTTCGCTCGGGCGGCCTTCGCGCTTGAAGTAGCCGCCGGGGAAGCGGCCCGCTGCGTGGTACTTTTCGCGGTAGTCGACGGTCAGCGGAAACCAGTCCTGGCCCGGCTTGGTGGTCGCGGCAACCGTCGTGGCGACGAACACGTTGGTGTCGCCGACGGTGACGTTCACGGCGCCGTTCGCGAGTTTGCCGATCGAGCCGGTTGAGAATGTGATCCCGTATTCGGGGACGATAACGTTGTGTTTCTGATTCATGTCTTTGATTTCTTTGGTCTTAAGTAACTGTCGACGGCGTCATTTATGGGTGCCTGTCGAGGTATCTTTCATGGGTGGCACAGGGCGCGCGGGCCCTGCGTGCTTCCGTCGGTCTCGCTTTTGGATTCGAGAGATTTCCGTTTGGCGCCCCCCCGGGTGCCCGCTTCAGGCTGCCTGGGCGGCAAACGGAAATGTCCCGCCTCCGTGTCGAGTGTCCTAATGACAACAGGCGACCCGCGGATCGGGTCGCCTGTGTGGCGAAAGCGTTATTTGCGCAGATTCAATTTCTGCAGCAGTTCGTTGTACTTGGGCAGATTATGGTGCTTGAGGTAATCGAGCAGCTTGCGACGGCGGCTCGCCATCTGGAGCAGGCCACGGCGGGAGTGGAAGTCCTTCCTGTGGGTCCGAAGGTGCTCGGTCAGATGGTTGATTCGTGCTGTCAGGAGAGCGATTTGCACCTCGCTCGAACCGGTGTCCTTTTCGTGGATTTTGTACTCTGCGATGATCTCGGGCTTAACGACTGTAGGCATTTTGTATGTAGTTGTGTTGCATGACTGTAGAGAGCCCTTGCAGGCTCCGTGCCACCAGCCCCACCGAAGAATTTCCTCGGCCGAGCCGGCGTCACCGTTCCAGCCCGGCGGGATGCCGGACCAGTCATGGCGGGCCCCTCAACTGTCGGGAACCCACTGACGCAAGGGAATAACTTCAAAAAGCGCGGACTTGGGCGCAAGGCCAAAATTCAGGGCCCTTTTCAGCCCTGGATGAGGTGGAGCCGCTTTACCCCTGAGCAGCCGGGGATCTTGCGGACCCTTTCGAGGATCTCGGCCCTGTTCATAAAGAGCTCGTTTCTCACCACGGCATGGGTGGCATGGATGATCAGTCGGCCCAGCTCGTCGATCCTCACGGCGTTCGAGTATGAGGCATTGGCCGGACCGACGACCTCAGGCCACTTGTCCCGAATGGCCTGTTCAGCCGTGGGACCCCGATGCCGTATTTGGCCTTCAGGGCATCGATCACCTCGGCAACCCCCATCGAGGGTTTGCGGCGGATGCCCTTTGGGTCCTCGGAGGGAATTTTCCGCAGGGAGGAGATGAGGTCCTCGGCCAGCCTGCTCAGCCTATGGGGCTCGTCCTGCATGGCGTTAGGTTGTAGTCCCGGCCAGCGAGGCCCTTACGGCCCCAAAAACATCCTCCACGGAATGAAGCCGGACGCAGAAGTTGTGATAGGAGTCGCCTGGGATGCATTTATCGGGGGCGACACAGGCCCGGCACGGCATCGGGGAAACGAGCTGGATGTGCCCCTTTCCGTGGGGCTTAAAGAGCACGGGATTCTGGGAACCGTAAAGGGCGACGACCCGGGTGCCCACCGCGGCGGCGACGTGCATGGGACCGCTGTCATGGCAAAGCAGGAGGGTGGAGACGCTTGCCAGGGCGGCTAGGCTCGGGAGAGAGAGGGGTTCCTCCACGGTGAGAAGGTGGGTCTTCGCCTTTGCGCGGATCGAAGCGATCAGCCTTCCCTCGGCCGGTCCGCCGACGAGCACGGCCTGCAGGCCCAGCTCGTCCTGGGCGCGGTCGCATACGGCGGCAAACCGCTCATGCGGCCAGATTCGCCAGGCGCTGCGGCTGCCGGGGTGGACGAGTAGCGTGCGGCCCTGCGCTCCGACAAAGCGCTTCCACTCGAGGACGTCGGCCTCCCTCGGGATGAGCCGCACCTCCCGGGTTGCCACCGGGACCCCGGCGGGCCCGAGCGCCTTCAGGTAATACTCGCTGATGGGCTGCGCCTCGTGCTCCGCCTCCGGCTCGTACGCCACATCGGTGTAGAGCGGGCGGAGCTTGAGCGGATGGGCGCCGTGGTGGAGCGCGATCCGCATGGGGGCACCGCTTAGCCTGGAGATGAGCGCCGTCTTCTCGGTGTTGTCGATGTCGAGGACATGCGTGAAGCGCTCCCTGCGGATCCTCCCAATAAATCCCGGCCAGGAGGCAACGCCCTGCGGCAGCTCGATCGTTGCGTTGACATCGGGGTTTAGGGTCAGGATCCCGGCCCACGCCGGTTCTACCAAGGCCACGATGCGGGCCTCGGGCCAATGGAGCCTCAGGTTCCTGAAGAGCGACCCGAGGAGCACCACGTCGCCCAGGTACCTGCGCCGGATGACGAGAATCCTCTGGGGGGGCTGCATGGGGCGTTCGGCCGGGAGCCGATCAGGAGGCCTCGGTCCGCTGCCGGTCGTAGAGCGTGCGGTAAAGACCCTCGGTCGCGTAGAGCTCGGCGTGATTTCCCCGGGCGACGATCGAGCCCTTGTCAAAGACAAGAATCATGGAGGCGTCGCGGATCGTGCTGAAACGGTGCGCGATGATGAGCACGGTCTTGCCCACAACGAGCTTCTTCAGCGCGTCCTGGATCATCTGCTCGCTCTGCGAGTCCAGGGCCGACGTGGCTTCGTCCAGGATGAGGATCGGCGCGTTGCGTAGGAACGCGCGGGCAACCGCGAGGCGCTGCTTTTGGCCGCCCGAGAGGCGCGCTCCCCGTTCGCCGACCACCGTGTCGTAGCCGTTCGGAAAGGACCGGATGAACTCGTCGGCGTGGGCCTGGACGGCGGCCGCACGCACCTCGGCTGGCGTGGCATCCAAGCGCCCGAGTCGAAGGTTGTTTTCGACCGTGTCGTTGAAGAGCATCGGGTCCTGGGAGACGAGGGCGATGTTCCTCCGGAGGTCGGCCAGGCGCATCTGCCGGTTATCAATCCCGTCGATCTCGATCCTGCCTTCGTCGGCGTCAAAGAACCGGGGCACGAGATTTGCGAAGGTGGTCTTTCCGGCCCCGCTTGGACCCACCAGGGCGCACACGGTCCCGGCAGGGATCTCGGCGGATACGTGAGTCAGCACGGGCTCGTCGGACTTGTAGGCGAACGTCACGTCCTTGAACGAAATATTCCCGTGGGAGCGGCGGACCTCGACCGGGTTCGGGGGGTCTTTGATCGTTACCGGCTCGTTGAACACGACCTCGAGGCGGTCGAGGGAAGCTTCACCCCTCTTTATATCATTGTTGATCGCACCCAGCTTCTTGATCGGGTCATAGCTCAGGAAGATCGCTGTTACGATGGCCAGAAATGACTTCAACTGGACCCCGGCGAAATAGGCGTAAACAAAGACGACAGCTATGCCGAAGGCTGAGATGATCTCGATCGAGGGCGTGAGGGCCAAGGCATACTTGGCAACCTTTAGCTGCACCTTTATCAGGGCACTCGTCTCAAGGGAGAACGCCTGGGCCTGG
>Ga0302147_10000943_pt1 | contig 13315 bp, 9 predicted proteins | sample I_Bog_E3_2_FD_192438 | JGI IMG/M metagenome (GOLD analysis project Ga0302147, IMG submission 192438) | Peat permafrost microbial communities from Stordalen Mire near Abisko, Sweden - I_Bog_E3_2 | ecosystem: Environmental > Terrestrial > Soil > Wetlands > Peat | place: Sweden: Abisko, Stordalen...
CTGGGACTGGCGCTGCTTAGGGTTTCCTTCCTCTACACGCGCTTCGGAACTGTCCTTCGCAAGTTCCTTCAGGTCCGAGACCGCAATTCCGTGTGCTGGGGTTCACGGAATCCCAGGTCTCAAAAGCGAGACCTGGGGCACCCAGATTCATGCAGGATCATACGGTTAGAGACTTAAGCCGAGTGCGAGTTATGAAGTTCTTTCAAGCGAGTTACCAGTTCGGCTCACTTGGCGCGTGGCCAGTTTACGATCGGTTACAATCGGGAGCACAGAACGGCACCCTACATCCATGACGACAACGGAATCGAGCTTTACCGGCGAAATGCAGGCGAACCCCGCTGAACCTCCGCGCAGTACACGTGGTTTTTGGGCGCTGATTGTCACGCAGTTTCAGGGCGCATACAGCGACAACATTCTGCGCAATCTCCTGCTCTCAATCATTGTTGGCATGGGGATGGCCAGGAACCAGCGCGAGAGCTTTGTCTCCATGGTTACGCTGATGTTCTCCGTGCCGTTTGTGATCTTCAGCATGCCCGGCGGGTGGCTGGCAGACCGCTTCAGCAAGCGGCAGATCACCATCTGGACCAAGGGTATGGAGATCGGCTCCATGGTGGTCGCGACCGCGGGCCTGGCCGTTCAATCGCTGACAATATCGCTTGTAGCGCTCACGCTGGTGGCCACGCAGGCGGCGCTGTTTGGGCCCTCGAAGTACGGCCTGCTGCCGGAACTGCTGCCGGCCAAGCGCTTGTCATGGGGCAACGGCGTCATTGAGCTGGGAACGTTTCTCGCCATCATCGTTGGCACAGTAACTGGCGCTACGATGGCGGAGCGTTTCCACGGGCACGAGATATATGCCGGCTATGTGCTGCTGTCGCTTGCCTGTGTGGGACTGCTGACCAGCTTCGGCATCGATAAGGTTCCGCCCGCGGCGCCCACCAAGAAATTCCGCGCTAACATCGCCGGTGACCTCTGGCATCAGATCAAATTGATGCATCGCGATCCGCCGCTGTTTCTGGCTGTCGCCGGCAATACCTATTTCTGGTTCCTCGGTTCGCTGCTGTTTTCAACCATCGTGGTCTACGGTCCGGATGTGCTGCACATCGGGCAGACCAAGACTGGGTATCTGAACGCCACACTGGCTGTCGGCATTGGCATCGGCAGCATGATTGCCGGACTGCTGAGCGGCAACAAGATCGAGTACGGGCTCATTCCACTGGGCTCAATCGGCATGACGGTAACGGGCCTGCTGCTCGGAGTCACTCATCACGGATTGCTGGGCTCGGCTTTGCTTCTCGGCGCGCTCGGCTTCTGGGCGGGCTTCTATGCCGTGCCGGTGAATGCGCTCATTCAGCATCGGCCAAGAGAGGAAGACAAGGGCGGAGTTATTGCCGCGGCAAACCTGCTTTCATTCATAGGGATTGCGCTGTCGGCGGGCGTTTACTACGTCTTCACGGAATACATCCATCTGGATCCGCGCGGCGTGATTGTTGCCGCCTCATTCATTACCGCAGCGGGAACTGTGTATGTGCTGATCCTGCTGCCGGAGTGGTTTGGGCGGCTCATTCTGTTCTTTGTCACGCACACCATCTACCGCGTCAAGGTTGTTGGGCGCGACAACTTTCCTGACAAAACGGGCGCCCTGCTTGTCTGCAACCACATGTCCTTCGTGGATGTGGCTTTGCTGATCGCGTCGACGGACAGGCCGATCCGCTTCCTCATGTACAAGGGCATTTACGAGCACAAAATCATCAAGCCGTTCGCGAAGATGATGAAGGCGATTCCTATCTCGAGCGAACAGCGGCCCCGCGACATGATTCGCTCGCTGCACACCGCCAGCGAAGCTCTTCGCCAGGATGAAGTGGTCTGCATTTTTGCCGAGGGACAGATCACACGCACCGGCCAGTTGCTTCCCTTCCGCCGCGGGCTCGAACGCATCATGAAAGGCGTGGAGGTTCCCATCATTCCCGTAAATCTGGATGGAGTCTGGGGAAGTATTTTCAGTTTCGAACGCGGGCGATTCTTATGGAAGATGCCGCGGCGCATTCCGTATCCCGTGACGGTGAGCTTTGGAACACCGATGGCGCCGGCATCGACGGCGATCCAGGTACGCAGCGCGGTTCAGGAGCTGCACGCGGAAGCATTCCAACGGCGCAAGCCACGTATGAAAACTCTTGACCGCGCCTTTGTGCGCACGGCCCGTCGGCATCCGCTGCGCTTCATGATGGCGGACGGCAAGACTCCCAAGGTGACGTTTGGTTCGGCGCTCACCAAGACAATGTACATAGCGCGCAGGCTGCGTTATCAGATTGGCGAGGAACACATGGTAGGCATGTTGCTGCCTCCATCCGTCGGCGGAGCGCTTGCCAACTATGCGCTCATGCTGCTGGGCAGGATTACCATCAATCTGAATTACACATCGTCGAGCGAGGTTATCGCGTCCTGCGCGAAGCAATGCGGCGTGGATGTAGTGATCACTTCGAAAGCATTCGTCGAGCGGTTTCCGAATCTCGTGATTCCTGGGCGAACACTTTTTCTCGAAGACGCATTGGCTGCTCCGCGGTTCAGTGAAAAACTGCCTGCACTCCTGCTTGCGTGGCTGGTGCCGTCCGCACTGCTGCGCCGCGTGATGGGCGCAACCAAAGAGCCTGCTTCGCCGGTTGTTCCCGGCACAAACGGGCCCGAGGCTTCCGCTGTCGATCAACTGGCGACCGTGATCTTTTCCAGCGGAAGCACGGGCGATCCCAAGGGCGTGATGCTGACCCACTACAACATCACGTCCAACATCCAGCAGGTGTCGCAGGTCTTCATGCTCGACGGGCGGGATAAGATCCTCGGCATTCTGCCGTTCTTTCACTCGTTCGGTTTCATGGCCGCGCTGTGGATGCCGGCGACAAACGGCGTGGGCGTGGTCTACCATCCCAACCCGCTGGACGCGCAGGTCATCGGCCAGCTTGTCGAGAAGTACAGGGTGACATTCCTCATCGCTACACCGACCTTCCTGCAGGCCTACATGCGGCGCTGTTCGCCGGAGAGCTTTGGCAGTCTGCAATATGTGCTGGTGGGCGCGGAAAAACTGCCGGAGCGCGTCGCTCTTGCATTCGAAGATACATTTGGGATTCGTCCCTTGGAAGGCTACGGATGCACCGAGTGCTCGCCGGTAGTGACGGTGAACGGCCGCGACTTTCGTGCTCCAGGATTTCGCCAGGTGGGCGCGCGGCGCGGCAAGATCGGGCATCCGCTGCCGGGCATATCGGTTAGAGTAGTCGATCTCGACACAGGAGGGCCTGTCGCGCCAGGGACCGCGGGAATGCTGCTGGTCAAGGGGCCGAACGTGATGAAGGGCTATCTTGGCAAGCCGGAAAAGACCGCCGAAGTGCTGCACGATGGCTGGTACACAACCGGCGACGTTGCGCTTATGGAGGAAGACGGCTTCCTGACCATTACGGATCGCCTTTCGCGCTTCAGCAAGATTGGCGGCGAGATGGTTCCGCACATCAAGATTGAAGACAAGCTGCACGATCTTGCCGGGATCACGGAGCAGGTGTTCGCCGTGACGTCGCTGCCGGATGAAAAGAAGGGCGAACGCATCGTGGTGATCACGACGCTTTCAAATGAGAAACTGGCGCCCGTGCTGGAGAAGTTGCCGCAGTGCGATCTTCCTGCGTTGTGGAAGCCGCGCGCAAACCAGTTCTTCCATGTCGATGCGATCCCCATGCTGGGAACGGGAAAGACCGATCTGCGTGGAGTCAAGGTGGTGGCCGGGTCTCTGGCGCAAACTGCGGAGGCATAGGGTGGGCTTTCCTCGACTCTTCTAGAAAGTGCAAGTGGGAGACATGCCGCGGGCGATCATGGAGCTGCATGTGCTGAGCGAGGCTCGGAAGCGGCAAGCCGCCACAGAGCTGCAAACTGTAGAACCCCGAGAGCCGCGTAGAGCAGGGTGAGCAGTTGCACTCCCGTGGTCATGGCCAGCATTACAGTGAACCAGGAACCGGCCAGAGTGAGCATCCATAGAATCGTGAAGGCGCGGCGTATGGGTCCAGGGGAGATATGACGCAAGACGCCGGCGGTGACGACGAGAGAGGGGACGATGACGATCGAGTCGTAAATGCCAATGAAGACATTCAACAACAGCGTCCAGGTAAGGGTTGCCGCCCAAAGGAGGGAATTCCAGGGGGCACTCTGGCGCGACGATCTTACCCACATCCAAAAGAGAAAGAAAAATGCCGAACAGCCGAAGCCGCAAAGGACAACAAGGGCCGGCCAGGAGCGACCGCCGTGAACGAGATGGGAGAACGAACTAAGGTCCACGAGTCTAAACAGGTTGGGTCCCGAATCGGTTTGTGCTCCGACAGGATGGCTGGCAAACGAGAAGATTTTGCCGATAAAGACCGGCCAGACATCGAAGCCTTCGATCGCGGTTGTGCAGAGAACGAGGGCAGACGCCCCGGCAAGAAACCCAAAGAGCGTCTTGAACCTCCTGGTTACAAGAAGCATGGGCAGCAGGAGCACGAGTAGCGTTGGCTTGTAGGTGCACAAGGACAACGCAAGTCCCGCTGCGAAGGAGCGCCTTTTGTCGTCTTCGCAAAGGACCAGGGACGAGGCGAAGAAGCCGACTGCGGAGATTTGCCCATTGAATGCGGTATCCAGGAGGAAGGGGCGGTAGGCAAAGGCGAAACAGAAAAGCAGCGAGCGGCGCATGGGGTCAAGCGGGAGAAAGCGATCGATGAGGAGTTTGAGTCCTGCGGCATAGAGCGCCAACGTGGCAAGCAGCCACAGGAAATACGCGGCAGAGTAGGGCAGCAGACCGAGCGGCCTGAAGACGAGCCCAACAAAGGGGGGATAGGGAGACGGGCCACAGCCAGTCTGGTTGCCACGAACCTCGGCGCAGACCTGCTGAATAAGTGTTGAGTCGTAGAGATAGGGAGCCGGGTATTTGTCCAAAATGCGGCCCAGGCTGTAGAAGTACGCGAAATCCCCATTCGGTGGCCGATGGCTGTTGACGACCAAGATGGAGAAGGGCAAGACGAATCCGACCAGAAGGAGACCCCAGCAGATGAAGTTCAGATGCTTCAGCGTGACGGCGGACGCGAGGCCGCGCCATGGCTGGGCAGGCGAAATGGGAGTCATCGTGGCATTCTTTCAGCAGAGCGGATTTTCTTGCATTATAGCCCTGAGGACGGGTGCGGTCTGGGCTTGGGACGCGCGGTTGGTCAAGGTAGGGACCCCAGGGCTGTCCAGACACCGCTTCGTCATGCGGACGGCGCGACCATGCTCGGCATCTATGCTCGCTCCATAGCGAAGCTCGCAAGAATCGAATAAGACTTCAGCTCATCGTAGGCAATGAGCCGAGGCGATTACAATTCCATGGATTGGCTGGCTACTAACTCCTTGCACCTGGCGACAAAGTCGGCCAGCGGGATAGACCCCTGATCGCCCTTGGCGCGGGTGCGGACGCTGACCGTGCCGGCCGCTTCTTCCTTATCGCCGAATACCAGAATGTAAGGCGTCTTCTGGTTGGCGAAGTCGCGGATCTTGCCGTTCATCTTCTCGTTGCGGTCGTCGGTTTCCACGCGCAGGCCCGCCGCTTTCAGTTCGGCTTCGACTTTCTTTGCGTATTCGCGATGCCGATCGCTGATGGGAACCAGGCCAACCTGGACGGGAGCCAGCCAGAGTGGGAATGCTCCCGCGTAGTGCTCGATGAGGACACCGAAGAAGCGCTCCACGGACCCAAAGAGCGCGCGGTGGATCATTACCGGCTGGTGGCGCTCGCCGTCTTCGCCAACATATTCGAGCTCGAAACGGGCAGGCAGATTGAAGTCGACTTGCACCGTGCAGAGCTGCCAGAGACGGCCGAGGACGTCGATGAGTTTGACATCGATTTTGGGGCCGTAGAACGCGGCTTCGCCTGGGATAGTGGTGTACTTGATGCCCTTGCGGTCGAGTGCGTGCTGAAGTCCGCCGACGGCAAGTGCCCAGTTTTCGTCGGAACCTGTGTAGTGATCGCGATCGTTGGGGTCCCAGGTCGATAACTCGACTTTGAATTCATTGAAGCCGAATGTCTTGAGCACAGCTTCGGCAAAATCGATGCAAGCTACAACCTCGTCTTCAATCTGACTGGGAGTACAGAAGATATGCGCATCGTCTTGCGTAAAGCCGCGGACGCGCAACAGCCCATGCATGGTTCCGGAGCGCTCGTAGCGATAAACGTTGCCTAACTCGGCGAGGCGCACGGGTAAGTCGCGATAACTGCGCGGCGAGTTTTTGTAAATCAGGATATGGCCGGGGCAGTTCATCGGCTTCAGGCGATACTCGGCGTCGTCGAGCTCCATCGGCGTATACATGTTGTTGGAGTAATAGCCCTCGTGGCCGCTAACCTTCCACAACTCGCGCCGCATTACGTGGGGAGTGAAAACCAGTGAATAGCCGCGGCGGAGACACTCGTCGCGCATCCAGTCTTCCATGATCTTGCGGATGATGCCGCCCTTGGGATGCAAGAAGATGAGGCCCGCGCCCGCGATCTCCTGAATGCTGAACAGGTCAAGCTGCTTGCCGAGCAGGCGATGGTCGCGCTTGGCAGCTTCTTCAATCCGCGCGAAGTGGGCATCCAGTTCCTTTTGCGAGAAGAACGCTGTGCCGTAGATACGCTGCAACTGTGGATTCTTCTCGTCGCCAAGCCAGTATGCGCCGGCGAGCGAGAGGACTTTGAACGCCTTCACGCGTCCTGTGGAAGGAACATGCGGCCCGCGGCAGAAGTCGACGAAGCTGCCATTGCGATAAAAGCTGACTTCGGCGCCGGGCTCGGTGAACTTGGTCACAAAGTGGGTCTTCATGAAGTCGCCATCGCGCTCGAATTCAGCCAGGGCCTGCTCGCGCGGCTCGTGGATTCGATCGAATTTCTCATCGCGGGCAACAACTTCCTTCATCTTTGCTTCAATCGTGGCCAGGTCCTCAGGCGTGAAGTTCGTGGGCCGATAGAAGTCGTAGAAGAAGCCTGCATCGGTCGCGGGCCCGTGGCCAAGCTTGGTTTCCGGAAACAACTCCAGAACGGCTGTTGCCATCACATGTGCTGCTGAGTGGCGCACGACTTTAAGGGCTTCGGCGTCGTTCTCTTTGAGGAGCTCAAGGCGGGTATCCTCTGTAAGTGGCGTAGATAGATCGACGAGGCGCGGAGCGGCGGAATTTTCAGCGGCGTACATGGCCGCTTCAGCCGACTCGCCGTCGGTTGCGCTGCTTTGACTTGCCTTCACGCCGACAGGGGTTATGCGCGCAACAACGGAAGCAGCGGCCAGGCGCGGAGAAATAGCGTTTGCGATCTCAAGAGGCGTTGTGCCTGCGGGCACTTCGCGGACGGCTCCATCGGGAAGGTGTACGAAAATGGTCAGCGTGCTCATAGCGGGTTCAATTCCAATGGGACTGCGGTGAAGAAGATGCAGCCAACACCTTGAGGATAGAAGGATGCAGGGCGGGAAGTCGAGCGGCGAAGCGGATTGGCCACGCTAATTTGGGACAGGATGGCAGTCATCCCACAAAAATGTGAGGCAAGGATGCTGCAAAAGACCGGTCCAAATGCCGATAAGAGGAATTGGCAGCGCTGATTTGCCGGGAATATTGTGACACTCGTGGCTGAGGGGTCGGCCGCCAGGAGGCGAGAAGGCTATGCAGGTGCTCTGCAAGAGTTCGAATGGGAATTCTGAAACGCATTGCTGTGTCTGTGGACAGGGTTTCATCATGTTCTGGGAGCGGCAGTCGCGCTCGCAGCGCGCCGAGGCCATCAAGGAGATCCAGATGACACTGCGGCATCAGCACCGCAACCAGAGAGGCCCGGAGGCGCACCCGAACGGCGGGTTTCTGGTTCCGGAATGGATGGGTTCCGACTCGGCATCAGGTGCGTCGATGTTGGGGCAGGCGCCAAGCTGGGCATTGTAGCCCTGGTCCTCAATGGGCGAGCGATTTGAGTTTGCACGCGGTTTTGCACCAAGACAGACTTGAGCTCCGAAGGCGTTTTGGAAGGGCCGGGAAAGATAAGAGATGAGCTCAAACGGAAACACGAAGATGCTTCACCTGGAGTCCCGAGCGTAGCCCAAAGCACGCAGACGAACTCTTACAAATTGTCTTGGTTCCAGATGCCGGTCAGCGACTTCACCCTTCGTGGTCATCGCTGCCGGCATCTTCCTTTTTGGGCATGGGTTTTCCGCAACTTTCCCACAAAAGTGGGATTTGGACCTGCTGCAAAGGATCGCGGCGCACACCCTCTACAGGGAATGTTCGGATTTCACCCATTGGACGTAATGTTACTTAAGAGCACGAAGGTAACGGACACGAAGGGGCCAGACCGATGCAAGTACTCTGCTGGAACAGCGATGAAGGAGTGGAGGTCCGGTGCAGCGATTGCGGGCAGGGTTTCGCCCTTTATTGGGGTCGTCAGACGGAGCCGGAGAAAGCAGAGGCTCTTGAAGGCATGGTCCGTACGCTGAAGAATCACCATTGCATCGCGTCCGGCGCCCATGCGCATTTAGTGCGCGGCTCTTTGGCGCCGGCATAATCAGGCGGGTCGCGCCTTCAGACGCAGCTATCCAATTTTGCTCCAGGCGAAGATCGGTTGTAAAAACGTTACCGGATACAAAGGGCAGGCACCGCTGGGAAACGCTGTTGACTAACCAGTAACTGATGGTTAGCCATGCTGATGAGTATATTGCGTTTTCGGGAAAGAGGTGGAACTCGCTCATTCCGCCTGAATCACCCGCTTCACGGACAGAACTCGAAAATCGGGGTTATGTACCTAGACGGCCCGCGCGTCAGAAGATCGGCTGCAGAACCATCCGGCCATACGCGATGAACGCCATGAGGAGGCCCAGCACGCCGCTCAAGATCATGGGCGAGACTTCGCGGTACTTGACATGCACCCCGACGAACACGAGACTCTCGACCGCCAAAACCGTGGCAGCCAGAATCGTCAGCGGCGGCAGCCAATGAAACGCGGCGGGGACGATGAGCCCGACCGTGCACACGAGCTCTACGATGCCCAGGGTCATCCAGGCTTTCCGCGGCAAGGCGCCAAAGGACGGGACGCCCTCGCTTACCTTGTCGAACATGAAGACCTTCATGACGCCCGACGATCCGTACAGGAGCGCGGCGAGGACTTGCAGGACCCATAACAGTATGTTCATCGTGTGCCTCTTCCCGGTTTCAGCGTCGGCGCGCGCAGGGCAGTTTCTCCCCGCGCGATCCACCTTTTGAGCCCAGATCTATTGACCCCAGATCCAGCGTCTATAGATAACCTCATGATAATAGCCCTTCATGTTGCACAGATTAGCCTTTTCTTAGCGGGAGCGAGCAGCATGGCTTCGTCGCCGTGCGACACGGGTTGCAAACAGACGGAAGCTTCCGAAGTGCTGCTTCCGATTTGATGGCTGACCTCAACCACTGGTTCCGGTTGTATGACCGGCTACTCCGTCAGTTACTGGTTGATTAACATCTCCACACGGCTCCGGCTTCAATGTCCTTGTTCTGCACCCTTCTGCGATGGCATGGGGCTAGACCTTGTATCGGGTGACAACTCAGGCTGAAGGGATTATTTCGCTGCCTTTTCTTCGTGGTATTCCATTTCCGTGTTGATGGCCCAGATATTGTCTTTCGTTGTAACGCCGTTGACGATATTTTCGACAGCGGTCATCGCAGTCAGCATCGAGTGGTCCTGGTTGTTGTACTTGTGCATGCCGTTACGGCCGACCAGAAACAGGTTCCCGAACCCATCAAGGTAGTTGCGAATCACGTCGAAGCGGTCGTAGCTCCCGAAGTAGGCCGGATAAGTCTTGGGCACCCGCACAACGTGGAAGTCCTCGACATCGTCAGCCTTGAGAATGCCAATCTTGGCAATTTCGGCAATGGCGAAGCGGGACATCTCCTCGTCCGAGAGCTTCCACAAATCGTCCGTTTCGTTGCAGAAGTATTCCAGGCCAATCCAGACTTTGTCGGGAGCGCTGACCAGATACGGGCTCCAGTTGTTGAAGATCTGGAGACGGCCAACCACCACGTCCGGCTCCTGGATATAGATCCAGTTGTCCTTGAGGGGCGATCCGTCCTTTTCCTTGACAGCGAGCCTTGAAGCAAGCAGTCCGACAGTGATGAAGTCTCTATACATCAATCCTTCGGAGACTTCGGTCACCTCGGCGGGAACTTGCCCTGAAGCCGTGGCGGAGACAGCACGCACCAGGTCGCGTACGGGCATGGTGGAGAGGAAGTAGTCGCCGGCAAAGCTCACACGCTCACCGGCTTCGTTCGTGCCTTCAACGGAAACGATCCTCTTGCCATCCACGTTGATCCGGTTGATTTGTATGCCGAAATGAATCTCCCCTCCAGCAGCGCGGACAAGATCGGAGGCGTGTTCCCAGAGCTGGCCGGGGCCGAATTTGGGGTATAGAAACTTCTCGATGAGAGAAGTTTCGGTCTGCTTTTGGGCAATGTCGCCGGAGGGCTTGCGTCCGAACGTCTTCTTCAGGAAGTGCATCACCACGCCCTTGAGCGAGAGGCCCTTGATGCGCTGGGCGCCCCACTCGGCGCTGATCTGGTTGCAGGGCACGCCCCAGACCTTTTCCGTATAGGACTTGAAGAAAGTCAGGTAGAGCTGCTTGCCGAAGCGGTTGACGATGAAGTCTTCGAGCGACTTTTCCTCGCGTTGCGGCAGCAGGGCCGAGCGCATATAGCTGATGCCACAGCGAAAAGTGCGGACCACTCCGAGATTAATGAAGGTTGCGGCTTTGAGGCTGATGGGATAGTCGAAGAAGCGGCGCAGGAAATAGATACGGCTTTTACGCTGGCGAACCAGCATGACCAGATCTTCGGACTTGGGGTCAGGCGCGGAAGTTGGCTGGGGAACATCCCGCTGCTGTCCCTGGTAGCGGAGCAGGCCGGATTCGCCCTCGCCGGCTTCGACGGGCATCAAATCCAGCCACCAGCGCATGACGCGGTCGGACTTCGAAAAGAATCGATGCCCGCCGATATCCATCCTGTTTCCCTTGTACCGGACTGTCCGGGAGATGCCGCCGACCTCGTGGCTGGCCTCGATGAGGATGGGCTTGATTCCGGATTGCCGCTGCAGTTCGATTGCGGCAGTGAGTCCGGCGGGACCCGCTCCGATAATGATGGCCGTTTCTTGCTTCATGCGTTGGCTCTGGTTCCTTGTTTGGATAGTAGCGCAGGGAGGCCATCTCCGTGGTCGGGGAAACCAAGTCGAGCTGCAGAGAAGAAGGCAGCAGTATCGGGCTGGTCGCAAAACAGCGCGAGGGCTGGGTTTGAACCCAGCCCTCGCGTGTTGGTCCCGATGTGTTTGCTAGATTCTGCCGGAATCCGGCCTTATAGGGCTTAGAGCGGCTGCACGTCCGCAGCCTGCCATCCCTTGGGGCCTTTCACTACGTTGAATTGCACGGCCTGACCTTCTTGCAGACTCTTGAAACCACTGGAGTTGATTGCAGAGTAATGCACGAATACGTCTTCGCCGTTCTGACGCGAGATGAAGCCGAAGCCCTTCGCGTCATTGAACCACTTCACAGTACCTTGTTCCATTTGATCGTGTTTCCTGGATTGAATTGCGCTGGAGGAATCGGAGCGACCACTGGCAGAATCTTGCTTGGTTGGGGCGAGTGCTGCTGCTGCCCGGTTCGGTTCTAACGCTGGGGATAGTGTACCATCGCTGTCAAATCAGAGTGCATAAATTCTAGGCAGTCGTCCCAAAACCACACTTTCCAAAGGGGTAATCCGCCCACTGGCGAATCCAAAACCGACCAGGGCCTCGCCTGAATACTCCCAATTTGCTCGACTTTCCACGCGAGAATCCGAGTTCTTGGAGGGTCCCCACTTCTAGGCAAGCGATGAAACTCAGCGAAATTCCCCACATCTTTCAGGGTTGCCGTCGTGTTTCTGAGCGTTTACCCGAACATAACTTCCGAGTTGCCGGTGAGAACGAAGCCGCAGGCGCCGCGGTCGCTACAGTGTTGGCTGACGAGTAGTTTAGTGGCCGGTTTAGGGTGTGAGTCACAGGAGGTAACACACTGTGACTCGTCTTCGCAAAATGATGCTCGAAGAGCTCGAGCGTCGTAACTACTCTGCCGGCACAACGCGGCGTTATCTGCGTTTCGTCGAGCGGTTCGCACAACACTTCGGCAAGTCGCCGGACAAGCTCGGTCCGGATGATCTGCGCAGCTACCAGGCCTACCTGCTCAGGGAACTCAAGCTCTGTCCGGGAAGCGTTGAAAACCACGTGGCCGCATTGCGGTTCTTCTTCGTGCGCACGCTTCGTCGCCATGAGTTCCGCGAGTTCCTGCCCTATCCCAAGAGTCCGAGGAAGCTGCCCAGCATCCTCAGCCAGGAAGAAGTCGCACGTCTGATCAACGCCAGCAGCAGCCTGTTTCAGCGCACGCTACTGATGGTTCTTTACGGAACCGGCATGCGCCGCTCCGAACTCGCCCGGGTCAAGATCGCCCACATCGACAGCCAGCGCATGATCATCCATGTCGTCGACGGCAAGGGGCACAAGGACCGGGACCTGCCCCTGAGCCCGACATTGCTCGAAAACCTGCGTGTCTACTGGCGCTGGCTCAAGCCCCGCATCTACCTGTTCCCGTCGCGGGTGCATCGCGATCACGAGCAGCCCATCAGCGACAAGATCGTGTGGCTGGCATGCACCCAGGCAGCGGAGAGGGCCGGCATTCGCAAGAGAGTTTCGCCGCACCTGGTTCGACACGCATGGGCCACGCATCTGCTGGAAGCCGGTACCGACCTGCGCACCATTCAACTGCTGCTGGGCCATGAGGATCTGGAGGTGACAGCCCGGTATCTGCACCTGTCCGCACAGCACCTGCAGAAGGTCAGCAACCCCATTGAGGGACTGAAGCTCTCCAGTGTTGACCAGAGCAGCCGTCTCTATCATCGTCCGCGTTCATGACGCGGCCGGCCATCGAAGTGGCCGACATCGTCCGTCGCAAGGGCAGGCAGTTTCTTCAACGCTTCAAGGCCGTTCTGAACTATCAACAGCTGAAGGCATATCGGGCCATCGAACGTTGCCGCACTGCTGCCCTTGGCGGGCATCGGGATAAGTGTGAGGACTGTACCTACGAAGCACCCTTCTCGTACAACTCATGCCGATCGCGCTGTTGTCCAAAATGCCAGGCACAGGCCCGCCAGCGATGGCTCCAGACTCAGCAACGCGATCTGCTGAACACCAACTACTTCCATGTTGTCTTCACCCTGCCCCACGAACTGAACCCCCTGGCACTGACCTCACGCAGGCCACTGCTCGAACTGCTGTTCGATGCCAGCT
>Ga0302147_10000955_pt1 | contig 13248 bp, 9 predicted proteins | sample I_Bog_E3_2_FD_192438 | JGI IMG/M metagenome (GOLD analysis project Ga0302147, IMG submission 192438) | Peat permafrost microbial communities from Stordalen Mire near Abisko, Sweden - I_Bog_E3_2 | ecosystem: Environmental > Terrestrial > Soil > Wetlands > Peat | place: Sweden: Abisko, Stordalen...
GTCGACGTCAAAGCTGTAGCTGTCCTTCATCAGGAACTGGCGCACGCGCAGCAGGCCGGACTTGGGCCGCGGCTCGTCGCGGAACTTGGTCTGGATCTGGTACCAGATCTGCGGCAGTTGCTTGTAGCTGCGCAGCTCGTTGCGCGCGATGGAGGTCATCACCTCCTCGTGCGTCATTGCGAGGCAGAGTTCCGCGCCCTTGCGGTCCTTCAGGCGGAACATGTTGTCGCCCATTCCGGCCCAGCGGCCCGATTCCTGCCAGAGTTCGGCGGGGTTCAGCGCGGGCAGAAGGAACTCCTGGCCGATCTTGTCCATCTCCTCGCGGACGATGGCGGTGATCTTGTTCAGGGCGCGCTGGCCGAGCGGCAGATAGCTGTAGATACCGGCGCTGAGCTGGCGAATGTATCCGGCGCGAAGCAGGAGCTTATGACTGGCAACCTCGGCGTCGGCCGGAGCCTCGCGGAGGGTGGGGATGAAGAGCTTGGACCAACGATGCATTCGTTTGATTGTATCGAAGCGCGACGGAGCCAGTTTTAGAGCCGTCCGTCGTCCTCTACCTCGAAAGGGGCAGCTTCCGCGGGCGAAGCACCTTCTGCGGGCTGCGGTGTAACGTCCCACAGGTCATGGATGTGCAGAACACCGAGCACCGGCGACGCGCTGCTGCCGTCCTGGGTGACCACCAGCGCCGTAATCTTGTACCGCTCCATCACCGCCAGAGCGTCGGGAGCGAGCGGTTCGGGCGCGATGGTGCGCGGCGAGTGGTTCATCACCTCTTCGGCGGTACGGTGGAAGGCGCGCGGGCCGTCGCGCTCGAAGAGGCGGCGCAGATCGCCGTCAGAGAGAACGCCGAGCAGCCTGCCGTCCAACGCCACGAGCGTCATACCGAGGCGTTTGGCGGACATCTCATGGATGATCTCGGGCATGGTCGCGGTCGGCAGCACTACAGGAACCGCCGCGCCGGTGTGCATCAGGCTGCGGACCGGCGCGAGGCGGCGGCCGAGTTGGCCTCCGGGATGCAGCTCGGCGAAGTTCTGCGGCTGGAAGCCGAGCCTGCGGCTGACGTCGATGGCCAGGGCGTCGCCGAGCGCGAGCATAGCCGTGGTGGAGGCTGTCGGGGCAAGCTGGTGCGAGCAGGCCTCGCGCGCGACGCTTACGTCCAGCACATGCGCGCTTGCTGCGCCGAGCGTGGAGTGTGCGTGCGCGGTGAAGCTGACCAGCGTGATGCCGAGCCGAGGCAGAACGGGCAGCAGCCGTAGCATCTCCTCGCTCTCGCCGGAGTAGCTAAGCGCCAGCAGCACATCGCCCTTGCGCAGCAGGCCGAGATCGCCGTGCAGCGCCTCGCTGGGATGCAGGAACCGTGCCTGCGTTCCTGTGGAGAGCAGCGTGGAGGCGATCTTGCGTGCGATCAGGCCGCTCTTGCCGATGCCGGTCAGGACCGTGCAATGGCTGGCACGCGCGGTGTTGGCGAGTAACGTCGCGACGGCGTCAAATACCTTGCGCTGCGGGCCTTCGAGCCGCTGGGCGAGTTGTTCGAGCGCAGCCGCCTCAATCCTGACAAGTTCTGCCGGGCACAGGGCTGCTTCATCGTGTTTTGCAGGGGAACTCATCGGCCAGAGTGATGCTAGCAGAGCGCGAACCCTGTTGCGACAAGAGGCGAAAGACGAACGCAACGTGCGCGATGTGGAAACGCAATGGACGCAATGGACTGCGGGTTAGACTACAGAGAGTGCGGTTTGTCTCCTGACCGCGCGAAAGGATGTTTTCCGTGGCGCGAAGGTTGGGTGTGTTGACGGCGATTGTGGTGGTGCTGGCGTTGCTGGTGGTCTCCAGCGTGTACAACCTGCGGCAGCGGCGGCTGGCGCTGGAGAAGGCCCGCAGCACGGAGGTCACGCTGACCAAAGCGCCTGCTCCGGGAGCCGACGAAGACTCTGCCGAGCCTGACGCGCAGGGCGCTGCACTGCAAGGCAAAGCTGCTCCGGCGTTCAGCCTCACCGACCTGAGCGGCAAGCAGATCTCGCTCGCGCAGTTCAAAGGACATCCTGTGGTGGTGAACTTCTGGGCGACGTGGTGCGGCCCATGCAAGCTCGAGATGCCATGGTTTGAGTCGGCTTACAACAAGTACAAGCCACAGGGGCTGGTGATTCTCGGCCTCTCGCAGGACGACGGCACGTCCAAAGACAAGATCGCCGCCGCCGCCAAGCAGATCGGCGTGAGCTATCCCATCCTGCTGCCGGATGACAACGTCGCCAAGGCTTACGGCGGCGTCGATTATCTTCCTGAGACCTTCTACGTCGACGCCAAGGGCCGCGTGGTGGAGCATACCGCAGGCGCGCCCAGCGAGGCGCTCATCGATGCGAACGTCGAAAAGACGATTGCGGCGGGAAATTAAATGCAGGGAATAGGGAATAGCCACCCCAGCGAGCCAAGACCGCTCGCAGGGGGCCCCGGCCGGGAACAGGGAATAGGGCTGCGTTGCTGCTGTCTGATCCTTGTGCTGTCCGTTTGCAGTGTTCTGCGTGCGCAGGAGATTCAGATGGGCGATGCGCAGACCGAGTCTCGCAAAGGCCATGTGATGCTACTGTCTGACTCCGTTTTGCTCAGCGCGGCGAAGACGCAGACGGTGGAGCTGCGCTTTCGCGTCGCGGACGGGTTCCACATCAACTCGCACACGCCCAAGGATGAGCTGCTGATTCCGACCGAGCTGAAGCTGGACTCGCGCGACGGCGTGGTCGTGCTGGGCGAGTTGTATCCGAAGGGCTCGGAGTTCCGGCTGGCGATCGGAGACGGCGAGACGCTCGATGTCTACCAGGGCGAGTTTCGCGTGACCGTGAAGCTCACCGCTGCGCAAGGATCGTCTCTGTTGACCGGCTCGTTGCGCTATCAGGCCTGCGACAACGCAGCTTGTTTCCCGCCGAAGTCGCTGCCGTTGAAGATAGCGCTCACCGGACGATAGGCAGCTCCCAGTCATGCGTAAATAGCGCATGAATGGGCTACTTGTCGGCGCGTGGTCAATGTTGACCGTACCCAGATCTCGATAAGTGTGTATAAGCGACATAGCTGCACCCATACAAGCGAAGTTCCACTCCGCCAACAGAGAAATCGGGCCGCGCTCCAGCCCGACGCACCAAGGAGCCCAATGCGTATACCAGCGCTAGCTGTATCCCTCGCCCTATCTGTATCTATAGTTGCGCTCACCGGCTGTTCGCTCAGCCCTGCGGGCAAGCTCACCAGCACCTCGTCCGCGGTGACCATCCACGGCACGGTGCATGGCGGACAGCAGCCGGTCGTCGGGGCGCACATCTATGTCATGACGCCGAATAACCCCAGCCTGGGCCCAGGCTCGGCCTCGCTCTTCATGCTGAACGGCAACGTGCTGACCAGCGAACCCGCCAACTCCGGCTTCGACGGCAACGACAACTACTACGTCACCACCGCCGCCGACGGCAGCTTCTCCATTAACTTCGGCACCGACTATGACTGCGGCGACGCCTATGATCAGGGCCAGGCCCAGGCGGGCGGCGCCGACGACTTCAACCTTCCGACTGACGAACCGGTTTACCTTTATGCCGTAGGCGGCGACGCCGGTGCGGGATCGAACTCCGCCGCCGGATTCCTGGCCTCGCTGGGCCCGTGCAATGGCCTCAGCAACAGCAGCACCGTGCAGATGAATGAGATCACGACCGTCGCCATGGCCTACGCCGCCGCCGGCTACGCCAGCGACGCGACGGACATCGACAGAGACGACGACGGGCTTGCACCCACCGGCCTCGCCAACGCCTTCGCCAACACCACCAATCTGGTCGATCTCCCCAGTGGAACGGCGCTGGCTACTACGCCCACGATCAATGGCGGCAACGGCACCGTTCCCACGGCGGAGATTACGACGCTGGCCAACATTCTGGGCGCCTGCGTGAACTCGGCGGATCAGGTGGACAGCCATGGCGCATTCGTCTCCTACTCCCCCGCCTGCAACCAACTGTTCACCACCGCTACCTCCAATGGAACTGTCAGCGGGACATCGCCAACGGACACGGCGACGGCGGCTATCAACATCGCGCACAACCCCGGCGCCAATGTGATGACGCTCTATGACCTGCCCAATGGGACCACCGCGTTCGGCGGCGGTCTGACCAACCAGCCCAATGACTTCACGATTGCGCTGCTCTTTACCGGCGGCGGCTTCACGTTCACATCAGGAAGCGAACCTCACGCCCTCGCCATTGATGGAGGCGGCAATGCATGGGCCGTCAGCAGTGTCCTGACGGAGTTCACCCCGCTGGGCGCCGCCACCGGCTACGGCAGCGCCCAGGGCGTCAACGTGAGCACCGGCTACCAGGGCGTAGCGGTCACCGCGGACTCCACCGCGCTCTGGATCGCCGACCATGACTCCGGCACCGTCATAAACTTCTCGGTATCGGGCGGCGGCTTCGCTTACACTCCAAGCTCGACCTCCTCCGGTCCGGCCGATGTCGCGATTGACGGCAGCGGCAACCTGTACGTCGCGGACGTCGACAATTCGCGTCTCATCGAGCTGACCTCCGGCGGTTCCCCGGTGGGAAGCCCCGCAACCGGCAATGGTCTCCAATATCCGGTCTCTGTTGCCATTCAGCCCGGCTCTGCCGGCAATATCTGGGTCGCCAACAATCAAGCCAGTGATGCCAGCATATTCACGAATAACGGAGGCAGCGCACCCACACCGCTCAGCACAGACACCTCGGGTAGCCTCGACCATCCCCTTGGTTCGGCTATCGACTCCAGCGGGTTTGTCTGGATGGCCAACCTGCTCGCCAACTTCGTCAGCAAACTGGACAGCGGAGGAACCACCGGCGCCGCCTTCACCATTCCGGGTGCCACTCCCAACCCGGACGCGGTTGCTATCGATGGCGGCGGCAATGCCTGGGTGACCGACGAGGGCGACAGCACGCTCGTCGAGTTGAATAACGCGGGGACAGTCCTCAGCGGGACGACCGGCTACCCGCCTGTGAACGGGGACGACCCAGACGCCGTCGCTGTCGACGGCTCCGGCGACGTCTGGTACACCTCCCAGTCCTCCAACATCGTCTATGAGGTCATTGGCGCGGCCGTTCCGGTGGTCACTCCCATCGCGTATGCGGTCGCGAACGGTATTCTCGGCACCCAGCCTTAGCGCGGGATGCCCAGCCACTTCCCGTCAGGGGCTGGGTACAGCCAGAAGAAGATTCCATCGAAGCGCATGCACCTTGCACGACTCACTGCTCCACTGGAGAAACCTATGAAACAGCAAACCGCACTGCTCTTCGCCCTGCTTGTACTGCTGCCCGTCGTGGCGCACGCGCAGACCGGCTGCCTGGACTCGCCGGAGAACCCGACCGCGATCCTCGGCATGGTGGGCAGTGCCGCCGGGGCGCTGGTGTATCTGCGCGGCCGCATCTTCCGCGCGAAGAAGCGAAATTAACGCCGGGGCCACTCGGTCAGTCGCACCCTATTCGCTCGCCAAAAGCCCTGCTAGAGGGCTTGACAGGCCCCTTACAATTAATCCTGAGCCATGATTCCTGAACCTATAGGAGCGTCAGCAGCCGCGCGCCTGGCATCATGGCGAGGTACCGGGCTAAGTTCTTTGTTGAGAGGATTTTGCGGCGCGCGCTGAGTTAAGTTATTTGTTTTGAGGATTTTGGCGGTGTATGTACATTGTAAATACAAGCCTAAGTCTAATTTTATGAGGATTTTAGGAGAAATTGGGGGAGGGGTGGGCAAATCTATCGGCCCAGAAGAAGGCTGTTTGGGAAGAGGTATGGCAGCACCGCGAGCTGTTGTACAGTAAGGGCAATTCAGGGCAGTGCAGAGTGGGTTCGTTTTGATAACCTGATAGTTCTGCGCGCAGCGTATGATTCGCGCGGAGTCAGGAAAGGCGAACCAGAGATGCAAAAGATTGAGGCAGTGATTCAGCCGTCCAAGCTGGATGCCGTGAAGGATGCGTTGGTGGAGGCGGGCGTCTCCGGGATTACGATCTTTGAGGCCCGGGGTCACGGACGGCAGAAGGGCCACACAGAGTTTTACCGGGGACGCGAGTATGCTGTCGATCTGCTCCCCAAGATTAAGCTGGAGCTTGTGGTCTCCGACGATGCGGTGGAGAAGGCGATCCAGGCCATCATTACGGCGGCGCGTACCGGCCGCATCGGAGACGGAAAGATATTTGTCTCGAAGATCGACGAGGCCATCAGGATTCGCAATGACGAGCGCGGGGAGATTGCGCTGTAAGGGGGCACAGCGACGGACGACAAGAGCAGCAGCGCAACACCGGGGGACGGCGGCAGAGCGGGCCGCATCTCCAGCGGCGCCATGTTGCGCGCGGAGTATGAGCGCCGCCTCACCGAGATTCGCCGCGGCTTTGAGCAGAGCGGCGACGGACTGAAGGCGGCGGCGGCGCGCGCGGCCCTGGTGGACAGCCTGATCCTGCGGACGTGGGCCGTCGAGGCGGAGGCCGATCCGAAGCTGCGCTCCGGCTTCGCGCTGTGTGCGGTGGGCGGGTACGGACGAGGGTTGTTGTTTCCGTACTCGGATATTGATCTGCTGTGCTGCGTGGAAGCATCCGCGGCCGCCAATGCGAAGCCATCGATTCGCCGGCTGTCGCAATCGCTATGGGACTGCGGCATACAGCTTGCGTTGTCGATTCGCCGGCCGGAAGAGTGCGACCACTTTCAGCCCGGCAATGCGGAGTTCGGGCTCTCGCTGATGGATGTGCGCTACATCGGCGGCGACCAGAAGATCTTCGACCGGCTGCGCGAGAAGTCGGTGGGAAAGATGATGCAACGGGACGGCAAGGCCATCGCCGCGGAGCTGGAGAAGCTCACCCGCGACCGCCATGCCAAGTATGGTGACACGCTCTTCCACCTGGAGCCGAACATCAAGGACTGCCCCGGCGGATTGCGCGACGCGCATGTCTGCCAGTGGCTCGGCAGCCTGCGCGGCGAAGGGACCGTTGAGTCACCGGAGTTTCACGAGGCGCTGGCATTCCTGGCTGCGGTGCGATGTTTCCTGCACTATCGCCACGAGCGCGATGACAACATCCTGGACTGGCAGGCGCAGGACGCCGCGGCGGAACTGGGAATCGGGCTCAGCGGAAGGGTTCGGGCGAGCGTGGATCCTGCTTACTGGATGCGTGTGTACTTCCGCTACGCCCGCATCATTGAGCGCCGGCTGATTCGCGAGGCCGAGGACTCTGGTCTGCGCATTGAGGCCGAGACGCCGCTGCGCCGCATTAAGGTGTCGCGCGACGCCGGATTCGAGATCAAGTCCGGCCGCATTGAACTGGCTCCGCTCGCACCGAGCGGCATTGATGCCGCCCACGAGCCGGACATCGTTCTGGCCGTCTTCGCGGCCATGGCGCGGACCGGAGCCACGCTCTCTCCGGCCACTGAGGAGAGAATCGCGGACGCCATACCTCTGCTCTCGGCCAACCTGGAGGAAGGTCCGGGCCTGTGGCTGCAGCTGGACGCGATTCTTACCGCGGAGCGCGCCGGCGCGGCGTTGCGGTCGATGCACGCTCTGGGCGTGCTGGAGTTGCTGCTGCCGGAGTTTCACGGCATAGACGCCCTGGTGATTCGTGACGCTTACCACCGCTACACCGTGGACGAACATACCTTTGTGCTGATCGATACGCTGCACGGGCTGGAGGGCGATCCGGGTCCGGATGCTCCGGAGTGGCGGGTGAAGTTCCGCACCATGATCCGGGAGTTGCAGAACCCCGGCTTGCTGTACCTGGCGGCGGTGCTGCACGACACGGGCAAGGGCCGCTCCGGCGCCAGCCATGCAGTAGAGAGCGCGCGCCTGGCGCGCAGCGTTCTGGCCCGGCTGGAGATGGACGCGTACGACTCGTCCATGGTGATGCGGCTGATAGAGAACCACCTGGAGATGTCCGCTGCGCTGCGCCGCGACATCTTTGATGCTGATACGGTGCGCGCCTTCGCCGGCAAAGTGCAGACGCATGAGGCCCTGCGGATGTTGACGCTGTTTACATACGCCGACATCGCGGCGGTGCATCCTGATGCGCTGACGCCGTGGAAGGCGGAAAACCTGTGGCGTCTTTGTATGGCCGCGAATAATCAGCTCGATCGCAACGTGGACGACGAGCGCGTTCACACGCTGGGCTCACTGGATGGCACCGCTGCCTCCAAGGCGCGCGATGAGAAGATCGCCCGCGTTCTGGCTCTCGCGCCGGGAGAGGAGACCGCTCTGGAGAACTTCCTGAATGGCTTCCCGGCGCGCTACGTCAAGACCCGCTCCGCAGACGTCATCCTGCAGCACTTTGCCATGACCCGGCTATTCGAGCAGGAGCCCTTCCAGATTGCCTTTCAATATGGAAACGCGGTGCATGAGATTACCCTGGTGACCCAGGACCGGCCGAGACTGTTTGCAGGTGTTGCCTCCGCTCTGGCCGCCTGGGGGATGAACATAGTCACAGCGGATGCGTTTGCAAACTCGACAGGGGTGGTGGTCGACACCTTTCGATTTACAGACAGTTTTCGAACGCTGGAGCTGAATGCGACTGAGCGCGAACGTTTTGTGGCCAGCGTGCGGGACCTGATTGCGGGCCGCGCCTCTGTGGAAAAGCTGCTGAGTGGTCGCCGCCGTGGACGCCGCCGGGTGCCGCGCCTGAAGGTGGAAACCCGGATCGAGTTCGACAACACGGCCGCGGCCCACAGCACGCTGCTACAGGTCGTCGCGCAGGATGTTTCAGGCCTGCTGCGCGCCATCAGCATGACGCTGAGCAGTCTTGGACATAACGTTGAGGTCGCCCTGGTGGATACCGAAGGGGAGACGGCAATCGATGTCTTCTATCTGACCAATGGAGGCTTGCAGCTGAACTCCGAACAGGAGCGTGTATTGCGGGAGGCCCTGACCGCCGCTATCTCTGAAAACGCATCCTGACACTGCAGACGGATTCGAAAGCAGGCCAATCCAACCCAATGAATATGGCCTGCATCCGATTTCAGGAAGAATGAGACGATGTTTGCAACAGTATTCGGGCCCCTTGCTAAATTTATGAGGCAGACTATTTTCCCGCGGACGAGGACCGTATACTTGGATTTATGAGCATCGATTCCAACCAGACATCGACGGCCGACATCCCGCAACCGGCCCCCCAGCGTAACGACCGCTATATCTTTGGCACGCTCGACAGCTTCGCCAAGAACCGCGAGAAGATAGATGAGGTGAACTGGGGAACGGAGCAGCCTGAGGGCGTCGTCCTGGCCTCACTGGATGCGGCGATAAACTGGGTACGCAAGAACTCGGTCTGGCCCATGACCTTTGGCCTTGCGTGCTGCGCCATCGAGATGATGTCGATGGGTGGGTCGCGATACGATATTGCACGTTTTGGCGCGGAGGTCTTTCGTCCCTCACCGCGGCAGAGCGATCTAATGATTATTGCTGGCCGGGTATCGCAGAAGATGGCGCCGGTTATTCGCAGGCTCTATGAGCAGATGCCGGAGCCCAAGTGGGTAATCTCGATGGGAGCATGCGCCACTTCAGGGGGGGTATTCAACAACTACGCGCTGCTGCAGGGAGTGAATCAGGTGATTCCGGTAGATGTTTATGTTCCCGGATGTCCACCACGTCCGGAGCAGCTGTTGTATGCCATTACTTTGCTTCAGGAGAAGATTCAGGGCAGCCGCGGAACCATACGGGAGACACTTAATCTGACATAGTCTAGAGGATGATGGCAGAGGGGCTGATTTCGAAGGGTAATGCCTCGGTTCGGGGCATTTCCGGTGCGAGTGGAAGCTATTCTGCCCTAAAGAGTTGTATAAGTTGACGCTTACGTGACTTTTTTGTAGACATAGGGGGCATCTGCGGTACACTTTTGAGGAATTCGTAAATGGGACAGCGGGGTACCTGTGGATGAAGCCCGCGAAATATTAGGGAACCAGATTCAATTTAGTGGAGGATTGTCGAATGTCTTATCGCCCGTTTCGCAAGATCAGCCTGTGCTTACTGGCTGCATGTGCGGTTAGTTTTGCAGTTAGTAGCCTGAGCGCTCAGACAGCGACCGCTCCAACCGTTAATCCTTCACGCGTCGATGTGTTCCTGGGCTACTCCTATTTTGGTGCCCATGGCAAGGTCCAGCCAGCGGGGATCGCTTACACCGCTGTAGATGAGGGAGCCATTGGCAGCGGCGCCTACTGGTTCAACAAGTATGTTGGCGGCGAGGTTCTCGGCATTGCCAACCCAGACGGCGTCAATGACGGCTTCTACGGCTACTATGCAGGTCCGATCTTCCGGGCACCCATGCAGGACTTTACGCTGTTTGCGCATGGTCTTGCGGGCGGCGTGCAAAGCTCAGGGCCGAACAATGACGAAAATGGCAATACGCCGATTTTCTACAATGAGCCTTATCAGTGGGGAGCCAGCCTGCTCGTTGGCGGCGGCATGGACTACAACCTGCCTTGGTTCCACAACCACTTCGGTATCCGGCTGTTTGAAGCAGATTACCGTTACATGCACTTCGATTACGGTCCGGCCACCACGCGCACCCCGGTTACATCAGCCGGCGATCTAGGCGGTCGAGCGAACCTGGATGCTATCGAACTGAGCAGCGGAATCCTCTTCCACTTCGGCAGCATTATTCCGCCACCGCCGGTATCCTATGCCTGCTCCATCACGGCACCGACCGGCTCTATCTACCCGGGTGATGTGGTTACCGTCACTGGCACAGCGACGAACCTGAACCCCAAGAAAACCCCTGCCTACACCTGGGCTACGGATGGCGGAAAGGTTTCGGGCAGCTCCAACGTAGCTAGCATTGATACTGCAGGCGTTGCTCCAGGTTCCTATACGGCCAAGGGGCATGTTTCAGAGGGCTCCAAGCCCGGTGAGTTGGCCGACTGCTCGGCGCCCTTCACCGTCAGCCCGATTCTGCCTCCCACTGTTGGTTGCTCGGCTAACCCCTCCACGGTTAATCCCGGCGACCCGTCGACCATTATGGCAAGCGGTGTGAGCCACCAGAACCGTCCTCTGACGTACAGCTACAGTGCATCGGCTGGTTCGATCAGCGGTAACACCTCGACAGCAACCTTATCGACGGCCGGCGTTGCGCCGGGCACCATTACGGTGACCTGCAACGTGGTTGACGACAAGGGCCAAACAGCGTCGCAGCAGACGACTGTGACCGTTGCGGCGCCTGTTGCGCCGGCGGCTGTCACCACCACCAGCCTCTGCACCATCAGCTTTGACCGCGACAAGAAGCGGCCATCGCGCGTGGACAACGAAGCGAAGGCCTGCCTTGACGATATCGCCCTCACGGCGCAGCGTCAGGCCGATGCCAAGCTGGCCATCACCGGTAACTCCGACCCCAGCGAGAAGAAGGCTGACAAGGTTGCCGCTGAGCGCGCTGTCAACGAGAAGGCCTACCTGGTCGGTGAAAAGGGCCTGGATGCTTCACGCATCTCGGTCTACACCGGTACTGCCGGAACCAACACTGCGGCGACGACGCTCATCCCCGCTGGTGCAACCCTCGATACGACGGGCCTCACCCCTGTGGATGAGACCGCGGTCAAGGCAATTCCGCGCACTGCCGCTGTACACCACCACAAGAAGTAAACCCGCTGTTGCTGGAGGCAAGGGCCGACTGGGAGACTCTCCCAGTCGGCCTTTGTCATTCCAGGATGCACTATCATTGCCGACGGCCCGGATTCCGGCATCGTACCTCGAGGGGCACTCATAGCTTCTTCAAGGGCCTAGACTGACTGAGTATGGGTTAACCTTGTAGGAAGGAGTGCCAGTTGAAGAGAATGATGTCTCGGTTTTCGCGAATCGCATTTGCTGTCTCCCTCCCCCTGATTTTTCTGGCCGCACCGCTGCGAGCGGCCAACTGGTTTCCGCTGGGGCCCTATGGTGGCGACGCACGTTCCTTCGCGGCAGACTTGCACAATCCGCAGCACCTTTATCTGGGCACTGCAACTGGTTGGATCTACGAGTCACATGACGGCGGCAATTCGTGGAACCGCGTCGCGCAGATTGCCGATCGCAATGACCTGGTGATCGACCACATCCTGGTGGATCAACTCCACCCCAAGCGCCTGATCGTCGGGGCATGGATTGTCGACCATGTGGACGGCGGTCTGTATATCAGCGACGACGCCGGCAAGACCTGGAGTGCGCAGCCCGATATGCGCGGTCAATCGGTGCGTTCGCTTGCGCAGTCCGTCTCTGATCCCAACGAGCTCGTTGCCGGAACCCTGCGCGGCGTATTCCGCAGCGTGGATGACGGCATCCACTGGACTCAGATCAGCCCGGCCGACAGCACCGAGATCCACGAGGTCCAGTCGATTGCCATCGATCCGACCGATCCCAAAATCATCTACGCCGGCACATGGCACCTTCCGTGGAAGACCACGGATGGCGGTGTGACGTGGACCAGCATCAAGAACGGCATCATCGAAGACTCGGATGTGTTTTCCATCCTTGTGGACCCCGTCAAGCCGAACATCATCTATGCGAGCGCGTGCTCGGGAATCTACAAGAGCGTCAACGCCGCAGCAGAGTTCACCAGAATTCAGGGCATACCCAAGACCGCCATACGCACACGCAAGCTGGCTCAGGATCCTATGCATCTCGACACCGTCTACGCCGGCACCACGGAAGGCCTATATCGAACCATCGATGGCGGCAGCCAGTGGTCTCGCATGACCGGAGCAGACGTCGTGGTCAACGACGTCTGGGTCGATCCCTCCAACGCTGACCATGTACTTGTAGCCACCGATCATGGCGGCGTCTTCGCGAGCGATGACGCGGGGGTCAGTTTCCACGCCTCCAACGCCGGATTTTCCGCGCGGCAGGTCTCCGCCTATGCAGCCGATCCGGACCGACCTTCTACGCTGTACGTCGGCGTGGTAAACGACAAGCAGACCGGCGGGGTGTTTCAGAGCACCGACGGAGGCCTTCGCTGGGAGCAGAAGAGCGACGGCCTGGATGGTCGAGACGTCTTCAGCCTTGCGACGCTGCCCAGCGGCAGCCTGATTGCCGGCACCACGCATGGGGTCTACCGGCTCCAGTCTGGCATCTGGATGCAGACCGGAGCGAAGGCGGAGACCGAGAGCCCGAAGCCTGCTGTAGCTCCGATAAAGAAGGCTCCAGCCCGCGGCTCCCGGCGCCCTGCGCCGGTGCATACAGTTGCTGCACCACCACCTGTCGCTGCTCCAGCCCCAGGTTCGGACGACCAGGTCTTTGCCTTCGCAAGCACCAGTGCCGGTGTTTATGCGGCGACATCGG
>Ga0302147_10000966_pt1 | contig 13155 bp, 13 predicted proteins | sample I_Bog_E3_2_FD_192438 | JGI IMG/M metagenome (GOLD analysis project Ga0302147, IMG submission 192438) | Peat permafrost microbial communities from Stordalen Mire near Abisko, Sweden - I_Bog_E3_2 | ecosystem: Environmental > Terrestrial > Soil > Wetlands > Peat | place: Sweden: Abisko, Stordalen...
GGCGGATTGACCGGCTGATCAATCCGGATATCAACGAGGGATTGCCGGCGTTCTTGTGCTCGGATGCGGGGTTGTCGAGCGGGTACATGATTGCGCATGTGACGGCGGCGGCGCTGTTGAACGAGTGCAAAGTGCTGGCGCATCCGTCGTCGACGGATTCGGTGCCGACTTCGGGCGGTAAGGAGGACCATGTGTCGATGGGGATGACGGGAGCGCTGAAGCTGCGGCAGATTGTGGGGAATTTGCGGCATATTTTGGCGATTGAGATGCTTTGCGCGGCGCAGGGGCTGGACTTCCGGTTGCCGCTGAAGCCCAGCCGGGCGGTGGGCGAGGCGCAGGCTGCGATTCGGGCGGTGGTGGAGCACTTGGGCGAGGACCGGGTTCCGGCGCCGGATATTGAGGCTGTGGCGGGGTTGATTGAGGCGGGTGGGCTTTAGGGAAACTCGCGCGGCCCTTGCGCAGGGGAAGCAGGTTTGGGAGAGAATAGCTTCGACACCGGGGGCGCGATGAAGCTTGTGCTGAGATTTGGATGGGTTGCGGTGCTGCTGTTCGCGTGCGTGTGTCAGGCCGAGACGCAGTGGTGCAAGGTGACGGGCCGGGCAGCGGAGGACACGCTCGTTTACCCGCCGATTGCGAGGGCAGCGCGGGTCTCTGGCGTAATTGTCGGTAGGCTCACATATCTCCCACCTGGGCAGGTGACCGGATTTGACTGGGTTTCGGGACAACCGCTGCTGCAGAGCGCCGTCGAAGGGCAAGTGTCGAATTGGAAGTTAACTACAAACACTCGTGGGGATGCGCCCTGCGTGACCTTACTCGTTGTGAAATTTAATTTAGGCGATCTCCCCAACTTGCCCTCAGGGCCAACATCGCCCACCATCTTGCGCTTTGATCTGAGCGCGGAGCCATTCCGGCAAGAATTTGTAATTTACGATCCTGCCCCCAAAGCTACCCGCTGGCAGCGCCTTAGATCCCTCTTTCGTCGCCGCCATCCTGTCGAGTGATCCTGCGCAACTGGTATAGTTCCTGTCATCCTGCGGGGATAGGTGGGCTGTGGGGATTGATGCGGAGGGTGGATGTTGATTGCCAGGGCGGTTGTGTGTTTCGCGGTTGTTGCGGTGTCGTCGGTGGGGCTTGCTCAGGCTGGGCGGAGTGGGTTTCCGGTTCGGGATGCGCATGAGGCTGGGTATGTGACGGCGACGGAGCTGGCGGATGGGGTGATTCCGGGGCCGGGGGTGGATGGGAACTTTATCGTGGGGCCTACGCACAAGGTGGCGGCGGAGGCAGTGGTGAAGGCGGGTGTGCCGCAGGGGGATGTTTACGAGATTTTGATGAATTCTGAGGACAGCCGGTTTTATCCGGGGATAGCGCGGGAGCCGGGGACGTTTGTGGAGGCGGATGCGGTTGACCCGGCGCGGCCGGTGGTGACGACGAGCCATCCGGCGGCGTGGACACGGACGGTGGCGGTGTATGTGCCGAAGCAGTATGTGGCGGGGAGTGAGGCGCCGTTTATCGTGGGGGCGGATGGGCCGGACCGGCTGCTGTTTACGGTGCTGGACAACCTGATTGCGGCGGGCAAGGTGCCGGCGATGGTGGCGATTTCAATCCAGAATGGCGGGGGCGACGCGCAGGGGTCGGAGCGGGGGCTGGAGTACGACACGATCTCGCCGAAGTATGCCGATTGGGTGGAGGCTGAGGTGCTGCCGCGGGCAGAGGCGCAGGCGCATGTGCGGTTGACGCGCGATCCGGAGGGACGGGCGGCGATGGGCGGCAGCTCCGGCGGGGCGTGCGCGCTGATTATGGCGTGGTACCGGAACGATCTGTATCACCGGGTGCTGGCGTATTCGGGGACGTGGATCAACCAGCAGTGGCCGTATGACGCGGTGACACCGCATGGCGCGTGGGAGTTCCCGGAGCATTTGATTGGGGCCGAGGGGCGAAAGCCGATCCGGATATGGATGGAAGTGGGCGACCAGGACCTGTACAACCCGAACGCGATGCGGGACGGGATGCATGACTGGGTGCAGGCCAATGAGCGGATGGCGGCGGCACTGGGTGGGCGCGGGTACCACTACCAGTTTGTGTTTGCGAAGAACGCGGTACATGTGGACGGGTCGGTGCGGCAGCAGACGCTGGCGGAGGCGCTGGAGTATTTGTGGCGAGGATATCGGGGGAGGGACTGAGGGACTCAAGGGACCAGTGACTGAGGCGGGTATTTACTTGACGCTGAGGTCGGCATCGAGGTCGACGATGAGTGCGGAGCCTTCGATGAGCATGGAGTGGATTTTGAGACGATCGAGGGAGATGGCGTATCCGGTGGTTTTGAGGGAGCCTGCGAGGGACTGGCGGAGGATATCGGCGGCGTTGACCTTCATGCTGGAGGGGATCTGGCGTCTGAGGAATGGAGTGAGGAGGAAGTTGAGTTCTTTGGAGTCGCTGATTTTTTCGACGCGGGCATCCCGGAAGCCGATGGTTTCGCCCTCGGCGTCGGGGAGCATGGAGACCTCGGCGGTGGGATTGAGGGTAATGCCGAGGCACTTACCGCCCCAGGCCTTGCCGAGTGTGGCGTGGATTTTGACGGTGACGACGATGCGGTCCTGGACAAAGGAGAGGTCAGCTTTGTCGGCATAGACAGAGCAGGCTGATTTTGCGTCGCCTTTGAGGTAGTAGCGGCCGTCGGGAGAGCTGAAGAGTTGCTGGTGTAGGGTTCGGTCGAGGGCTTCGCGGGAGAGTTTAAGCTCGACGGCGTGGCCGATGGAGGAGCAGGCAAGGCTGCAAAGGAGTGCGAGAATGGCAGTACAAAGAATGCGGCGCATGATGAGTATGTCATTAGGATAGCTGTTTTTTTGGTGTCTGCGGTTGAGATTATTTTCGTGTGTAAATTGGTTCAGGAGGTGACGATAGTTTGGCTGAAGGTGCCGGAGTGAAATTGTAACGTATTCATAATAATGGTGTTATGCTTGACGCGCAGGACGGATGAGGCTTAGAAGCAAGTCCCCTTGTGTATAACTTTGCTATTGATTTTTGTAGAAAAAATCCCTATAATAAGAGAATTAGCTGAACCTCGCTGAGGCTTTCATAGGTTGTGCCGCAGATTCCCCAATCGGACCGGCAGAACAAATCGCGAGGCATTCTGGAAAAATCCGTAACCATCTTCCCACAGAGGATCAGAAATCGATGGCAAAGCGTCGTGGTAATCCGAACTGGGGCAAGCCAGAGCCCATCGGGCCTGTTGTCCCCACCGTCACCTCCTTTGAGCAGATCGTCAAGGAGTTCAAACTGACCCCCGATCAGTACATTCGGTCAACGCGCCTGCGTGAGTGGGCTCGTCGCAACCGGAACTCGAAGTACATTCCCGAGGCGCTGCTGGAGGCCTGGGGATTTGAGATTGAGTCTACGCTGTAAAGGTGCAGTTCGCAGGCGGAACGTTTCACACAATGAAGGCGCTGTTCCCAGAAGTGGGATCAGCGCCTTTGTTGTTTGTGGCGAGTTGGTAGAGAATGAATTGAGTCCTTTATGTCGAGTACACCCATTCCGGTCGCTCCTATCCGCACGGGCCACACGCCTGTAGACCCATTTGTTGACGTTCCGACGGCTATCGAGGAGATTCGCGCAGGACGCATGCTGATTGTGTGCGATGACGAAGATCGGGAGAATGAGGGGGATCTGACGCTGGCGGCGGAGTTTGTGACGCCGGAGGCGATCAACTTCATGGCGAGGTTTGGGCGGGGGCTGATTTGCCTGACGTTGACCGAGGAGCGCGCCGACTACATGAATCTGCCGCCGATGACGCAGCGGAATTCGTCGCGGTTTGGGACGGCGTTTACGGAGAGCATTGAAGCGCGTGAGGGCGTAACGACGGGGATTTCGGCGTACGACCGGGCGCACACGATCAAGACGGCGATCGATCCGGAGGCAACAGCAGGTGACCTGGCGCGGCCGGGGCACATTTTTCCGCTGCGGGCGCGCAAGGGCGGAGTGCTGGTGCGGGCCGGGCAGACGGAAGCGAGTGTGGATCTGGCGCGGATGGCGGGGCTGAATCCGTCAGGTGTGATTTGCGAGATTATGAAGGACGACGGCACGATGGCGCGGGTGCCGGACCTGATTGAGTTTTGCCGGGAGCATGGGCTGAAGATGCTGACGGTGGCGGAGCTGATTCGCTATCGGTTGCAGAACGAGCGGTACATTACGAGGGCCGGGGAGAGCCGGATCCAAACGCAGCATGGGGAGTTCCGCATGATTGCGTACCAGAGCGAGGTGGACGGCGGAGAGAGCCACCTGGCGCTGGTGTATGGGGCACTGTGCTGCCACGAGGGCAACTGCGCCACCTGTGGCAGAAGTGTGCTGGTGCGGGTTCATACTCGGTGCACGGCGGGGGATCTGTTTGGCGCGAATTGCCAGTGCCGGGGGGTGCTGGACGAGTCGATGCGGATGATTTCCGAGGCCGGGTGTGGGGCGATTGTCTACCTGCACAACACGAGCCGTGGATTCGAGTTTGACCGGACGGTTCAGCCGGCAAAGCTGGTGCACCACCAGGAGCTGCGGGCGCTGGAGCAGCCGGATGAGAGGCACAGGCGGATCATCCGCTCGGTGGGGCTGGGAGGACAGATTTTGTCGGACCTGGGAATACACCGGATTCGGCTGCTGTCGAACACGCCAATGCATATTCCTGCGCTGGAGGGTTTTGGGCTGGAGATTACGGAACAGGTTCCCATTCCAATTGAGTCTCGATCGCTCACGTGTGTACAAGACTCCTGAAGCCAGGTTGCATATATTGAGCTTGTCTTTCCCTGTGACCCTGGTGGTGAACCAGGATGGTTCTTTGGGGAAAGGAATCAAGGCGTCTGCCGACCGCAAGGGGCTCCTGCGGAAGTTTCATGTTCTGAGCTTAACTGACCTTACATTGCCAATACTTCGACGTTAAGGTTCCCTGAGTGCCGACATGAACGTGCGCACTGGATGGCCGCTCAGTGGCTTGCAGCCGCTGAGGAGAGCCCCGATGAAGTTCTGTTGCCCAGGGGAGCACCCATGAAGCGTAACTTGATGTTTGTTTTCCTGAGCGCAACGCTCTTTGTCGCAACGGTCGGGGCTCAGGGCAACATTGAGCACACAAGCCAAACGGAGTTCAACAACGCAGCGGTGAGTACTTCGCCCGTTGCATGGGTGTATGTATCGAGCACGGCCAAGGGCAGCAGTGTCCATCAGATTGAAGCTTTCAGCGCAGCGGCAAACGGGAAGCTGACCGCTGTGGCAGGCTCTCCCTTTCAGGAAGACGTCACGAACATTGCCGTGAACGGCAAGTACCTTTTCGCTGTAAACAGTAACGGGTTTTACATCGACTCGTATCTGATCGAGCCCACTGGAGCACTGCGGTATGCAACCTACACGAATGCCGCGGAGGCGGGAGACTGCAATACATTGGGCCAGATATTCCTCGACCACACCGGGGCAACTTTATACGGCACGAATTTCAACGGAGACGGATGCGCGAATAATACGTATGAGTCATTCGGAGTCAACAAGGCCACTGGAGGATTGAGCGATCTTGGAAACAGCACAGGCAACGATTGGCTCTACCTTCCGGCAAGTTTCATTGGCAACAACCAGTACGCCTATTCCGCATCGTGTCTCGGCGATATGTATTGGGGCATTTTTGTGTTCCAGCGCAGCAGCAATGGATTGCTGAGTGAGAGTCCTACTGCCATCGCCAGGCCTCCAACACCTCCGACAGGATATTTCTACTGTCCTTCGCAGGCAGCTGCTGATCCAAGCGATCATGTCGCCATATCCATGCAGCCGGTAAACCAGCTGGACTTCAGCCCGGATAAGCCAGCTCAACTTGCCACCTTCACGGCCGATGCCCAAGGGAACTTAAGGAGCACGAGTACCCCCGCCAACATGCCCGTAACTTCCGTGGCGGCTGTGACAGACCTGAATATGTCCCCATCCGGCAGGTTGCTGGCAGTGGGAGGCACAGGCGGGCTGCAAATATTTCATTACAATGGCGCGAGTCCGATCACCCATTACACCGGATTGCTTACAACTGACGAGATCGATCAGTTTTTCTGGGACAACCAGAACCACATGTACGCAATCAGCCAGACTTCAGGAAAGCTTTTTGTCTTTACGGTTACGCCCACGAGCTACAGTCAGTCTCCCGGTTCGCCTTATACGATCAGCTCACCAATCAGCATCATTGTTCAGCCGTTGCCACGCTATTAAGAGCTTGTTGAAATCGGGATGCGAGTCCCAGAATCTGGCCGCAGGGGCTGAAGCCCGTACCCTTCACACAGCGTGCTCCAGGGAGTCATTCCGCAGTCTTGGAAGCCCGAATCGTTCACAAAGCGCCCTCCTGGAGGCGCTATTTTTGTGCTTTGTGACCGGTTGCCGGATGGGCCCGTTCCTGGATTTTAGAGATTGGGAATCTATAGGCGCTTTAGAAACGCCAGGGCTTCCCTGAACTGGGGGAAGAGTTTTTCGTCGGCGCGGAAGGCTGCGGAGTGGACGCAGCGGCGGGTTCCGCGGACGCTGACGGGGTGCTTGAGGTGGAGCATTTCGTGGTAGAGGAGGTATTCGACGGCGTAGCGGGGGCTGGAGGGTCGGTCGAAGACCTTGCTGACGACGATGGTGTTGTGGGCGGCGTCGTAGTGGCCGAGGAGGCGCTTGGCGTGATGCTCGCTCCAGGTGAGCTGGGGACGGCCGAGGAGGTTGTTGAAGAAGCGCTCGTTGAGGGAGTCGAAGACCTCGTCGAGGTGGTAGTAGCGGCCTTCGGGGCCGAGGATGCGCTTGGCTCCTCGGGTGGAGCGCATCTGTTCGGTTTGGCGGGCAACGGCCTCGGAGTACTGGAAGCGTTTGTAGCGGTGATTGTGGGCCTTGTCGATGGGCTTCTTGTAGATTTTGGCGATGAGGATGTGGGCGATGGCGTGGAGGACGGTTTCTGGGGCGCCTTCGAGGAGGTCGGAGAGGGAGACGTGGAGCTCGCCCTCGCGCAGGCGGATGGTGGTGTTGAGAGAGACAAATCGGCGGAAGCGGATGGCGAAGGGGGGCATGGGAGCGCGTGGCCGGAGGGCGCGGTACTCGTGCTCAAAGATGGCGGTGATTTCGGGGCGGGTTCCGGCGGGGAGGGTTTTGGAGGCGGCTTTGGCGGCTTTGGGTGGGGCTGGATGGCTTTCATCTGGATTCTGGCGGGCGGGGAGGTCGCGGCGGAAGGGGCGCGTGGGGGGCTCCGGGGCTTTATCCGGGCGTTTGGGGCCGAAGAGGGAGTCGAACATCTCAAACAAAGGGGGCGCCCTCCGTTGGAGTGAGTTCCGGATTAGCGAGTTGCTGCTTCCACTCAAGGATGCGGGCGCGGGCGGCGGCGGATTCGGCCTCGGGGATGTGTCCGGCGCGCTGGAGGGCAATGGAGAGGCTGGTGTGGGCGAGCGGGTCCTGGGGCGTGAGTGCCGTGAGGCGGAGGGCGGCGGCGATGGCAGGTTCCAGGCGCTGCTGGTCGGCGAGAGCGCGAACGAGGCCATGATGGGCTTCGACGTGGTCGTATTGGGCCGCTATGGCGGCGCGGAAGGCGTGTTCGGCAGCATTGGCATCGTTGGCCGCGAGCAGATCGAGGCCGTGCTGAGATTGCTGATCGGCGATTTTGGCCGGGGTTAGGGTAGGGGATGGGTCCACAGTTCAATGGTAGCAAGCAGCCTGGGAGTTTGCATTGGCTGTTTTGACGGGATGTAGTGGCGGGGGATTAGTTGGCTGCGTCGTCATCGGTGATTTTGTGCCAGGAGGCGCGGTCGCTGTCAGCCCAGGGCAAGGCGAGGTTGGTTTTGGTGCGGGGGAGGATGACGAGGTCAACGCGGCGGTTCTCGGCGCGTCCGGCGGCGGTGTCGTTGGGAGCGACGGGATGGTACTCGGCGTATCCGGCGGCTGAAATTCGGTTTGGGACGATGGCGCCGGTCGAGAGGAAGATGCGGGCGAGGCGTGTGGCGCGGGCTGAGGAGAGCTCCCAGTTGGAGTCGAATTCGGGGTTATGGATGGGGATGTTGTCGGTGTGACCCTCGATGCGGAGATCGTAGGGGGTTTGGCCGAGAGCAGTGGCGATCTGGCGGAGGATCGGGAGGGTTCCGGGATGGGGAGTGGCGGAGCCGGAGTCAAAGAAGCCGGCTTCGCGGAGGCTGATGACGAGGCCGTCCTTACCCATCTGGACGGAGACGGTGTGCTGTGCGATCTGGTCGGCGAGCATTTTCTGCATGTATTTCTGGACCTGCTCGAGATCTTCCTTGACTTTGGCAGGGGCGAGCACGTCCTCGCCCATGACGATGTTCATGGGGCTGACGGCCTGATCTTTGCTGACGACGGAGACGTTTTTCAGGCTGTCGAGCTTGCGTGCGGAGTCGGGAAAGAGGCCGAGGGCGTGAAAGGCGGAGTCGATGGCTTGGGAGACCTGGGCCTGCTTTTTCTGGTCGGCCTTGGAGGAGGCGTAGAGGACGACGAAGAAGGCAAAGAGGAGGGTAATGAAGTCTGCGTAGGAGACGAGCCAACGCTCATGGCTGACGTGGGGAGTGGCGGGGCGGCGGCTCATGCGGCTTTCTCCCGGGCGTCGAGGGTTGGTCCGTCGGTGAAGCCGGAGAGTTTGACTTCGAGCATGCGGGGGTTAATGCCTTCGAGGATGGAGATGACGCCTTCGAGCATCATTTCGCGGCGCTGCTGTTCTTCGCGGAGGCGGATGCGGAGTTTTCCGGCGGAGGGGAGGAAGAAGAGATTTGCGACGCCGACGCCGTAGATGGTGGCGACGAATGCGACGGCGATGCCTTTGCCGACTTCCTCGATTTTGTCGAGGTGCTGCATGACCTGGATGAGTCCGAGGACGGCGCCGAGGATTCCGATGGTGGGGGAGAATCCGCCGGCGGATTCGAAGACGGCGGGGAGACGTTCTTCGCCTTCGGTTTGTGTATCCATGGCGAGGCCCATGATTTTGCGGAGTTCGGCGGGTTCGGTGCCGTCTACAGCGAGGGTGAGGGCCTGGCGGAGGAAGGGTTCGTCGATGGTTTTGAGGTCTCCATCGAGGGAGACGACCCCAGAGCGGCGGGCTTTGTTGGCAAAGCTGACGAGTTGGTGGATGAGGCGCTCGTTTTGCTGGCTGGGGCGGAAGAAGACGTGGGCAAGCCGTTTGAAGGCACCGGTGACGGTAGTGAGGGGGAACTGGAGGAGTACTGCGCCGAGAGTTCCGCCGAAGACGATGAGGGCAGCTGTGGGCTGGAAGATTTGACCGAGGTTGCCGCCTTCCATCAGGAGTCCGGCAAGAATGCCGAAGAGTGCGAGCAGAACACCGCCGATGCTTGCCTTGTCCATAGGGGTTCCTCACTTTTCCGGGGCGGGGTTGGCCTCACGGTTTGGGATTGCTGCTCTTTGCGTCGGGAGCAGGATCGTTGACGGGTGCGCCGAGGTTTTCTGGGCTGAGACTGGTGAGGGTGGCGATCCGAGGGAGGTCAGAGGGCCGGACGCGGTCTGCGACCTGAGCGAGGAGACGTGCGCGGTATTCGATGACGCGCTCGAGGACCTCGGCACAGGATTCGCGGACGATGAGTTTTTCGCCATGGATGAGGGTAAGCATGGTGTCCGGTGACGCCTCTGCGATTTTGATGAGGTCACTGTTGACGAGCATGGGATTGCCGTTGAGGCGGGTTAAGTGGATCATGGCCGCGACCCCTCCTGATGAGGTGTGTATCGGCAGAAAAGGGAAAGCGCGAGAGTAAATGGATTGGGGAGATTTGCGGGGTGGATTGGGAAAGTGCAAAAGGGTGGACTAAAGTTGGGGAGCGGCGGGCCGATAGAGGCAGCAGATGCGGCAAACGTACTGCCGGAGGGTGGCCAGGGAAAGAGGCCACCGGCGGGAATGGTTGCAAATCCAAGCATCTCCCAGGAGTAACCCCATGGCTTTGGGCGTATTGAACAACCTCTCCGCACTGTATGCCGAGAACAACCTGAATAACACGAACAGCAGCTTGCAGGGTGTGTTGCAGCAGCTGTCTTCGGGTTCGAAGATCAACTCCGGTTCCGACGACGCGGCTGGCCTTTCGCTGGTGAACGGTTTGCAGGCGAACTCGACGGCACTGACCCAGTCGGCAACGAATGCGAGCGAAGGCGTGGGCCTGCTGCAAGTGGCCGATGGCGCACTTTCGCAAGTGACGAACCTGCTTAACCGTGCCGTTACGCTGGCCACTGAGACCTCGAACGGTACCCTCAACAGCACCCAGGGTGCTGCCGCGAACCAGGAATACCAGTCAATCCTTTCGGAAATCAACAACATCGGCCAGACGACGACCTACAATTCGAGCCAGGTGTTTACGGGTGCCGCGGCTGGAGTGAACATCTACACGGGCGACTCTTCGACGACAGGCGCGGCGGTGGATTCGCTGTATTTTGCACCTTTGTCGAGCTCGACGGTTGGCGACTCGGGCGGCACGGTTGTGCAGAGCTCGGCCGGTCAGTTTGTGGACCTGTCTTTGGCGGCCACCAGTGTGTTGACGACCGGCGCGGCGTCCGGAGATGCGGTAACCGGTGGACTGACGTTCACGGTGACGAATCCGGATGCGACGACGACCACGTTTACGACCTCGGCGACGACCGTGAGCGGGTTGATTTCCGAGATCAACAAGGATGGCATTGCCGGCGTGAGCGCGAGCTTGACGACCCAGGCAGCTGTTGGCGGCACCGCAGGCGCGACCACCGCACTGGCCGACACGGGCATTCTGTTGACCAACACCAACAGCAATGTGGCGATTAGCGATGCAACGCTGCTGGACACGACCACGGGCGAAGGTGCGACAGCCCTGCAGGCCTCGACGAAGGGCACCGAGACGATCAGCTATCAGCTGGGGGCCAATGAGTCGAGCACGAACCTGGCGTCGACGGATCTGACGACCCAGGGTAACGCGCAGAGCGCACTGACGACAATCAACGCGGCGATCAACAACGTGGCAGCGCAACGCGGCTATCTTGGCGCGCAGGTGAACACGCTGAACGCGATTTCGCAGGTTGTGAGCACGCAGCAGGAGAACGTACTGTCGGCGCAGAACTCTGTGCAGGCGACCGACTACGCTTCGGCGACGTCGAACATGTCGAAGTACGAGATTCTGAGCCAGACCGGCATTTCGGCACTGGCGCAGGCGAACAGCATGCAGCAGGAAGTGACGAAGCTGTTGCAGTAAGGGGCAGTTTCGAACCAGTTCAGGGCGGGGAAGGCGGGGCAATTTACGCCTTCCCCATTTTTTGGTTCATTTTCGGATTTGCGTTGCATATGGCTGGTTGACCGTGAGTGTTTTCTGAGGATTGAGGGCGGTTGTTGGCCCTTGGGCTGCGATGGTTCAGGTGGAGGGATGGTATGGGAGCAGTAGGTTTGAGTTTTGGTTCGCCGACGGCCGGGACCGGGTTTGATGTGAGCTCGACGGTGAGCCAGATTGTGGCGAATCTACAGAACGTGGAGAGTCCCTGGAAGACGCAGTTGAGTGCCTCGGAGGCACAGGATACGGCGATTTCGAGTTTGGGAACGCTTTTGTCTACGTTGTCGAGCGACGTGACGGGTTTTACGGATTTTTCGGGGGTGCTTTCCGGCAAGCAGGGGTCGAGTTCGGATCCGAATGTGATTGCTTTGACGGCGGCGAGTTCTTCGGCGGTGGCTGGGACGCACACGATTGTTGTGAATTCGCTGGCGGCGACCTCTTCAGGGTATCTGGACAACATCACGAATGCATCGGACACCTTGACGGGGACAATGAGCATCCAGGTGGGATCGGGGACGGCACAGACGGTGACGATCGGTTCCTCGAGCAATACGCTTTCGACGCTGGCGACTGCGATCAACAACGCGGGGATTGGGGTGACGGCGAGCGTGCTGACAGACGCGAACGGATCGCGACTTTCGCTGGTTTCGTCGACGTCGGGGTCATCGGGGGATTTGACGGTGAGCTCGAGCGTTACGGATTCGACGACCTCGACGGCGCTTGGATACAACGCTGCGACGCCTGGAGCGAACGCGAGCATCGTGGTGGATGGTGCGAACATTTCGACGGGCTCGAACACGGTGAGCACGGTGATACCGGGTGTGACGTTTCAACTGCTTGCTCCGTCGCCGGTAACGAGCGGAGCGGCTGAGACGGTTCAGGTACAGGTACTGAATGACAACAGTGCGGTAGTGAGCTCGTTTGCGACGATGGTGTCGGATTACAACGCGGTGGTGAGCGCGATCAATTCGCAGGAGACTCTTAACAGCTCGGGGACGGCGCAGCCGTTGTTTGGAACGCCGACGCTGACGATGTTGCAGGAGCAGTTGCTTGGGGCGATCAACACGGGGACGCCGAGCGGGTACCTGACAGGGATCACGAATGCCGGCGATACGCTGTCCGGAACATTGTCGCTGACAGTAGGCAGCGGGACGGCGACGACATTTGACATGAGTGCGCTGGCGAGCGGACAGCAGAACCTGGCTGGTCTGGCTGCAGCAATCAATACGGCCAACATCGGGGTGACGGCGAGTGTGCTGAAGGATTCGACGGGGGCGTCGCGGTTGTCGCTGTCGTCGCCGAGCTATTCGGGGACGCTGGCTGTGAGTTCATCGATTACGGATTCAACGACGAGCGCGGCGCTGGATTACAACGCGAACAGCGACATTCGGAATCTGACGAGTCTTGGTGTGACGCAGAACAATGACGGGACGATATCGCTGGATCAGAGCACGTTGAATTCGGAGCTGACTTCGGATTATTCCGGAGTGGTGAGTTTCTTTCAGAATGCGAACAGCTGGGGGCTTGGGTTTTCGACGACGGTGGACAACCTTGGGACCGCGAGTACGAAAGGCACACTGGCCTTGGCGCTGAGCGCGAACAGTTCCAATGAGTCTTCTCTGAACCAGAACATTTCCCGCGAGGATCTTGTTATCTCTGCGGAGCAGACCAGCCTGACGCTGGAGTTGACGAGTGCGAATGAGATTTTGCAGGCGATTCCGCAGAATCTGAACAACATCAATGAGCTGTACTCGGCGGTAACGGGGTATAGCAAACTGACCACCGGCTAGAGCATTTTCACGTAAGGTGCCTCGGTAGTAATCAATCTGCATGCAGCTTTGTCGCGAGAGGGAGCTGCACTTTCCAGATCCAACCACTCCACAGAATGAGT
>Ga0302147_10000978_pt1 | contig 13065 bp, 8 predicted proteins | sample I_Bog_E3_2_FD_192438 | JGI IMG/M metagenome (GOLD analysis project Ga0302147, IMG submission 192438) | Peat permafrost microbial communities from Stordalen Mire near Abisko, Sweden - I_Bog_E3_2 | ecosystem: Environmental > Terrestrial > Soil > Wetlands > Peat | place: Sweden: Abisko, Stordalen...
ATAATTAGATTAGAGAGTTAAACAAGAGAACTCACCATGGCTGCAACCGGCACAAGCCGCTTGCAGCTTTTGCTTTGCCTCAAAGCTCAATAGCTCAGAGCTCAACAGAGACCCGCCTTAACTCACAGACTCAGAACTCTTAACTCAACAAAAACCAGCACCTAACCCCAGGAGAATCAATACTTTGAAAATAAAGTCTCTATCATCAATACTTTACCCCCGAGGTCACCCGCTAAACCGCTGATTCCAGAGACCCTCCGGAAAATCATAGTAGGGGGTACCCTAGCTCGGTCGAGCCTGCGTAGCAATCCTCCGTAACTCAGGCAAAACAGTTCCCAATGGAACAGCCAAGCTGTTGCGCTGACCAAAAGAGAAGTACACATTTGCATACAGCCGGAAGAGCTGATCGTAGATCTTCGTCGCCTCTGCTCGCGGCGTGAAGGTCTTGAACGGCAGACACAGCTTCCGCTGCGCGGCTTCAATGCTCGGATAAACTCCAGCAGCGAGCATAGCGAAGATGCCCGAACCCAGACTCGTCGGAACGCCATCGGGAACCAGCACAGGCTTGCCGAGAACGTCCGCGTAAACCTGGTTCAGCACCGCATTCTGCTGCGGAATTCCTCCCGCGTTGATCACGCGCTCGACCGGAACTCCGTGCTGCTCCAGACGCTCCAGGATGATGCGCGTGTGGAACGCCGTTCCTTCAATGGCCGCGAACAGCTCGTCCTGCGCTGTGTGCAGGAGGTTCCAGCCGAGCGTCATGCCGCCGAGTTCGGGATTGACCAGCACCGTGCGATCGCCGTTGTCCCAGCTCAGCCGCAGCAGTCCCGTTTGTCCTGGCTTGTACGCATCAAGCCCCTGCGAGAGCGCCTTCACGCCGGTTCCAGCGCGCCGCGCAATTGCCTCGAAGATGTCTCCGGTTGCGGAAAGGCCCGCTTCAATGCCGGTGAACGCAGGATGAACGCTGCCTGGAACCACGCCGCAGACTCCGGGAATCAGCCGAGTCTCGCGGCTCATGGCGATGATGCAGGTCGATGTTCCAACCACGTTCACCACATCGCCTTCGCGGCAGCCTGCGCCGATTGCGTCCCAGTGAGCGTCGAACGCACCGACCGGAATCGGAATGCCAGCGCGCAGGCCCAGAGCTTCGGCCCAGCGTTCGCTCAGCGGACCTGCAACTGCATCGGACGTTCGGTAGTTTCCGTCCAGCTTGGCGCGAATGCCGTCGAACAGCGGGTCAAGCTGCGAGAGGAACTGCTGCGACGGCAGACCTCCCCAGCGCGGATTCCACATCCACTTGTGGCCCATCGCGCAGACGCTGCGCGGCGCAAGACTGGGATCGGTGATGCCGATGAGCGTCGCGGCGACCATGTCGCAGTGCTCAAAGGCGCTGGCAAAGCGGTTACGCTTCTCAGGATTGTGGCGCAGCCAATACAGCAGCTTGGCAAAGCCCCACTCGTGCGAGTACACGCCTCCGCACCATTGGATCGCCTCCAGGCCTTCCGCGTGCGCAAGCTCGGTAATCTGCTGGGCTTCCTTGTGCGCCCGATGGTCGCACCACAGCATGTATTCGTCCAGCGGCTGCATCTGCGCATCCACCGGAATCACGCTCGATCCTGTGGTATCGAGCGCGAGTGCAACCACATCGCTGCCGGAGACCACGGTTTGGCGCAACACCTCGCGCGTGGCCTCCACCAGCGCACGCATCTGGTCCTCATGCGACTGCGTGGCAAAGTCGGGATCTTCGCGGCGGCGCTGTAAGGGATAACCTGCTGACGCAGTGCCGAGCCGCCCTCGCTCGCTGTCCAGCAGAGTAACGCGGACACTGAGTGTGCCAAAATCAACGCCTGCGACAATCGGCATCAGCTTACCTTTGCTCGTGAGTTGGTGGAACAGAAGTGCTTCCCACCCGAACATTAGTGCGGGGAATCTGCGATGTCAATGCGCAGCAGCCCTGCGATTCTGGGCCAAATCCTGTCATAATGGCGACTTGGGCTCTAAGGCAATGAAACGCACTGCAAAAGGCGAAAATACTCAGAAGATAGACATTCGCGGCGTGGCTTCTCATGCTGGCGTTTCGATTGCTACCGTCTCACGCACCATCAACCACATACCGACTGTCGATCCGCTGCTCGCTGCTCGCGTCTGGAGCGCTGTTGCGGAGCTCAATTACTTCCCCAACACGCAGGCGCGAGCGCTGGTTTCCGGCAAGAGCAAGCTGCTTGGCCTGATAGTCTCCGAGATTACGAATCCGTTCTTCCCGGAACTGATCCAGGAGTTCGAGCGCTTCGCGGTCGAGCGCGGCTACGAGATTCTAATTGCCTCGACCAGTCATGACGTAAGCAAGATGGAGATGTGTTCGCGGCGCATGCTCGAACGCAAGGTCGATGGTGTGGCGATTATGACCTTCGGTATTCAGGACTCGCTGTTCGATCGGTTTCTGGCGGAGAAGATTCCGGTGGTCTTTATGGATGTCGCATACAGTCATCCGCACAGCAGCGTCCTCTCGGTGGATTATCGGGCTGGAATCCTCGAAGGCGTAAGGCATCTCTCCGGATTGGGACACCAAAGCATCGGCTTCATCAGCGGTCCGTTGCGGCTTCGCTCAGCGACGACGCGCAAGGAAGCGTTCCTCGACAGCCTGAGCTCCAACGGACTTGAGTCCAACCCAGCTTGGGTCGTCGAAGGCGACCACACATTGGACGGCGGACGCGATGCGATGCAGAAGATTCTGGCGCTTCCTGAATGGCCAACCGCTGTGATGTGCTCCAACGACATGACAGCCATCGGCGTGCAGCACGCGCTCTTTGAGGCGAACTTGAAGGTCCCTGAAGACTTTTCGCTCATAGGCTTCGACGACATCCATCTGGCGGAGTACACCATTCCACCGCTTACCACTGTGCGAATGGCCTGTGTCGACCTCGCCCAAAAAGCGGTCAGTTGCCTGCTCTCTCATGTGGAGCCGAATCGTACAACACCTGAAACCGCAGCGAGAATCGCGACACGGCTGATCGTTCGCCAGACTACGGGCCATCCCAGGGTCGCGCTCAGCGAACCAGCCATAACCGCGCGCGCTCGACGCTAACGCTGGACTTGGAGCTACTCTGCCAGAACGGCCTTGGTGAGATTACGCGGATGGTCAACGTCGATTCCATCTTGCACCGCCATAAAGTAGGCAAACAGCTGCAGCGGAATCACCTCGGAAAGTGGAAGCAGCGCCTCTCGCGTCTGGTCCACAAAAATTACATTCGTCGCCAGCGCTGCTACTTCGCTGTCATCCGTATTAGCGATAGCAAGGATGTTCGCTCCCTGCTCGCGCATGTCACGCATCAGATGCAGATTCTTGCGGTATCGCTCCACGGATCCCATATCCGAGCGATCAACCGTCGCGATCATGACCAGCGGTGTTGCATCACTCACTAGTGCATTGGGACCATGCTTTAGTTCGCCACTTGGATAGCCCTCAGCATGAAGATATGCGGACTCCTTCAACTTCAGCGCGCCCTCTCGCGCCACAGCGTAATGTACGCCTCGACCGAGGAACAGGAAGTTCTTCGCCGATAGATACCGCGTGGCAATCGTCTGAACGGATCGTTCCCATTCAGGAAGTTGTGAGCGAATGCGTTCTGGCAACACACTAAGTTCAACGAGCAGAGCCTGCATCTCTTTGGGCGTGATCGCTTCACGTTCCTCCGCCGCAAGCAGCGATAGCAGATATAGATTCAGCAACTGACCGGTAAAACTCTTAGTCGCGGGGATCGCTCGCTCGCGTCCAGCCTCAGTGGGAAACGCTACATCTGCCTCGCTCGCCATGCTGGAGTTCGCTACATTAATGATCGCCAGTGTTGCATGGCCTGCGAGCTTTGCCTTACGTAGAGCAGCTAACGTGTCCGCCGTCTCACCGGACTGCGAGATCACCATCACGACAGCGTCCTTCAGCGCCTTCTCCGACCGATAGCAGTATTCGCTCGCGTACTCGACATCGACAGCGATGCCGCTGAGGTCCTCAAACATCAACTCTGCCACCAATCCAGCGTGTCGGCTCGAACCACTGGCTGCGATGACAATCTCGCCGCTTGCCTCCCTGATCCAGCCACGCAGCGAAGAGCAGTCAGCGGCGCGAAAATTGTTGCCATCAAGATATCTATCCAGTGTCGCGGCGATCATCTCTGGTTGCTCGTAAATCTCACGCAACATCCAGTGAGCATAAGGATCTGGACTTTGAAGATTCGTATTCAATTTGGCTCCTTGTTCCATCGCATGGAAAGGATTTCGATTTCTTTCATAAGATATCGCCTGCCTTCGATCAGGGGTAAACGGTTAAGAGGCATGCTGCCGGGCTTGCACAAATGGCCACTCTTCACTAGCCCGGGCGCGCAGCAGAAATCCGGCGATACCAATCGCCAGGATTACTCCGCCAAACGCCAGGTAGTGAACGCCGCTGGTAACAGCAACATAGACCCAGCCAATAAGAGCAACCAAAGCCGGCAGTGGATAGAGCGGCATCCTATAGCTATCCACAGGCTCGCGTTTCTGTTGCCGCAGCACGATTACAGCAACGCACTGTGCCGCAAATTGAAGCAGCGTCTGCGTGACGATGAGAGCTGTAATCAAGTTCTGCAGACTGAAAAGGCAGGCCAACGCCGACGACACGCCCATCGCAAGCACCGCGACAAATGGGAACTGCCCCTTGGGATGGAGACGGCCGAAGATGGAGAAAAATTGGCCATCGCGCGCTGCCGCGTAGGGTATCCGCGAGTATCCCAGCAGCCCCGCGTAGACCGATCCGAATGCTGCAACCAGAATGAGGATGGCGATACTGTTCCCGCCGGTGCTTCCATAGACGTGCACCATAAAATCAGCGACGACCGCCTGCGAGCGCATCGCCTCCCGCCACGGCAGCACACCTATGATGGAGATATTCATCGCAAGATATAAAATAGCGATAACCACGATGGAAAATAAGACGGAACGCGGAATGGTCTTGCGGGGTGCGCAGACTTCATCGCCAATCAGGCATACGTTGAAGTAGCCGCTGTAGTCATATAAGGCGATGAGAGTGGTGGAGCCAAGTCCCAGGAAGAACCCGTGGCCGAGATGGAAAGCGTTCGGCGGAAAGTCAAACGCCGTCGACGGATGAAAGTGCGTAACGCCGGTGAAGATAATCCATGCCGTCGCTCCGATGACAATCACTGTCATTATGATCGATAACAGAGCAATCGAGCGGATGTTCCTGAAAAGTAGGATCATGTTCACTAGGCAGACAGAGATGGCCAGCGTGACTGCGCCGGCATGGTGCATGTGCGGCAGCAGATATCCTGCATACTGCGCGAATCCCACCGCGCCGCTCGCTATAGTAATAGGACCCATGATGATCGCCTGCCAGAGAAAAAGGAAACTGAACAGACGTCCGAAGCTATGTGGGCCGAAGGCCTCCAGCAGATAGTAGTAGGGTCCGCCGGAGCGTGGCATAGCCGAACCGAGCTCAGACCACACCATGCCATCACACAGTGAGAGAAAGGCGCCCAGAACCCACCCAAGGAGTGCCTGCGGGCCGCCCATAGCTGCCAGCGCCAGCGGAATGGTCAGGAAAGGCCCGATGCCGATCATGCATAGCATATTGGCGGAGGATGCTCCCCAGAATCCGATATTTCGTGGCGCTGAAGTCTGTTGGGACACTTCGATGCTCCCCTCAAGCCTGATAATGGCCGCCTGCGACGTTTGCTTCAACCGACGCACACACGATGTGGCTCGCGAAACGCACTCTCACTTGCTCAAGAGTGCTCAAGCGAGATCGACCATACAACGATTTACATACGTTAGCGCTAACTCTAACACAGTAAGATCGACAACTCCGCTCCGGCAATCGGCACTGATTCAGGCTTTACACAAGGCTTCCATCTGGGATATCCCGATTAGATTAGCGTTACCGTAGCAATCGTAAATTGTTATATGCTCGGTGCTGCATGCCGCAGATGCTCTGCGCGCAGCCGGAGCATCCATGGCGATCCGTCTTAAGGACATTGCGCGGGAGTTGGGCGTTTCGGTCATCACCGTATCCAAGGCCCTGCGCGGTAACACCGACATTAGCGAGGCAACACGTCAACGCATCCTTATCCGCATGAGGGAGTTGGACTACCAGCCCAATCTCACCGCTCGCAGTCTCGCCACTGGACACTCCTTTATCGTCGGCCTTATCGTACCGGACCTGTTAAATCCGTTCTTCACCGAACTGGCCAAGTCTCTTGGTGGCGCGTTACGCAAACAATCGTATGGCTTGTTCGTGTCCTCCTCTGAAGAAGATGCTGAAATTGAGCAGTGCGAGATTCGCATGATGCTAGCGCGCGGCGTGGACGCGCTGCTGATCGCCTCGTGCCGGCCGAACCTGCAGGGCTTCTACAGCATCCATAATCAGACCACGCCGTTTGTATTGCTCGATCGCCCGTTCCCGCAACTACGCGCAAACTTTGTCGGAACCGATGACTATGCAGGCGGCAGACTTGCTACGGAGCACCTAATCCTAATCGGGCGCAAACGACAGGCCTACATCGGTAGCCCTGACCTGAGTTCCGCCTCTGACCGCTACCGCGGATTTCGCAACGCACTGCGCGATCACGATATCGAAGTCCGCGAGAGCTTCGTACTCTCCAGTCCACTAGTCGATGCCTCAGGAGACAATGCCGGATACCAGATGATGCAGCAATTGCTGCGCGGAAAATCCCGTCCCAACGGCGTGTTTTGCCACAATGACGTGGTCGCTATCGGTGCCATGAAGGCTACGCTCGATGCCGGTTTGTCCATCCCGGAAGATATCGCCTTCGTAGGCTTCGACAACGTTCACTACTCCCGTTATCTTCAGATACCGCTCACCTCCGTTGACCAATCCACCGCGCAACTCGGAGAAACGGCTGCGCAACTCGCCCTGGACCTTATCGCAAAGAAGCTAGACAAGCCAAAGAACATCTTGCTGGCGCCGACGCTGGTCATCCGCCAGTCCACCGTCGGCAGCGCCTTTCCGCAGAACATATCAGCAGCTTTCACAACGTGCCGTAGAAAGATAACGAAAAAAAAGTAGGGGGCAAAGTAGAAGCGATCCGGATACAGATCTGCTGGATGAACGCCGCGCAATTCGTGCGCCATACAATCGACAATATCCTCGAGGTTCCGCTCTTTGCCCAGCTCACCCTTTTCCATCCTGCAAGTCCGGCCTATCAGAACCAGCTTCGCTCCCTTTACTCATTCAGCCGCGCTGGAAGCAAGACTGCGCGCGACGGTGCGCGGAGAGGTGCACTTTGACGATGGCGCCCGGGCGCTCTACGCCACCGACGCCTCCAACTATCGTCAAATTCCCATCGGTGTCGTGACGCCGCTTGATGTAGAGGACGTCGTAGCTACCCTCGCTGCGTGCCGTGAGTTCGAGGCGCCGGTACTCTCGCGCGGGGCCGCAACCTCGCTCGCCGGCCAATGCTGCAATACCGCAGTCATCCTCGACTTCTCGCGTCATATGCGCCACATCCTCGCGCTCACACCTCAGGCCAGCACGGCTGTTGTGGAGCCCGGCATCGTGCTGGACCGCGTGCGCGAGGCCGCCGAGCAGTTCGACCTGACCTTCGCGCCCGACCCCGCCACGCACAGCCGCTGCACGCTCGGAGGCATGATCGGAAACAACTCCTGCGGCACGCACAGCCAGCTAGGCGGCAAAACGGTAGACAACGTCGAGTCAATGGAGATATTGCTCTACGACGGCACGCGCATGGCGGTCGGAGCCACCAGCGAAGAAGAACTTGCCGCGATCATCACCGCGGGCGGACGCAAGGGAGAGATCTATGCGGGCCTTAAGGCCATTCGCGACCGCTATGCGCCACTCATCCGAGAGCGATTCCCTCGCATCCCGCGCCGCGTCTCCGGCTTCAATCTCGATGAACTGCTGCCGGAGAACGGCTTCCATGTCGCGCGCGCTCTGGTTGGCAGCGAAGGCACTTGCGTCACAATCCTCAACTCCACGCTGCGGCTGGTGCACAGCCCTCAGCATCGCATACTCGTCGGCCTTGGCTTTGCGGATACCTTCATCGCCGCAGATGCTGCTCTGCGAATTCTCGAGCATGATCCCATCGCGTTTGAAGCTGTCGACGATCTGCTACTCGATCTCATGGAGCAGAAGGGCCTCGCCACAGAAGAGCGAAAGGTATTACCGCAAGGCGGCGGTATCCTGCTGGTAGAGCTAGGCGCGAGCAGCGAAACTGAGGTCTCCGCCAGAGCTGCGGCTCTCGCCGAAGCCGCACGCAATTACCCGGAGCATCCTAGCGTACGCATCTTTACCGAAGCCGAAGCTCAAAAGGCGTGGTTTGTTCGCGAGTCCGCACTCGGCGGCGGCTCACTCGTTCCAGGTCGCCCTGAAGGATGGGAGGGATGGGAAGACGCCGCAGTCGCGCCCGCAAGGCTAGGCGAGTATCTGCGCGCGCTGAAGAAGCTCATGGAGGAGTACGGTTACTCGTCGCCGCTCTATGGTCACTTCGGCCAGGGCTGCGTGCATCAGCGCATCAACTTCGACTTCCGTAGCGAAGCCGGCATCGCGGACTATCGCGAGTTCATCGGCCGCGCTGCGGACCTGGTCGTCTCGCTCGGCGGCTCACTCTCCGGCGAACATGGCGACGGACAGTCGCGCGGCGCGCTTCTGGAGAAGATGTTCGGCGCGGAGTTGATGGTGGCTTTCCGCTCCTTCAAGGCACTTTGGGACCCTACCAACCGCATGAACCCCGGCAAGGTCATCGGCACTGCCGATACACCCGTGATGCAGCCGCAGGACAACCTGCGCTTTAACGTCGCACATCCGCCCATGGAGGCGCATACGCACTTCAGCTTCACTGCCGATCATGGCTCCCTGGAGCACGCGACGCTGCGCTGCGTCGGCGTAGGCGCATGCCTTAAGCAGGACGCCGGAACTATGTGCCCCAGCTACATGGCCACGCGAGAGGAGCAGCATTCCACACGCGGCCGCGCGCACCTGCTGTGGGAGATGCTGCAGGGCGACGTCCTGAAGGGCGGATGGCGGAACAAGGAGGTGAAGGCAGCGCTGGACCTCTGCCTCAGCTGCAAGGCCTGCAAGACAGAGTGTCCAGTGAACGTGGACATGGCCACCTACAAGGCGGAGTTCCTCGCCCACCACTATGAAGGCCGTCTGCGCCCGCTGCACGCATACGCCTTTGGATATATAGATAAGCTCGCGCGCCTTGCCTCCATCGCTCCGCGCACCTCCAACCTCTTCGCGAAGCTGCCGCTCACCGCGAAAGTTGCGAAATCTCTGCTGCATATTCATCCTTCGCGCTCGCTACCAATATTTAGCTCCACAAAATTCACGGCACAGGCAAAGAACCTTCCCCAACCATCCGCGCCGCGGGGTGACGTTCTGCTCTGGGCCGACACCTTCAACAACTACCTGCATGCTGAGACCGCCGTGGCGGCGCACCGAGTGCTTACCTCGGCAGGCTTCCGCGTACATACGCTGCGGCAGCATGTGTGCTGCGGGCGGCCGCTGTATGACTTCGGCCTGCTCGACTCCGCACGCCACTACCTGCTCCGCGCGCTCGATGCCCTTGCTCCCACGCTGGCCGCCGGAATGCCCGTCGTTGTGTTGGAGCCGAGCTGCGCCAGCGTCTTCCGGGACGAGCTCACCAACCTGCTTCCTGACGATCCCCGAGCGCAACAGCTCAAAGCCTCGACGCTCCTGCTCAGCGAGTTCCTCGTCCAGCGTGCGCCAAACTACCAGCCGCCCGCGCGTACTGGCACATTCGTCGTCCAGGCACACTGTCACCACACCGCGCTGATGAAGATGACCGCCGAGATGCAACTACTTACCGCAACAGGCGCCGATGTCCGTCTCCTCGACTCCGGCTGCTGCGGCATGGCTGGACCATTCGGCTTCGAGCGCGACAAGTTCGCCATCTCGCAGCAGCTCGCCGAGCGCGGTCTGCTGCCTGCCGTGCGCGCGGCGGACTCCGAGACCATCTTCGTCGCCGACGGCTTCAGTTGCCGCGAGCAGGTTGCTCAGAACTCCGCACGCCGCGCGCTTCACCTCGCAGAGGTCCTCGCGCCTGATGCCGATCTCTAGTTGCCTAACATGCCGACCGCAGTTCCTGTCGTAGACTCTCTAATCATGCCTCCTGCGATCGCTGCTTCCGCGCTCACCCGAACCTTTGGCGACTTCACCGCGGTCGATCACGTCGATCTCGCGGTCGAGCCAGGTCAGTTCTTCGGCTTCCTCGGCCCCAACGGCGCGGGCAAATCCACCACCATTAAGATGCTCACCGGTCTGCTCGCTCCCACGTCAGGCAGCGTCCAGATCCTCGGGGATGATCTCTTCGCCAACCCGCTCGAAGTGAAGCGCAACATTGGGGTCGTCCCGGAAGGCATGGCGCTCTTCGGCAAGCTCACCGCAACCGAGTACCTGAACTTCGTCGGCCGCATGTATGGACTCGACAAGCTGACCACCGCGCAGCGCAGCGCTGAGCTGCTCGACTTTATGGGCCTCGCCAACGAACCCCGCAAGCTCATCGCGGACTACTCCCACGGCATGAGCAAGAAGCTCGCACTCGCCGCTGCCGTTATCCACGGACCCAAGGTGCTGTTCCTCGACGAGCCGTTCGAGGGCGTTGACGCTATCGCTGCCGGCACGCTCAAGACCATGCTGCAGGGCATGATCGCTCGCGGCGCCACTGTATTCCTCACCTCGCACGTGCTGGAGATCGTCGAGCGACTCTGCTCGCACATCGCCATCATCCAGCGCGGGCGCATCGTCGCCCACGGCTCGCTGGATGAGCTTCGCGCCGGCGTGCAGGCCCGCTTGACCCACGCAGCCGACGGCCAAGCCGCCGCAGCGCCGAACACTCGCCTCACCCTGGAGGAGATCTTCCTCAACGTCGTCGGTAGCGACTCCACAGGACAAGCGCACGAGCAGGAGCTCTCATGGCTCAGCTAGATCCGGAACTCGCACCCAACAACGCGTGGACCGCGGACCAAACCCGCGCGCAGTTCTACGCCATCGCGTGCCTGCGCTGGCGCATGCTGGTGAACGGCTTTCGCCGCAAGGGCGGGACAGGCGAGTTGATCGGCCGCATCATCGTCTATCCAGTGCTCGCAGGCATGGCGTTTGGTCCGAGCATCGGTGCGGGCATCGCCGCATTCTATTTCACGTTCAGCGGTCATCTCGACCACATTGCGTGGTTGCTCTGGGGCACGTTCGCCTTCTGTCAGTTGCTCAACATCAATCTCGGTCAGCCAGGTTCTACCTTTGACCCCACGCAACTGATCCGCTTTCCGCTGCGGCTACGCAACTACGTTCTCATCCGCCTCTGCTTCGGGCTGCTCACGCCTGCCAATGTCATCGGCAGCATGATCGCCTTCGCCATCGCGCTGGGCATAGTGATCGCCGAGCCTCATCTGTGGCTTTACGCGGCCATCGCTCTACTGCTCTTCAACAAAGCCAACATCCTGTTCTCGCGTATGGTCTTCGCCTGGGTGGACCGCTGGCTCTCCACTCGCCACGCCCGCGAGGTCTTCACTGGCCTCATCTTCGCCTTCTCCATCGGCATCCAGTACCTGAACTTCACCTTCAACCCGGCTTATAACCACGGCCACAACCACGACATCTCGCGCCGCGTCTCTTTCATCCTCAGCATCTACCATCGCATCCATCCGCTTCTGGCGTGGCTTCCACCTGAGCTCACCACCTCATCACTACTCTCCGCTGCACGCTCTGCGTTCGTGCCTTATCTACTTAGCTCTGTCGCTGTCGCGCTCTACGCGACGGTCTTCTTCGCCACCTTCGCTCTGCGCATGGCTACCGAGTTCCGCGGCGAGAACCTCTCGGACGCTGCCAACGCTGTCTCGGCTCCGCGCACGGCAAAGACCCGACTCGCCGCGGCGTCCACTGCGTTCCGGCCTTCTCCCGTGCGCCGAACACTGCTGTCACCAACTGTCTCCACGCTTCTTGCCAAGGAGTTCCTCTACCTTCGCCGCAACCTCGGCCTGTTCATGGGTCTGGTCATGCCTGTCGTTCTGGTCTTCTTCTTCGCTACGCGGCTTGCGGTGCGCTCGGGAGGAGCGAGTTGGCTGTTTCCTGCCGCGCTCGCCTACTCGCTGATGGGGATCATCCCATTCAGCTTCAACTCCTTCGGACTGGAGGGCGCAGGTTCGCAGTTCTACTTCTTCGCCCCGCTGCGACTGCGCGACGTTGTGCTTGCCAAGAACCTGGTGAACATCCTGATCGCAGTCCTAGAGATCTTTGTCGTCCTCGCCATCATCAGCTACGTCGCCGCGCCGCCGCCGCTGTGGGTGGTCGCAGCCACGTTGCTGTGGGTGTTGACAACGCTGCTGGTCGCGCTCACCTTCGGCAACCGCCGCTCGCTCAGCGCTCCCAAGAAGATCGACCTCACTCGCGCAACACGCAAGCAGACCACTGGACTGAGCGCGCTGATCGCTGTCGGCATCTTTCTGGGCTCGATGGCGATCGCGTCTCTGCTGGCGGTTGCTGCCTTCTTCACCCATCTGCTCTGGGCGCTGGTCCCTGTCTTTGCCCTGCTGGCCGCAGCAGCTGCGCTGCTCTACGGTCGCGGACTTCACTCCATCGACCGCTACGCGCTCGATCACCGCGAGCAACTGTTCGCGGAGCTATGCAAGGCGAGCTGACACCTTCACCTGGACGCATGGCATTGGGGGTACCCCCCTACTATTATTTTCCGGAGGGTCTCTGGAATCAGCGGTTTAGCGGGTGACCTCGGGGGTAAAGTATTGATGATAGAGACTTTATTTTCAAAGTATTGATTCTCCTGGGGTTAGGTGCTGGTTTTTGTTGAGTTAAGAGTTCTGAGTCTGTGAGTTGTGAGTTAAGGCGGGTCTCTGTTGAGCTCTGAGCTATTGAGCTTTGAGGCAAAGCAAAAGCTGCAAGCGGCTTGTGCCGGTTGCAGCCATGGTGAGTTCTCTTGTTTAACTCTCTAATCTAATTATAACGAGTGGGGAATATATATACGCCATGATTTTTGAACTTTTATTTCGAATGGAATGAATGAG
>Ga0302147_10000980_pt1 | contig 13045 bp, 5 predicted proteins | sample I_Bog_E3_2_FD_192438 | JGI IMG/M metagenome (GOLD analysis project Ga0302147, IMG submission 192438) | Peat permafrost microbial communities from Stordalen Mire near Abisko, Sweden - I_Bog_E3_2 | ecosystem: Environmental > Terrestrial > Soil > Wetlands > Peat | place: Sweden: Abisko, Stordalen...
TGATCCAGCAACTCTTCGGACCTGCTGCCGCTGCCGTCACCGGAAACAAGTTCTCTCTGCAATTCTTGACGACAGAATGGGAGCAAGTTGTCGATGCGTGGCAACTCGATACGTGGGAGCAGTATCGAGATGTAATTCGATTGGGCCGCAAGACGCGGCTCAAAGAACCGCAGCGGCTCATTCTTTGGTCCATCTTTGAGCAGGTCAGAGCTGCTCTTAAATCACAGGGATTGATTACAAACTCCGGTCTCTTCAATGTGCTTGCAAGCCGGTACAAAAGCGGCATTCCTTCGCCGTTCGACTTCACGGTAGTCGATGAAGCTCAAGATATAAGCATCGCGCAGCTCAGGTTTCTTGCCGCGCTCGGTGCAGGACGAGCGAACGGTCTCTTCTTTGCCGGCGACCTTGGCCAGAGGATTTTCCAGCAGCCGTTTTCATGGAAGGCTATGGGAGTGGATGTTCGGGGCCGTTCAACCACACTCAAAATCAACTACCGGACATCGCATCAGATTCGCTCTCAGGCCGACCGCCTTCTTGGGACCGAGGTTGCCGACGTAGATGGCAACACGGAAGAGCGCAAGGGAACTGTCTCAGTCTTTAACGGGCCAGCCCCAGGCATTCAAGTATTGGCGACCGTTGAAGCCGAAGTCAAAACCGTAGGCCAATGGATTGCGAACTTAACGAAGACTGGAATTCCGCCGCACGAAATTGCGATCTTCGTTCGATCAGAGGCAGAATTGGACCGGGCCAAAGCCGCGGCAAACGCAGCCGCACTCAGTTTTGATGTTCTCGACGAAAACGTCACAACACCGATTGGACGACTGTCCATCAGCACCATGCATCTCGCCAAAGGTCTGGAATTCCGGGCAGTCGCGGTGATGGCTTGCGATGACGAGGTCATTCCACTTCAGGAACGAATAGAGACTGTAACCGATGAGGCTGACCTGGAGGACGTTTACAATACCGAGCGCCACTTGCTCTACGTCGCCTGTACCCGCGCCCGCGATCATCTCCTTATAACGAGCACAGCACCCGCGTCGGAGTTTTTGGATGATTTGGGGCAGTAGAATTTCATTTACCGATCAGGCATCAGTTTTGTCCAGGTGATTCTATGGCTGAAGTAATTCAATTCGGAAAGTTCATCACGGCTTCAGAGCGCGAAGTAGCGTCTCGGCTCAAGGACCTGCCTGCAAACTGGACGGTCATTTGCAACAAAGAAGTGGTCACCCCTGCCGGAGACACCTACGAAGTTGATTTTGTAATCATTGGCGATCACGTAATTTTCGCTATCGATGAGAAATCCTGGTCGGGAGACATCTACGGAAACGAGAATGTTTGGGTCCTGCCAGGAGGCGAGCCGCGCCGTAGTCCGTTGCAAAAGATCGGGCACGTTGGGCGTCAGCTAGCTGGGGTATTGCGCGGACGCATACCCTACCTGCACGAGCACGCCCAGAAGGTTCACTTCGTCATCGACATGATTCTTCTTTCGGCTCCCAATTGCGTGTTGCGAGTGGCTGACCCCCGGCTTGGCACGCACGTTCTGCGACTACAAGAAGCACTAGAGGAGCTGGTCCGGATAGATCGCCAGAATCCAGCTCTTGATCTGAAGGCAAGTGGACAGGCGATTCGCACGTACCTCACAGATCTAAAAAATAGACCGCAGATTCCCCAAAAGATTAACTCATACACTGTCATCGAAGCTTTGGCGGGAGGACGAGGCTATCGCGACTTCCTGGTTCAGCATGCTTCAGGCGGGCGAAGACTTCTGAAGCTGTACGAATTGGACCCGATTGAGCAGCCGCGTGCATTCGTCCTGCGCGAGTACCAAGCTGTCCACCATGCTGCTATCGATGGAACTTGTCCAGACGTAGATCCCTACTTCTTTTGGAATGAAGACCGGTACCTGGCAATCCCTTTTCGGCTGCCAGAAGGAACTGCTTTGCGCACTCCTGCCGATCGCTCACTACTCCAAAGTCCGGACTATGCCCTTGGCTTGGCGATCGCCTCATTCAAGCAACTATCTCTTCTCCACAAGGGCGGGATGGTCCATCGACGCCTCGACCCGGAGTCGATCTACGTAAACCAGGCCGCTGGAGGATGGAAGATCCAGTTCTTCAACTTCATGTGCGCCCACATGGACAATCAACAAAGCATAGCTACCGACCTTGATCAATTGGAACAGCAGAACCCATATCTGTCCCCGGAATGCCGAATTGGTTTTGCCCTTGGCGGGTTGGAGAGCGACGTTTATGGCCTCGCCCTATCATTGTGCAACCACCTGAGCAACCTCGATCCGAGCGAGGAAGAGGCCGACTCGACAGTTGAAAACTGGATAGAAACTTCTTTGCAAAGTTGCACAGGTGCTTGGCCCGCAGAAATCGCAGACGGCTTTGTGTCCCTCTTCACTGAATGCGTTTATCAAGAGCCACGTTCACGGCCCACATCCACGGAAATACTGAATGGCTTACAAAAGCTCCTCGATACCTGGAATAGTCTAAAAATGCCGACAACTCACCAACCGCAAACGTTTGGTGGAGGCCAATATCGACTTGTCCGCGTCCTCGGCGAGGGAGCAACCGCAGTTACATATCTCGTAGAGGACACTCTGTACGGCGGCGAGTTTGTTCTGAAACGGATCAGGAACCTCGCTGCTGTGCAGCGCTACGCCAGAGCTGAATTCAATGCGCTAAAAGATCTCTCATATCCACATCTGCCACGCATCTATGATGTTCGACAGCCCCAAGATGATTTTCACCTAAAGCTCCAATACATCTCGGGCTCGGAACTTACACACTGCATGGACCACTTCCGACACCAGCCGAGCCGCGTTCTACACCTTGCCGAGGCGCTGCTGGGTGCTCTGGTTTACCTAGAAGATCATGGAATTTCCCATCGCGACATCGCACCTAAGAACATCATCGTCCCCGACGAGGCTAACGGCCGAATATGCCTAATTGACTTTGGGCTAGCCAAGTTTCGGGAAGACATGCGACAGAGCGCTGTAGGGACGCCCCTGTATCGCGATCCCGAGGTCGAAAGCAAGGGTTGGTCCAATGCGTCAGATCTATATTCAGTTGCGGTGGTACTCTATGAGTCGCTTACAGGACATCTCCCGTTTGTTTACGAAGATGGCATTCCCAGGAAGAGCGTTCGGCGGCCACTGTCGCTCGATGAAGAAGCGAGCTGTGGACCGGCATTGCTGAATTGCCTTCGCGCTGCGGTCGGCTTGGGCGGCGAACGTTATGCTGGTGCAGCGGCATTTCTGAACGCACTGAAAGATGCTGCAATCACCCCAGAGGCGCCCCCAACCACCGAAGGAATTCCGGTGAATCTTGAATGGGTTCATCAAATACGCGGTCTCTACCGAAATAGCGCAACGGGCAATGCGGACAATCGTGGCCTGGATAGCGCCTTCGCCAGGGAGACTTACGTGCGCACGCTTCTTGACCGCAGCCTCTTGCCCGACATCGTGGAAGGAAAGCGGCAGATCGTACTTCTCACTGGGAACCCGGGCGACGGGAAAACCGCCTTTCTTGAAAAGGTTCGTGACGAGTTGAAGCAGGCTGGAGCTACGATAATTGCCGAGAATCGATACGGCTGGACCTTGATCGCCTCCTCTCGCCGCTACGAGGCAATCTATGATGCATCTGAGTCGCGCGAGGAGCGCAGCTCAGAGGACATCCTATTTGAGGCTTTCGGTCCTTTTCGTGGTGAATCCCAACCCGAATCAACTACCCTACCAGTCTTACTTGTCGCCATTAATGATGGGCGCTTGCATGAGTTCTTTCGAAAGCACAGGACGGATTTTGGATGGTTGGCAGGACAGATTGACCACCACATCTTCAACAGCGGAACACCCAACGACGCGATAGCCGTTGTGGACCTTAAGGGGCGCGCCTTGGTCCAGTTGCCGGATAAGCCTGCAAGCCTGTTCGCCCAGATGCTTGATTCCCTCGTAGACCCGAGCCATTGGGAAGGATGCAAAGACTGTTCTGCACGTTTCGAATGTCCAGTCAAATTCAACGCAGACAGTCTCCGCGTTCCGAACATTGCGGAACAAGTTGAGCGAATATTTCTCATTCAACATTGGCGCCGCACGCGACGCGCCACCATTCGGGATGTTAGGTCGGCACTTTCGTATTTCATAACGGGGAACTTGGCATGTGAGGAAGTTCATGCCATTCGAGGATCGAACAAAAGAAACCATGAATGGCCGTTTCGTTCATATTTCCATGCCGCGTTCAACGAACACCACGAGAATGATGAAATGCTGTGCGACTTAGCTGCGATCGATCCGGCGCAGCGGTCCAATCCTCGTCTTGACCGCTTTCTCCATTTTCACCGAAATGCAGACAAATGGCGGTCAGTCCTCCAGTATCTCAGACCGGTAGTTGGAAGGATTGACTTCGAAGAAGCGGTCTCGCCAGATATCTTTGGCCCTCACTGGCACGGCGCAGTGAAGCGCAGGCTTTTTTTTGAAGGCGACGATGCGAAGATGCAAAACGATAAATGGGAACTTCCACCACGAGGCCAACTCCTCCCATATCTGTATCTGGACGATTTTATGGCGGCGCTCACAGGACGATATTCTGCAGAGCATGTGTTGGAGCGCTTGCTGGCTGGAATATCGAGGTCTGAGGGAATCACCCGCCAGGCGGCGGCCGGCAAACTATCCGTGGCGCTTGCTCGAAGCTCTGAACAAGAACTGAGCGTAATCAAGCAATTCGATTACGGAGACTTTCAGTGCAAGGTTGTCACGCACAGTGACAGTTATGTGGAAAGCATCCCGGATGCGCTGGAATTATTTCACGTGTCAGGAGACCCGCGAATCGAGATTACACTTGATCTCTTTGAGCTGCTTTCCCGCTTAGCAGACGGATACACCCCGGAAACCCAAGAGTTTGAGCCTTTTCTCATTGAGTTGCGTGAGTTCAAATCGCGGCTTTTGCGTACTGGAGTGAAAGAGGTTCTCTTGCTGGAAGGGCGGTCCCGGCAACATCGCGTGGTAATGACCGATCACGCTATTGAATTAAAGGAGAGTTCATGAGGATATTACTTCCAAAGGCATCCAAAGGAGTGAAGTTCGATCTTTTGTTCACGATTGACATGAACGACTTCGACGTTGAGATGCTCCTTCCTAGTCTCTTCCATTTGGTCCGTACGAAAGGCCGAAGAGTTGGAAAGCCAATAAATCCGGATGAGTATAAGCAATACTTCGACCGCATGATGCAGCATGATCGGCTCATAGGGTTTAGTAGCTATGCAGGCCGAACCGTGCTTGACCGATGGGTTCGAACCAGCATTGTCAAAATGGGCAAGCGGGGTCGCGCCCATACGGGCGAGAAAATGACTTACCTCTATCCAACAACAATGCTTTCTTACAAAGCTGGCTTACCGAAAGAAATCACCAGGCTTCGGGGCGTACACAATTTTGTGTACACGGTCCTGCAGAGTGTTGAGACGGACCAGGTTAAGCTGGACCGCCTTTTTCGTGAAGCTTTGGGAGAGGGGTTGATTTTCGATGATAACGAAACATTCGACGGACGATATGACGGAAAGACAGACATTGATATTGAAGCAATGCTGACCATTTGCTTTCTCGACGGACTGCCCGCCGCAGGCGTTTCTGCACTACCATCTGAGACCAAGAGCATTCCCCGGCTAAAAAAGCAGTCAGAATACTTTGCGCGCGATGTACTCGGAATCCTGAAATGTTACAAACATGAGCTTTCGACCACGCAGCTCAATCGCTTTTTGCTTGTACTGATCAATTTCCACCTGTTTGTGTATTCAATACGGCTAATGAATTGGGTAATCGGCATTGCTAAGGGAGCCGATTCGGCTCAAGTCCCCGAGTTTTTCTTGGACTGTACCGGTGAACGTGGATCCTTTTCTGATGAGCTGGCCAGAGGATGTGTCGAGCGAGATCTCGAACTGATCGAACGTTACGTGAGAGCGTCCTTACGATTGCGGACACTGGATCGATTCTTGACCCTGAGCCCTGCATTTAGAGCAGGTTTGCCGAATCGTGAGACCAACACAAGCGAGTACTTGATCCGCCTCCGAGATCTTGCGGGCGAGATCAAATTTCAGGCTAGGGCCGATCAGGAATTTGAACAGATTTGCGCGGAAAATGGTCTCAATATGGACGATGAGGATTCTGCTGAACGCGAGGTAACCGAAGCGGCCACATTTCTGAAGGGACTCAGAGATTCGACTGACATCGACCCGCTCGACCGGCTAGTTCGTACTCTGTTTGAATCTCAGAGGAAATCGGCGATGGGTAATATGACTGGCTGGTTTTATTCGGTTTCAGGATTCAATCGCTCGTATGGAATCATGAGCGGCAACACACGCGGGGCACGCCGCGTAGCCCGATACACTCTCAGCAATGAATTGCTGTCTGCACTGGTACACGTGGCGTTAGCGGACCAAGGTTGGGACGAAGGTGAACGAAGGATACCGGCAGTTCGGTTGCCGCTCCAAGAATTTCTGAAACGAATCGAGAGTCGCTATGGACTGCTGATCGACAAGCCTCCCGCAAGTGAAACTTCCGCCGAAGCCGTTGAAGCGGCGCGACACAACTTAGAAGCTTTCAAAGTCCGACTGAGACAGATCGGCGTTTTCGAGAATCTATCAGACGATTTTGACGCACAGTACCTTCAGCGCCCGATGCAGGTCTCTGGGAGTGAACGATGATTAACAGCCTTGTTCCAGAACTGGTCGAAGCGATTCGCGCCGAATTTGAAGATCGATCCGTTGGCCATTGCCTTCGAGTTGACAACCTGCCGCCAGAAACAGCGCGCAACCTTTGCCATGAACTACGAGCAAGCTCCGAAGCAAAGTTTGAAACTTATCTTCTGGGTTTAGACCCTAACAGTTCCGAGACGTTGCGGCCAGATCAAGCCATCGAGCTGCGAAACAGAAAAGAGACTAGCCTCTGCCTTGTGGTACCCGGCGGCCTCGGGCATGTTACAGCGAGCTCCCTGGGCAACTCATTTGCCAGTTTCGATCTAGGGAAGTTTTTATACAGAACAGTAGAGCTGCTCGAACGCAGCTTTCCAGAAGATGTACAGTTGCTGCTTCGGCGTGTTCGCGCCCAGCTTAAGGGAAGGGCCTCTGTATCGCAGGAGGACTTGATCGAGTTCTACCTCCAAACTAAGGAGAGCTCCGAACCTGCTTCAATTGGGCGGGAACTGTGGAGAGTTGGACTGATACCAGATCCCAATGAAGACTTCGTACATCGGCTTCAGCGAAATCGAAAGTGTGTCGATGCAATTGCACGTCCAGCGAGGCCGCAAAACTCAGCAGCCGAAAGATTGGCCTCGACGAGTCTTCCAGATGGACCGTTCAAGAATCGGCTGGCAGGATATCTTTCGCAACATATGCTGCATCTTAGCGCCGAATGGCAACGTCCGATTGCTGACGACCCGTTATGGGCAGATCTTGCATTCAACAACTGGCCTTTTCCGGATCAGGAAGTCTCGGGACTTCAGGCTATTGAAGTCAAGCCATTTCTGGATTCGGATGGCGGAGTGGAGGCCTTTTGTAAGCTCCGGCAACCGAACGGAGCTGGAACATCTTTGCAGGCGCAGATGGGGCCAGGCCACAAGGTAACGGTCCGCTGGTCGAGTGATCCAACTTCACCTGCAGGTGTGAAGAAATGGCGCATTGATCTAATCCCTTCGAGACTCGAATACGGCGACGAGGTTGCTCAGCATTTAACACGGACCACAGTTAAGAGCAGCAATCGAGCTGTCAAATCGGCGAATATATCCCTCGACCTTGAAGAGACGGAGATACGGGCTGTAGAGGTCCGAGTATCCGGCGAAACAGAACAGGGATTTGAGGTGCAGAACGAAGGGGGAGATGTGATTTATGGCTACTCCAACGAGTTCTGGTTGATTTCGGAAGTTGAGATTGAGCCGGGGGATCCTCTGCGGAAAAAGACAGAGATTTCCTTGCCATTGGGGCGACTTCGCGCATGTCTCGAACTCAAAGAGCCAAGCCCGGAGATGGAAGAGACTCAACCACAATGGGAGACGGGCGATGAACCATGGTATTTCTCGACGGTGCTACAGAAAAAGTATGTGGCGCGGATTGCCGTCAGCCCAATTGTGTCTGAGATCGAGGATCACTTGCAGGAGAATCCGAAGTCAGCTTGGCCCTGGGCTGCAATTGAGTCTGACACTAGACTTTCTTTTAAGAACGTCATGTGGGACCCCCTCCCTGGAACACAACTAGAGCAAAAGTGCTGGGCCGACTTCCTGCGATATAGAGAGCAGTTGACCAAAGAACTCATTGCACGAACGCCACGCAATCGTGTAGCAAGTGTGGAATGGAATGCGACATTGACCGAACGGGTCAGACGCTATGCAAAATCGTACCGCGAGTTACTAGGCTCCGTGGATTCGGATGGGCTTCCTTGGGCATTGAAGATAGATACCCTCCCCTTGACCATTGTGCATCCCGGAGGCAGGACTCAAACTGCGGTCCTGGTGTTGCCCCTTCACCCACTCCGGCTGCTTTGGTATGCGGCGTATGCAGATCTGCTCGAACACTGGCGGAGCGAATTAGCGAAGACGCAAACGAAACGCGACCGAGCCAAGCGGGTTGAAATCGCGGCCGTTGAACGTTTGGCACCGCTAAACGTTCCGATGTTCTCACTGGGGCCGGAGCCGGAGAACAAAGTGCATGTATTTTCTCAGAACCTGGGGCTATACTTGGGGGCCGCGCTTCCGCTGGAAACACAAGAGCCAGCGCGCGCGCTTGCGGAATTGGCCTCTGCCATCGGCCTGCCACCAGATGTCGTAAACGCAACTGACTTCCCGCTGGAAAAGCTGGGGCACGAACTGGTCGAATACCGCAAGCTACACCCATACACAGATACGTTGAGAGTCAGCGTTAGCAATCCCGGCGACGGTTACCAAGTTGCCTTAGCATTGCAAGAATTGTATCGAGACGCTCTTGCCGAACAAGGGATAGGAACTAATTATCCGAAGCTAGACATTATCGCTCATTCAAGCGAGCCCATGCCATTGAGTTTGCCGGGACTCGATCGACTCAGAGATGAGCTATATCTATCCGGTGCCTATCAGCGAGCCTCACATTTAGCCCCGGTTGCTCAAGTGGCTCTTCGACCCATCGAGCAATTGCCCGATCCCCCCGGCGGCGATATCAATTTGGCGATACTCATCGATGAGGCACATCCAACGCTGAGCTGCTGCGAAGGGATCACAGACAACGACAGCTCGTCCGTTTACGGCTTATTGACCCGGATTGTGTCCGAATTTCAAAGTACGGAGAGTACTGCCAGTTGGATTCATCAGGTGACCTTGCCGCCTGGTGCAAGCCGCGAAAGACACCCGACGCTGCCCGGTTACACCACCGATCTTGCAGATACCCAACAGCTTGTGCTTGATGCTGTCCGTCGAGTTCTGTTCCCAGAGTCCAACGCAAATTGTCAGCCGTCTCTCTGTGTTGACTTGTCGTTCGAAGAGCGCAATCGCCTTGATCGGGTTCATCATAGTGCCGATTGGGTCATTTTGCTGGACCGCTTTATTGGAATTGATTTGTTCGACGATCCTGCAGATCAGTACCTCGCGACAACCGCTAGGAAATACTTACTCGACTATGCACCTGAATTTATTGAGGGACTGGGTCATCGGCTCGTTGTGACAACTGCATGGCGGGAGGAGGTAGAAGACATTCTCTCGTTGGCCATGAAGGACCTCGGCTTTTCTGCGGTCGAAGAGAGTGTTAGTGAGGCCCTTCACGCACTCAAGAGTGTTTCAGGCCGCCTTGCGCTGCGCATGATCCACGACAATACACGCGCACGAGAAGCGGCTGGTCTTGGGGCCGTCGTAGCATGGCTAAAATCAACTGGGGAATTGACCAACAGCATACTACTGCCTGTAGATGCGCACCCTGAGATTTTTTCTGTGGCGCAGACACGAGGCCGAAAGGCAAGCGCTGGTGGAGATGCCGGAGCCATGTTGCGTTGCGATCTAGTGCAGATTCGATTTCGATCGAACAGACTAGATGTCAGCTTCATTGAAGTGAAAGCCCGCTCTGGTGTGACAGGCTTGAGTGAGCTGGCAGATCGGATGAGCGACCAAATGGAAGCGACCGAACGACGCTTCCGGGAACTTTTCTTTGATCCTGCGAACCGTATAGACCATATCGTTCAGAGGTCTAAGTTGGCAGCCGTACTCCGCTTCTATGCACGACGCGCGGAGCGGTACGGTTTTTTCGCTGATCCGAACGAGGCCCAGGAAGCTCTACGTCTAATCGGCAAGTTGGAGTCAGGAATCTCTCAGATGAAAGCTGCCTATCGCGGTTTCATCGTTGATCTAATGGGCACTCCGCAAAAGGCATTTCCGCACAGAGGAGCCAATTTCCGTGTTCTCACGGCACGTGATTTTGAAGCAACCACAGTTTTTAGGCGGAGTGTCATGGCCGAATCAGAGTTGAGGGATGATAAGCCGACTGCTGCTCCGCAAGACGAGCAACCTACAGTTGCTCCACCACCCTCGCCGCTCGAAATCTCTCCCGAAGTGTTCGCGAAGTCTGTTCCTCTGATTCCCCAAAATGATCGTCCAATGGAACTCTCAGTACCGTTGGGGATTTCTCTTGACGAGGAAATCGTAAACTGGAAGGCGTCTGTAAAAGGCAGCCCGCACCTCTTCATCATTGGAATTCCCGGGCAAGGAAAATCATGGACGGTAACGCGCTTGCTTTGCGAAAGCGCGCGGCAGGGCTTGCCGGCGATCGTCATTGACTTCCACGGACAGTTCAGTGCAACAGAATCCGAGTACTACCGGCTTGCAAAGCCCGTTGTGTGGGACGCCACACACGGGCTGCCGTTTTCGCCATTCGAAGCTGTTGCCAGCCTGGATGGAGGCACCAACTATTGGAAAACGAACTGCTTTGCTGTGGCTGAGATAATTCAATATGTCTTTGGGCTTGGCGACATTCAGCGCGGTCTTATTTACGATGCAATGCGCGACTGCTATCTTGAGGCTGGATTTGACACAGATCCGCTCGCACCCACCCCTTGCCTTGCGGACTTAGAAAGAAAGATTCGTCAATATGAAGAACGGCGCGGCGTTCGCAACGTCCTAAGCCGATGCAAACCGATCTTCGAGTTCCAGCTCTTCAATGAGAATGTCGCTGTAGGCAAGATTGACCTTCTCGCCGCTAGCAAAGATGGATTGGTGATCAATCTACATAAGCATCCACTGGAACAGCTTCAGATCGCAGCAGGTGCATTTATTCTGCGCAAAATATACAAAGACATGCTTTGGTGGGGCGAGACAGATCGCCTCCGGCTTGCGATCGTTCTCGATGAAGCCCATCGGGTTAGCCGCGATACGACGCTTCCTAAAATCATGAAGGAGGGTCGTAAGTTTGGAGTGGTGGTGATCTCAGCAAGCCAAGGAATCAATGACTTTCACCCAGATGTCTTAGCTAATGCCGGTACAAAGATCATCTTCCGGACCAACTATCCGGGGTCCCGAAAGGTTGCTGGGTTTCTAAAGCCACGTCGTAACCAAAACATCGCTGACGAGATCGAGCAACTATCGGTGGGGAACGCCCTTGTGCAGACCCCGGAGATGCAACACGCACTCCGACTGCGAATGTATCCGCCAAACCTCCAGCGGGAAGACGGTTGAGGATCTCGCGCACTTATGTCCGCAACGGCAAAGCCAGGCCACAATGCCCGCGTGAGCGTAACCATGCTTAGATACCCAACTCCTGATCGTAGGCCGCGAGCTTTGCAACGGGACAGTCGGAGATCTCTATCAGGAGCTGTTCAACGCCGATCAAGGTGCATTGTGCGAAGAGTTCTACGATCTGCCGGGTGCAGGACGAGGCGACCTGCTCTATTTGTTCATATTCGCGAAGGGACGCATGCCCCGATGCGACCTTCTGAAATCAGCTATCGCCGTCGTTTCTGCGCGATCAGCCTCATCCGACGTACAGGTGCGCCAGCGCACAAGTAAATCCTCACTGTCCTGCAAATGCCACAACAGTCTGCCGCCACGGTGGCTAACTGGCTTTCCATTGCCGAAGTCGATCAATTGACGCAAGCGGCTCTTGAGTCCCTTCTGGCCTGCAGCTTTACCGATATAGAGGATGTGGGCGCTGCCGACCCATTTTGCCTCGATGAAGTCCAGAGCGCAATTGGGGTCCTGCCCTTTGAACCAGCCGCCAGTACTCGGAATTCGAAATTGGGGAGCGCATTCAGGCTCTCTTTCGATCAGGTAGATGCCGGCACGAGCGGGCACACTCGCGCACCGGGTCTCGCGCAATTCGACGAGCCTTATGGGTTCACAGAAGCCGGCGATTGAGACCTGATCAATGGACGCCACGGGTTTAGGACTCCACTAGATTGAGAAACCGTTCTCACTCGTATGATAATCCTGAGTTGACGTGATGTGATTTGCTCATTGCGCGAGTGAACACACCGTTCAACTTTCCCTCGAATCGAAGAATATTTGGTTGAAGGCCGCAGCACCGGGAGCCTTGTTTCAAGTCGGGATATCGCTATGCTCCGTAAAGTGGATTTCAACGCCAAACGCTTTGAGGCCTTCATGGATTCGGATCACAAGATCAGTGTCTCGCGCGATCCTGTCGATTGAAGTGCAAAGCAGGACATCGAACGGTTTCGGATTGACAGCGGCGATACGCATCAGATCCTTCAGGCCTGAGTTCACTTTTAATCCGGACTGTCCAGAATCAGCGAAGATGGAATCATCGCTAACGATCCATTCTTTTTCTTTGGCCAAGCGTTTGCACCTCCCAACCTGCTGAGTGATGGAGTTATCTTCCTCGGGTTTCTTCACGGTGGCGGTGCGGGCGTAGATCGCACAACGTAACGGCTGACTGCCTGGTTTCTTCTTCATGTCGTTCTCACCGCATATTCTTCCGAATGGAATCGTCTATCGCGCTTGCCCAGAGGGGTGGAAGCAAAGTTCATCTGCCCCTCGGGTTCTGAGCTAATTGGTGGGCACTCGGAGCAGGTTGCCGCTGTCGCAGGCGG
>Ga0302147_10001019_pt1 | contig 12836 bp, 10 predicted proteins | sample I_Bog_E3_2_FD_192438 | JGI IMG/M metagenome (GOLD analysis project Ga0302147, IMG submission 192438) | Peat permafrost microbial communities from Stordalen Mire near Abisko, Sweden - I_Bog_E3_2 | ecosystem: Environmental > Terrestrial > Soil > Wetlands > Peat | place: Sweden: Abisko, Stordalen...
CCGTCGCGCTACAACGTGACGGGAACTTCGACGACGGGCTTCAACGTGGTCGACGCGGGCTTTGTGGTGGCGGGCAACAACAAGTACCATCCGACGCAGGGCGTGAGCAACTCGACGCTCGACGGACGGCAGTGGGGCATTTCGCCTCGCGTTGGGTTTGCCTGGTCCCCGAAGGCGTACCACAGCAACCTGGTGATCAGCGGCGGCGCGGGTCTGTACTATGACCGCGGCGAACTATTCAGCTACCTGTCTCAGCCCGCGGGCGGATCGATTGGCGGCCCGTTCGGCGCGACCGAGTCGGCTCCGCTGGTGAGCTTTGCGAATGGCAACGGCACGACGCTTGCGAACCCGATCGGGACGGCTCTGACGACATCCCCGTACACGCCTCCGACGTCGGATCCTGGAATCGTTACGACGGCGTTGCAGAACCAGTTGAACATCATGACGGGGAACAGCCAGTACTACGGTCCGAACTGCGGCGGCGTGGACAACCAGGAAGGTTACCTGGACTGCACGGCGACGCTGAACTTTGGCACGTACGACAAGAAGAACGTGCTGCCGTACACGATCAACTACACGCTGAACCTGCAGTGGCAGCCGACGAACACGATCGCCATCACGGTTGGCTACACGGGCAACCGCGGACGCCACTCGGTGATTCCGCTTCCGCTGAACGAGCCGGGGATTGCGACGGCGAGCAACCCGATCTGGGGTGAGAACTCCACCTACGGCTTCGAAGTGCTGAACGCGGCTTCGCAGTCGGACGGTTATGACTATGACCCGATCAAGGGTGAACCGTGGAACACGCTGGATGGCGGCAACACGGACTTCCGCGCGCCTTACGTCGGTTACAGCCCCAACGCGGCGGACTTCAAGACGGCTGGAGTTTCGGCCTACGACGCGCTGGAAACGCACATTGAAAAGCGTCTTTCGCACAACTTCCAGGTAGGCGGCAGCTACACCTGGAGCCACTCGCTGGATGAGCAGAGCGACATCGGCTTGTTCTTTACCGGTAACGATCCGAACCATCTTCGCGATTCGTGGTCCTCTTCGGACTTTGACCGTACGCACGTGGCGACGGCCAACTTCCAGGTGGATGTTCCGAACGCGGCGAAGAAGGCATCGGCGCTGGCGTATGTGACCAACGACTGGCACCTGACGGGGACGGGCGTGCTGCAGAGCGGCGAGCCGTATTCACTGTATGAGTTCTACGGCGCGGTGGGCAGCATCAACTTCGGTAACTATCCGACGCTGATGAATCCTGTACTGGGCATCAAGGATCCGTCGCATCCGCATACGGCATTGACCGGCAACCCCGGCAAATTCCGTGACGTGGGCGGCAGCTACATTCCGACGCTCGATCCGAACCAGATTGCCATCAACTACGTGGCGCCAGGCACGAGCGGCGTACCTGTCTCTACGGGCAATGATCCGTCGGATATCTACGAAACGGCGTTCAACAAGGGCGAGCGCAACATCTTCCGGCAGGCGGCTCAGAAACGTCTTGATCTGTCGATCCGGAAGGGTTTCCGCATCACGGAGAAGATCACGGCGCAGTACGAGCTGAACGTCTTCAACCTGACGAACACGACCAGCATGGACGTGCCGCAGGATCAGGCTCAGATTCGTCAGAACGATGCCTGCTAAAACGCGGAGAACCTGATTCCGTACGACAATTGCGCTCTGGGCTATGTGAACTACGGCCAGATCGTGACGACAAACAGCTCGGTTGATCAGCAGACGACGCTGGCCAACCTGGACCAGGTACCACTGGCGACGGGAACTGGCAAGTCGCTTCGTCAGCCGCTGGAGATTGCTCCGACGACGACGACGACGCGCTGCACGGCGCAGAACGAAGGCGCGGACGGCATGTGCCCGAACAACGCAGCGAACTTCGGTTCGGTGACGGGAACCATCGGCGGCGCTCGCGCCTTCACGATGGGGTTGCACGTAACGTTCTAAGACGGTTGCAGGAGGAAGCGGAAGCGGGACTCTTCGGAGTTCCGCATTTTGCGTTTTGGGACACTGGAAGGAGCAGTGCAGCGAGTCAGCGGCGGCTTCGCCGCGATAGCAAGTTATCGGGTTAGTTGGATCGCGGTAGTATGTACATCGATTCCCGTGCCGGATGCATCCGGAAGCGCCGTGAAGACGAAAGGCCCCCAGCCGAAGCTGGAGGCCTTTCGTGGTTGCGCCGTGAGGCGCGGTTCGCTGGACGCGAAGTCCCCGGGGTTCCCGGCGACAGGTCCACGTCGCTGGGGTGGTTTAGTACATGCCGTCCATGCCGCCGCCGCCGTGACCGCCGGCTGGGGCTGCTGCCTTGGGCTCGGGGATCTCGGAGATGAGGGCTTCGGTGGTGAGCAGAAGGCCAGCGATGGAGGCGGCATTCTGCAGAGCGGTGCGGGTGACCTTGGTGGGATCGATGACGCCGGCCTTGACCAGGTCTTCGAACTTTCCAGTGGCGGCGTTGTAGCCGTAGTGGTCATCCTTGGACTCGTGGATTTTGCCGACAACCACTGCGCCCTCTTCACCGGCATTCGCCACGATCTGGCGAAGCGGCTCTTCGAGCGAGCGGCGGACGATCTGAGCGCCGATTTTCTCGTCGCCTTCGAGGGTCTTGATGAGGGCGTCCACGGCAACGGTGGCGCGAACGAGAGCAACGCCGCCGCCGGCGACAATGCCTTCTTCGACAGCCGCACGGGTGGCGTGCAGGGCATCCTCAACGCGAGCCTTCTTTTCCTTCAGCTCGGTTTCAGTGGCTGCGCCGACCTTGATGACGGCGACTCCGCCGACCAACTTGGCGAGGCGCTCCTGGAGCTTCTCGCGGTCGTAGTCGGAGGTGGTCTTTTCGACCTGGGAGCGGATTTCCTTGACGCGGCCGGAGATGGCAGCGGCTTCGCCGCCACCGTCTACGATGGTGGTGTTGTCCTTGTCGACGGTGACGCGCTTGGCCTTGCCGAGCTGCTCAAGCTTGACGCCGTCCAGCTTGATGCCGAGGTCTTCGGTGATGGCTTCGCCGCCGGTGAGGATGGCGATGTCGCCGAGCATGGCCTTGCGACGGTCGCCAAAGCCGGGAGCCTTGACGGCAGCGACGTTGAGCGTGCCCCGGAGCTTGTTGACGACCAGGGTTGCGAGTGCTTCGCCTTCGACGTCCTCGGCGATGATCAGCAGGGGCTTGCTGGTGCGGGCAACCTGCTCGAGTATGGGGAGCAGATCCTTCATGTTCGAGATTTTCTTCTCGTAGATGAGGATGTAGGGATCTTCGAGGACGGCTTCCATGCGGTCGGCGTCGGTGACGAAGTAGGGGCTGAGATAGCCGCGGTCAAACTGCATTCCTTCGACGGTCTCGAGGTAGGTCTGCATGGACTTGGACTCTTCGATGGTGATGACGCCATCCTTGCCCACGGTCTTCATGGCGCCGGCGATGATTTCGCCGATTTCGACATCGCCGTTGGCGGAGATGGTGCCTACCTGAGCGACGGACTCATCGTTGACGGGCTTTGACATTTTGCCGAGGGCGCCGCCGTCGGTGAACTTGCCTTCCTTGTCGCGGGTGCCGATGACGGTGGCGACTGCCTTGTCGATGCCGCGCTTGAGGGCGGTGGGGTTGGCACCGGCTGCAACGGTCTTGACGCCTTCGCGATAGATGGACTGGGCGAGGACGGTGGCGGTGGTGGTGCCGTCGCCGGCGACGTCGGAGGTCTTGGAAGCGACTTCCTTGACGAGCTGTGCGCCGACATTCTCAAGCGGGTTGGCCAGTTCGATTTCCTTGGCGACGGTCACGCCGTCCTTGGTGATGGTGGGGGAGCCGAACTTCTTTTCAATGACGACGTTGCGGCCCTTGGGGCCGAGGGTAACCTTAACGGCGTCCGCGAGCGTGTTGACGCCGCGCAGGATCGCCTGACGGGAATCTTCACCGTGCAGAATCTGCTTTGCCATGGGGTAATTCTCCTGGTATCAGTTTTTGAGATTGCTGGTTTCTGCTGCCGTGGGTCGGGCTGGAACCCGGCCTGGGGTGAGCCGGAGACGGTTTATTTGCCGAGGATGCCGAGGACTTCTTCCTCACGCATGATCAGGAACTCTTCGCCGTCGAGCTTGATTTCGGTGCCGGAGTACTTGCCGAAGAGGACGCGGTCGCCTGCCTTGACATCGAGGGGGAAGGTTTTGCCTTCGTCGTTGGACTTGCCCTTGCCGACGGAGATGACTTCGCCTTCCTGGGGCTTTTCCTTTGCGGAGTCGGGGATGATGATTCCGCCGCGGATGGTTTCGCCTTCCGAGACCCGGCGAACCAGGATGCGGTCATGTAGCGGAGTGAAAGTTGCTGAGGTTGCCATACTGTTGCTTCTCCTTGGCGCAGGCAGAATCGTGTCTGCCCGTCGCATTTTGATGGATAAAAGGCTGGGGACGGAATCCGCACCCAATCGGGAGGCGGACTGAAGGCCCGGAATCAGGGCATTAGCAGTCTCACCGTCCAACTGCTACATTAGGGAAGCGGGGGAGGGTTTGTCAAGCCGCTTTGGGGGTATGTGAGCGTAACTCACTCATGAATTATGCGTGAATTGTGCAAAATTATAAGCAAATTGTTCGATTATTTTATGTGGGGTCCTGAAAAGGCAGAGACTGGCAGGCGTACCGTGCCAGCGAATACAATGGTCGTATGTTTCGTTGTGTGCCTCTTCGCTTCCGCTCTCTGGCCGCTGTACTGTTGTTGGCAGGGATGACCCTTGGCTGCTTGGCCCAGGAGCCAGCAGCTCCGAAAAGGGGACGCAAATACAAGGCTCCGCCGCCGACTGCGCTGGTGGTTGTGACGGTTTTGCGGGCCTCGAATGAAAAGCCTGTGGTGAATGCCTCGGTGATCTTTCATCCGATTGTGAACGGCAAGGATGCCGGGAACATGGAGTTGAAGACCAACGACGATGGCAAGGCGAAGATTGACCTGCTGGCGTTGAACTCGGACGTGCGAATCCAGGTGATTGCGCCGGGGTTCCAGACATGGGGCGAAGACTACAAGATTGACAAGGACAAGGTGGGGATCGAGATCAAGCTGCTGCGTCCGCAGGACCAGTACTCGATTTACAAGAAGCACGATGCGGCCAGCACGACGCCGGACGACGCTTCCAAGCCGGACGCGGCGAAACCGGATGCCGCGAAGCCGGATGCGGCGCCTGAAGCTACGCCGAAGCCGTAGTTTGACCTGGTTTACCGAGAGAGATTGCCGGAGGGGCTATGGTGCAAAAACCGCTGGCCGGCAAGTCGGCCCTGGTTACCGGGGGAGCGCGGCGGATTGGCCGGGCGATTTGTCTGGAGCTGGGCCGGGCCGGGGCGAGCGTGGCGGTGGGCTATCGCGGGTCGGCTGAGGAGGCTGCCCAGACGGTGGCTGCGCTGGAAGCCGAGGGCGCGCGCGCGTTGGCGGTGGCCATGGATGTGCGCAGCGAGAGCAGTGTGCAAGAGGCTGTTGGCCGGGTGGTTGCGGAGTTTGGCGGCCTGGGCAGGCTTGACTTGGTGGTAAACAATGCCGCGGTGTTTGCGTCGGCGGCTTTGGAAGAAATCACTCTGGATGATTGGGACCGGGTCTTTGAGACCAATACGCGGGGCCCCTTTGTGGTGGCGCGGGCGGCGTTGCCGTGGCTGCGGCAGGCGCAGGGGCGGATCGTGAACCTGGGCTCGCTGGGGGGCAGGCAGGCATGGGCGACGCATGGGCACTATTGCGCCTCAAAGGCGGCGCTGGAGGCTCTTACGCGGACCATGGCCAAGGCCTTTGCGCCAGAGGTAAGCGTGAACCTGGTGGCTCCGGGGTGGATTGAGATGGAGGATAGCGGGGCTTTGGCGGAGCGGTTTGCCGGGAAGACACCGATGGGGCGGAACGGGCGGGCGGAGGAAGTGGCGGCGGCGGTGTTGTTTTTTGCTGCGGGGCCGCATTTTATTACCGGGCAGACGCTGGGGGTGGACGGCGGGCTGGGGCTGTAAATTGCTGCGAAATTCCGACTTAGGCCGTGAGGATTTTGCCGGTAGCCGTGAAGGTCAGCGTCCGAAGAGTTTGGCGAACCAGCTTTTTCCGCCTGGGGCTGCGCTGCGCCTGGGGGCGGAGGGGACGGTTTCCTGAAAGTGGATGGTCTGGTTGTCCCAGATGCCTTTGGGTTCGGGCTGGGCGGGGAGTCGTGCGCCGGTAATGGCAGCCATGGGGTTGGTGACGCAGAGCCGGCGGGCTGTTTCTTCTCCAGAGCGGTTCGATACGTAGTTGTAGGCCTTTTTGAGGTGGGGCGGACGCCATTCGAGGTGATGGGCGTCGGTGGCGAGGAAGTGGATCCAGTCGCGGTCGAGCAGTTCATTGGCGAAGGCTTCGGCCTGGAGTCCGAAGCGTCCGTAGAGGCTGGAGGCGGTGACCTGGATGAGGCATCCGGCGCGCATCCAGTCGGCGATCATCTGGGGATGGCGGACGATGACCGGGTTGCGCTCCGGGTGTGTGATGACGCAGGTATAGCCGACGCCGGTAAGCCGGTGGAGGGCCTCGCCGAGCTGTGGGGGGATGGCCATTTCGGGAAACTCGACCATCAGGTATCCCTTGCCGTCGATGGAGTACTTGAGGGGATTTTTGAGGGCGTCCTGGATGTTGTCGGCGTCAAGGTGGAAGTCGCAGGCCATGAGGAGCTGGATGCGATCACCGAGGCGGTGCTGGATTTCGGCCATGCGCTCGGCGTTGAGTTGAGCCTGGTAGGGGTAGCTGTCGCTGGCGTGGGGTGTGCAGACAATGTGGGTGACGCCCTCAGAGATGGACTCTTCTGCCAAGGCGATGGACTCGTCGAGGGAGCCGGCTCCGTCGTCAACGCCGTAAATCAGGTGATAGTGAATATCGATCATGATGGGATGCCTAAGCTGGGAAAGCGCAGTCCGCTTCCGGCCGCGGGGTAGCCTTCCGGGTAGTGTTATCGAGCCGTGAGGGCGCCGATCATGGAGGTGAAGATTTTCAGTCCGTCAGCGGAACCGAGCAGCTGTTCGCTGGAGCGGTCGGGATGGGGCATCATGCCGAGGACATTTCGTCCGGCGTTGAGGATGCCTGCAATGTTGGAGAGCGATCCGTTTGGGTTGGCCTCGGGGGTGATGTCGCCGGCAGGGGTGGAGTATCTGAAGGCGATGCGGTCTTCGGCTTCGAGCTGGTGGAGGGTATCTGCGTCGCAGTAGTAGTTGCCTTCCATGTGGCCGATGGGGATCTGGAGCACTTCGCCCTTGCGCAACTGGCTGGTGAAGGGGGAAGCGGAGGTTTCGGTGCGGAGGTGGACCTGCTTGCAGATGTATTTGAGGCCAGCGTTGCGCATGAGCGCGCCGGGGAGCAGGCCGGATTCGGTGAGGATCTGGAATCCGTTGCAGATGCCGAGGACGAGTCCGCCGTCCTGGGCGAATCGCTTGACGGACTGCATGACGGGGGAGAATCGGGCGATGGCACCGGTGCGGAGGTAGTCTCCGTAGGCGAAGCCGCCGGGGACGAGGACGGCATCGACGCCGCCGAGGTCTTCCGAGTCGTGCCAGAGGAAGGTGACGGGCTGATGGGCGATTTCGGCAATCACGTTGTAGGTATCGTGATCGCAGTTGGAACCGGGAAAGACGAGGACCCCGAATTTCATGTTCTTAGGGTAGCAGTTTCGCGGCGCATGCGGTTGTGGGATTCGCGGGCGAATTGGTGTTGGAAGTGGCGGCTCAGGGGGAGGCCGAGGCGGGCGAGGATGTGGCGGGGTCGGGAGATGGCTTCGAGGACGTAGTGGACTTCGGAGGTGGTGGGGTTGAATTCGAGGAGGAAGCGCTCCGCGCCCTGCTCTACGTGCATGGGCGTTGTTGCGTAGAGGAAGCCGAAGCGGGTGGGGGTGTCCACGGTTTCCACAATGCGGCTCATGTTCAGGGTCCAGAGGCCGAGCGTGTGGGCTTGCATGGCGATGATCTGGCCTATTTCGATCTTCGCGGCTGGATTGGCTACCCGCGTCCAGCCATGGTTGAACATGGCCCATTGGCGGAAGGCTTGCTTTGCTGCTGCGAAGGCGGATTCGCCGTGGCCGATGCTGGAGCGCGAAGAATCGTGAACGAAGCCGAACGGGAGGCGCGCGGCCGGATCGAGGCCGTTTGCGAGGGAAAGGCCCGCGGGTGAATTTGAGGGCAACCTGGCGGCGGCCGCGACTCTTTCTTGAATTACGGCCGCCGATAGTTGAGAAACGCTGAACACACCCTCAGTATGCCAGTTGCGTATCAGTATGCGAGCTGAAGTTCCAGACCTTTTCCGTTGTCAGGGATGAGTGCGGTGATGCGGTGGTGCTCGGGATCGAAGCCGGTGGTGACAGAGTTGGGTGCGGAGCCGGGGGTTGATGTTGTGGCGGAAGCTGCGGGGCGGGATGCGCCGTAGACCTCAATGGAGAGGAGTTTCCACCAGGGAGCGAATGTGCCCTGGCGGGGAGCGACGGAGACCATGAGGCCCTGCGCGGTGGTCTCGCATTTGAAGTCGATGCGCAGGAAGTTGCCTTTCTGGAAGGCGTAGCTGATGCCGTCGTCGAGATAGAGGGTGCCGGTGCAGTCCTTATTTGGCTCGACGGGCGGATAGACGCGCAGCGTGAGCGGTCCCTGCGGCGTTTCGTCTGTGCTCTGGATCAGCGGCTGCTCGGGAACGATTGAGCCGGCGCGGGCGAAGACGGGGAGGGTTTCGACGGTGTTGCGCAGGTGGACTTCGGGCTGGGTGACCGCGGTGTTGTCAATCGCTTTTCTGCCAGTGTTGCCGTTGACGCGGGCACCGGTCCAGTAGTCGTACCAGCCATCGGGCGGGAGAGCGACGGTGTACTCATCGACTTCGTCGGGGTACGGGCTTTGGGCGATGAGGAGATCGGGACCGAGGAGGAAGGTGTTGCCGCCGTCGAGGGGCTCGCCATCGCCGTTGCCTTTGGGGAAGTCGAGGAAGAGGGGGCGCATGATGGGCTCTCCAGTCCGGCTCATCTCCTCGGCCGTGGTGTAGATGTAGGGCAGGAGACGATAGCGCTCTTCAATGTAGCGGCGGCGCAGGTTCAGGTCTGCCTGCGTGCCGTTTTCCCATGGCTCCTGGGGGTTGGTGCCGGTGGCTGTGTGGTCGCGGTCGATGGGGTGGAAGGCGGCGGCCTCAAGCCAGCGGGTTAGGAGTTCGGGCTGCGGGGAGCCGGCAAACCCGCCGACGTCTGCACCGCTCATCGAGAAGCCGCTGAGGCCCAGGTTGATAAGCTGCGGCGTGGTCTGGCGAAGATGATTCCAAGTGCTGGAGTTGTCGCCGGACCAGGTGGCAGCATAGCGGTGTCCACCGGCGTAACTGGCGCGGGTCATGACAAACGGGCGCATGTCTGGCTGGAGCTTCAGCAGGCCTTCGAACGTGCCGCGACTGTTTTCCATGCCGAAGACGTTGTGAATCTCTAGATGCGTTGCGGTGCGTTTGGCGAAGCCCGGCTCGTCGATGCGGTGCTGGATGTCGTCAGGCATGGTCTTTGAAGCCACTTCGAAAATGGCCGGCTCGTTCATGTCATTCCAGAAGCCGGCGATGCCTTTCTTTACGAAGTCGGCGTAGAGGGTGCCCCACCAGTCGCGCGAAGATTTCTGCGTGAAGTCAGGAAAGACGGCTTTCCCGGGCCAGACGACGCCGACATAGGGTGAGCCATCTGGATTCTTGACGAAATGGTCACCGGCCACGCCCTGGTCGTAGGGTTTGTAGCCGATGTTGGGCTGATCTGCGATGTGAAGGTCGGTGATGACAACGGTGTGGAAGTGATCGGAGCGCAGGTCAGCAATCATCTGGTCGAAGTGCGGGAAGCGCTCGGGATCGACGGTGAAAGGGCGGTTCTTGAGCTGGTAATCGATGTCGAGCCAGATGACGTCGGCGGGGATGCGCTCGCTGCGCAGCTTGGAGGCAATGCGTCGGACTTCCGCTTCAGGGTAATAACTGTAGCGGGATTGCTGATAGCCGAGCGACCAGAGGGGTGGTAGCGGTGTGGTGCCGACGAGCCATGCCCAGGTTTCGACGACGGCTTTTGGATCAGGGCCGTAGAGAATGTAGTAGTCGAGCGGGCCGCCTTCGGAGCCGAATGAATAGCCGTCGCGGTATTGCTTGTTGAAGTCGAAGCTTGCTCGCCAGGTGTTGTCGAGGAATGTGGCCGCGGCGATGCCTTTGCGGAAGGTAATGAAGTAGGGAATCGACTTGTAGATGGGGTCAGTGGATTCCTGCCAGCCGTATGCGTCGGTGTTCCAGTCGACGAAGGATTCATTGCGGCGGTCGAGGGGACCGGGCTTGTCGCCGAGGCCGTAGTAGTGCTCGTCTGCGGGGGATTTGCGGTAGACGCGGAAGGATGCGCCGTTGTATTCGATGGGGCGTCCTGGAAGGTCTTCTGTGATGATGTGGCCGTCGAGATCGGTGACGGTGAGGGTGAGCGGATCTTTCTGGACGGAGACTATGAGTTTCGCGGTTTTGAAGCCGACGGACGTGGCGCCGGACTGCGGGGTGACCGGGATGGTGGCGGTTCGGGCAGACGCGAGAACAGCCCAGGAGGCGTCTTCGGGAAGCTGCCCGGTGGGGCCGACGCGCACGCGCAGCACGTCGTCGCGCAGGGCCGTGATCTGCATGAGAGCAGACCCGGAGTGGATTTCCAACCCATCGAATAGCGCCCGGGAAGCGGTGACCCGGTCCAGCCGGACAAAGCCCAAGTTTTGCTGGGCTTTTACCGTTATGCTCGCTTGCTGTGTTGCGGCTAGAAACAGAAAACCAAATACAACAAACTTCGAACGTACTGCCCTTTGCACTCAGCACCTCATGGGAGCCAAATTGTAGGTCGTCAAGAAGGATAACCTGCAATGGAGCGGATGGGAAACTCAATACATTGAGGTCCTTGTCCGATCCCTCCCCCCCCATCTCTGCAAAGAAGTGCTTTGTTTTCATGAGGATGGAGCATGGCTTGCGCTGTAACCTACTGATGCAAAAGGGGTTATTTGCAGATATGCCTTAACAAAGGGGTTACGAGCCTTTTTCGGGAGGTGCCTTTGGTTTTGAGGAGGTGCTGGAATGATTCTGCGCTAAGAAGGGAAATAATCGGCAAAGCGTTGGAGTCCGGCTCTCTGCTTTTAGAGCTCTCTTGGTTATGACCCTTTAACTCGGGACATTACGCCTTGAGAGTGCCGGTGAGGAGCATTGGATGTTCGTCGAGCTCTGACTCTTCGAGTTTCTCCTTGACCATCTCAATGAATGCGGCCATTGCCGGAGAGACCCATTTGTCCTTGTGCCAGAGGATGTGGGTTGCGATGTCGAGCGATGGGCCGGCCCAGTGCAGTGCCTTGAGTTGGCGCTGGCGCAGTTCGCGGGTGACGACGATGGCCGGCAATAAACCGAGACCCATGCCAACGGCCACACATTGTTTGATGGCTTCAACGCTGGAGAACTCGGTGATGTTGGCCGGGCGAACGTTCTGCAACGCAAGGGCGCGGTCCAGCTTTTCACGGTAACCGCAGCCAGCTTCGGTGAGCAGCAGATTCTGTCCGGCGAGGTCGGCAGGCTTAACGGTGGCGCGAGTGGCTAGAGGGTGTCCGGGTTCAGCAAGGAGCAGGACGCGCTCCATTTTGAGGCGAATTGAGCGGATGGATTGAGCTTGCAGATTGTCGGACATGCAGATGGCCATGTCGAATTTTCCAGCCTCAAGTTTCAATGCGAGGGTTGCATCCGAATAGGGGCGGAAAATGAGCTCCACATGTGGGAAGCGTCGGCGATAAGCGCGCAGGACTTGGGGAAGGCGGTAGGTGAGGACGCTCTCTGGAGCACCGATACGCAGCGGGCCGCTTGGCTCCGCACCGGTTTGAACGGCGCGCTGGCCCTGCTCCATGGCGGCAAGGGCCTGGTCAGCGAATGGCAGGAAGTTACGGCCGGCATCGGTGAGTGTGACGCGGCGGCCGAGGCGGTCAAAGAGCGGAACGCCGAGTTCTTCTTCAAGCGCTTTGATTTGTGCGGTGACGTTGGACTGGACGGTGTGTACACGCTCGGCAGTGCGCGTGAAGTTCAGCTCTTCGGCGAGGGTGCGAAAAATCTGCAACTGGCGAACTTCCATTGGGCCATCTCCAATTCAGATGGAATCTATCCTATCAATCTATTGGACGGATGTACAGATCGGGAACAGACTCGCTGCATGGGGGTCTCCTCAATGACGCGGAACAATCGGAATTTGCAACAAGAAACGGATAGCGCAACGGGCGGTGGGCCGCTGAAGATCGGTCTTGTGAAAACGAGATTCCAAAGCGGGCGGACGGAGCAGTTGGAAAACGACGCGACTACAAGTTTGCTTGAGACTTCATGCGGAATGGAGTCCAAATGTTCGCATGACATGCGTTTCTTTGAGCAGCTAATTCTTTGCGGCTTGAATGTGAGGATTCAGGCGACGCGGGTCCGGTTTTCCCCTGGCATCCGCGGTTTGCTCGGTATCGTTTTGGCTACGCTGGTATTCGCGATTGCAGGCCGCGATGTATCAGCGCACGCAGAGGGTTCTGAGAACTCGCTTACTCGCACCACAGTGGTAGTCTTTGCCGATCGGCCGATGCAGGACAACCAATGGAACACGCTGTTCGCGGCATTGCGAACGAGCGAGAGGGAAGCGACAACGGAGACGCGGACCATCACGGATAACTTCGTTATTGTTCGCGGGGATAGGGTGCAGCCGGGTATGAGTGTGGACAGGGCGATTGTGGTTTATCTGCATGGCGATTGCACGCTTGTGCTGCTGGCGAGGCGGACCGCATATGGAGTCCCGCTAGGCTGGGTGCGCAAGGTGCAGGGGCGCATTGAGCCGTTCGTGCACGTGGATTGCACACGG
>Ga0302147_10001044_pt1 | contig 12631 bp, 8 predicted proteins | sample I_Bog_E3_2_FD_192438 | JGI IMG/M metagenome (GOLD analysis project Ga0302147, IMG submission 192438) | Peat permafrost microbial communities from Stordalen Mire near Abisko, Sweden - I_Bog_E3_2 | ecosystem: Environmental > Terrestrial > Soil > Wetlands > Peat | place: Sweden: Abisko, Stordalen...
CGTGATCGAGGGTGAGTTTAAGTATTTGAAAATATGGAGCCACCCGCCGGGGTTGAACCGGCGACCTGCTGATTACTAATCAGCCGCTCTACCAACTGAGCTAGGGTGGCCCGCGCTTTTGATCCTAACAACTTGCAGCGAATTCCGCAATTCGAGTCGATCAGCCGATGACTCGTGCAAGAGAGGTGCTTTCGAGGACGAATCCGACGAGGGCAGGTCCCAGACCGGCGCTCAGTCGCCGGCGTTACCGGTGCTGGCCTGGAGTCTCGGCCGAGGCGGCGCCTGGTTCGATGAAGCCGTTGCGCGGCGGGTTGCCATCGTCGAGCAGTACGTACTCGGCCGGCGCTTCGAGACGCGATGCCTTCACGGTGCGGAGCGCGTCGTTACCTGCGACCGTGAGCACCATGTGCAAGGCATCGAGGGGGTTACTCGCGGCATACACCAGCGCCTCCCGTTCCGACGCGTGGACGTCACCATTGATCTTGAAGCCCGCGCCGTCGTAGAGGAGGCCGATTTTTTCGGCCCAGCAGGCGAGCGCTGAGTTCGCCTCCGGGCGGCCGACGAAAACCACATCGCGATGGCGCAACAGATCGTCCGACACTTCAAGGTCCTTGTAAATCGGCACCTGGCTTTCATACTGGTCGAGGAAGCGGGCCTGCATCCGCTCGGCGGCGTAGCGGTTCGCGCCGGCTTCGCGCACGGTGCCGTATACGATGACGGCGGAAGCAAGACGGCTCAAGATGTCGCTCGTGAGATATGCCGGGCCGTCAGGGGGCTCGGCAAACTCGAATTGCACGCCCGCTTTGTCGAGGAACGACTGCGCGGTCACGGTCTTCGTGGTGTTGGCCGCGAAGTACTCGGTCATCAGCTTCAGGAAGGCGTCGTCGCCCATCTTGCGCCGTAGGGAATCGAGGAACAAAACGCCCTTGGCCTGCTCGAGTTGGAACCGGGTCATGGCATTCTCGGGACCGAGTTTCAGCCTGCGGTAGGTGGCGCGTTGCGCGCTCAACCGCTTCTCCACGTCGTCCGATTCCAGTATCGGGTAATAACCGGCCGCGCCTCCGACAAACCAGGTGTCGGCGTCGGAAGCCGGCAGCACCCAGCCCTTCCATAGCCGGTCATTCAGGGACGCCGCCTTGGCGGGCGGTTTTGCATCTGGTTCCGTCTTGCCGGCGAGACGGGTCTTTTCGTTCTCCTGAATGGCGGTGCGCAAGCTTTCCGACTCTGCGGCACGGAACAGCGCGTAGCCCGAAGGGTACAGGCCATCGTTCTTGGCATAACCCGATCCCGGAGGCGTCCACTCGCGCTGGTTGGGCCTTCCGATTTCCGCCCACACCATCATGCGGTTCGCCATGTCCGAGGTGGCAACCTTGGCGTCCATTGTGCTCGAGGCGACCAGAGGCGCGGTGCGAAACGCCAGAAATGCGAACTGCTCGTCGATCTGACCCTGATGCGTCTGGTAGAGATTCAGCCAGGCGAGATCGCGAACGTAAGGGACATAAGGGATGTAGTCCGATCCGCCTTTCGGATCGGGGTAGTTCTCAAGGCGAATGTCGAGGTCCTTAGGGTTGTTGTCGCCCCAGTAGAAACCAGGTGTTCCGCCGAACCATTCGTCCTTCGAACTGCGCCACAGCCTGGCTCGATTGGTGCCCAGCTCGTACATGGCGATCTCATTGTTCTTGGCGTCGCCGATCAGCCATTCGTTGGTGTATAGGCCGTTGTTGTGGGCGCCCAAGTACTTCACGACTTCGTCGATATTGCCGCCGTACTGGATGGCCATGCGGGCGCGGAAGGCAATCGGGGTCCCCTGCGCGCTGAACGGCGTCTGGTTGATGGTGGTTTCGGTGAGGACCACGCCTGCGTCGTTCTGATACCAGTCGGTTCCGCTCTCGATGCCGCCGGGATAGCTCTGGATGAGCATGCGATGGCCGGCGGCGGGCTTGATATCGAGCATCACGTTAGTCTGCTCGGCGAGCGTCAGGGGCCACCACGTAATGTGGCCGATCACCATCTTTCCATCGCGCGTGGCGGGGCCGGTGGCGGCGAAGGCGCTGCAATGTTCCACCACCCGATCGGGTTTGCCGCCGGCGTACGCGGGCTTGTCGAAGCTAAGCCCTTCCAGGCCGGTAGCGGTGGTGGCTACGGCGGAGGCGAGCGTGCCCAATTCCACCGTGACGTTGGCCACTACGATGTCCATGAGGTCGATGCGGCGGTTGAGCCACTTAGCGCCGGCGTCGGATGCTCCCTCGGCGATGCCGCGCATCTCCTCCAGGATTTCGCGGTCGAAGCCGCGCAGAAAAAGCGCATTAGCGGTGGTACGATACTGCTCCCACTGTTGACTGGAACCGAGTTCGGCGGCGCAGCGATCCAGGTATTCGGGAATCTCACGCGCCATCAGGTGGCCGTGCTGGTAACCGCGTTCGTACGGAGCGCCTTCGATATGAAGGTAGATCCAACCCGCGGACGGATAGCGATAGGCGGGGCCAAAGGTCTCGACGGCCTCGCGCGCCGGCCACTCGCCGGCGGAGGATGCTTCGTCGAGACTCACGCCCTCAAACCACGCTTTGCCGCGCACGGACCCGCCGGCGCCGGCGGTCAGCAGGATCGCGTCCTGCGCGCGGCTGGCGACGAATTTCAACGACAGCCGGGTCCACGGTTGCGTACCGCCCACCGAGGCCGAGTGGACGTCCCATGGCATAGAAGCCATGGCGATCGCGGCGCCCACGGCGATCGGGGAACGGTCGAGATCCTTCACCGCAAGGCCTTCGGTGAGTACCCAGCCGCTGAGCTCATATCGTTTGCCGATGGTCAACGCGATGGGCGCCGAACGAACCACGGGTCCGCTGCCCGAATCCGCCGGCTCCAGGCGCAACGACTTGCTCTTGCCGTGCAGCATCTTCGCGTCGGCCGTTGCGGTTCCGCTCAGGGCGGTCCAGCCGTGGCTGGGTTTATCGAACGAGCTTTGGAATAACCGCGTTGCGGCGTGAGCCGCGAGCGCGATAGCGAGACAGCACAGCAAACGGAACATTCGGCGCCCCTTGGAACAGAATACACCTTCGATCTGTTACCATTCCAGCCAATGGACGCCGTGCAGATCTCGCACGTAACCAAGACCTTCGGCAGTGTGACGGCGGTAGACGGCCTTTCGCTCACGGTGCCCCAGGGTTCGATTTACGGATTCATCGGGCCCAACGGGTCGGGCAAAACCACCACGATGCGCATGATCGTGAATATCTTCTATCCCGATCGCGGGGAGATCCGTCTTTTCGGAGACGGCCGGCCGGAGACCAGCACGGACTTCATCGGATACCTTCCCGAGGAGCGCGGCCTATACCAGAGAATGACCGTCCAGGCGCTGCTGGAATTCTACGGCGAGCTGCGTTCCGGGCACGGCGTCAAAGCCGAAGTCGCGAACTGGCTGGAGAGACTGGGTCTGGCCAGCCGCGCCTCCGATAAGGTCGAGACCCTCAGCAAGGGCATGACGCAGAAGGTCCAGTTCATCGCCACCGTGATCCCCGAACCGAAACTGCTCATCCTGGATGAACCCTTCAGCGGTCTTGACCCAGTGAGCGCGGAGGCCATCCGCTCCGCCATTCTGGATCTCCGCCGACGCGGCGTCACGATTATTCTCAGCACCCACGACATGCACCTGGCGGAATCCCTGTGTGACTACATCCTGATGATCTTCCGCGGCAGGAAGGTGCTGGATGGCACTCTCACCTCCATTCAGGATCAGTACGGCGAAGACACCATACGGGTGACAGCCGACGGCGGTGTTGCGGCGGTCGAGTCTCTTCCCGGAGTGGAGCAGATCCGCGATCTGGGCCAGGTGCAGGAGCTGCGGCTGACGCGCGGCGCGGACCCGCAGGAGGCGCTGCGCGCTCTTGTAGCGAAGGCTCGCGTGACCAGCTTCTCCCTGACGAAACCGTCTCTCTACGACATCTTCATGCGCATTGCCGGCCCGGCGGCCGAGGAGGCGAACCATGCGAGTGCATAAGGTCCTCACCATTGCCAAGCGAGACTATATCGCGACGGTCCGCACCAAGGCGTTTCTTTTCGGCCTGGTGGTTGCTCCGATCCTGTTTGGCGGCGGATCCATTGGCATGTCGTTTCTCAATGGCAAACCGGATTTAGCGGACCGCCACATTGCCATCATCGACCACACGGGCGTGGTGGCCGGCGCGCTGGTGAGCGCCGTGCGCGAGAAGAACGAACGGGAGCTCTTCGACAAGAAGACGCACCGGCAGATCGAGGCCCGCTACGTTTTCGAGGTGATCGCGCCGGCCGCCGATCCCGCTTCCAGCAAGGACCAGTTGCTGGCACTCTCCGGCCGCGTTCGCAGCAAGCGCCTGGTAGCATTTCTCGAAATAGGGAAGGACGCGCTGCGGCCGCCCAAGCCCGGCGACGACGCCGACGATTTCGACTTGGGGACAAGCAAGAGGACCAACCCCGACACGGGCGTGGCTTATTACACCAATGCGGGCGGCATCGACGAGATGCGCCGGTGGCTCAGCGGCCCCATTAGCGACGGCGTTCGCCTGGCGCGCCTCACGCAATTCGGCATCGACATCGAGCGCAACCGGGACCTGGCGGCTTCGGTTCGCATCGATGGGTTGAGCCTGTTGGAGCGCGACGAAAAAACCGGCGCGGTGCGGGAAGCGCGCAAACGCAGTGAACTGGAAGTCTTAGTGCCCGCCTTCACGGCCGTCGTTCTCGTCATGATCGTGATGGTGGGCTCGGCGCCCATGCTGCAAAGCGTCACCCAGGACAAGAGCCAGCGCATTGTGGAGACGCTGCTGGGCGCGGCCAGCCCGTTCGAATTGATGACCGGCAAGGTGCTGGGTTCGGTTGGAGTCTCGGTGACCAGTTCCCTTTTTTATGTGATTGCCGGCGTGGCCGCGGTAAACGCGCTGGGCGTCGCCGGCCTGTTGCCGCTCACCATCATCCCTTGGTTCTATGCGTACCTGTTGACCGACGTCGTGATGCTGTGCGCCTTCGCCGCGGCGCTGGGAGCGTGTTGCGGCACCCCGCAAGACGCGCAGAACTTTGCCATCGTGCTGCTGATGCCAGTGCTGCTCCCGGCGTTCATGCTGGTGACCGTGCTGCGGCAGCCCAACGGTGCGCTGGCTACGGCGATGTCGCTCGTTCCGCCGTTTACCCCGATCCTGATGCTGTTGCGCCAGGCCCTGCCCAGCGGCGTTCCCGCGTGGCAACCGTGGGTGGGACTGGCGGGCGCACTGGCCTTCGCGGCCGTAACTGTGTGGGCCGCTTCCCGCATCTTCCGCGTAGCTATCCTGATGCAAGGCAAACCGCCGAAGTTGGCGGAGGCGGTGCGTTGGGCGCTGAAAGGCTGAACGGCAGCGCCGGCGGTCTTGCCGCCGGTGTCTTGCGACGAGAGCACCGGCGGCAAAGACCGCCGGCGCTACCGCTTTAGAGGAGATGTTGCATCGCGTGCGAATCCGAGCTCAGTGTCGCCGTGCCGTCATCTTCGGTGGGCTGCTCTTTGCGCTTCTGCTGTGTCTTCGGGGCGCGCCGCCATCAGACTCCTTCCGCTTCGCGATTCTAGGCGATCGGACCGGTGAGGCCCAACCGGGCGTCTACGAGCAGGTATGGAAGGAAGTGGCAGCCGAGAATCCCGCCTTCGTCCTTAGCGTGGGCGACACCATTCAGGGGATGAACGACCGAAGCGCGGAAGCAGAGTGGCGCGAAGCCGAGCAGATGCTCAAGCCCTTCCGGCGCTATCCGCTGTATCTAGTCCCTGGCAACCACGACATCTGGTCCGCCGAATCGGAGCGGCTGTTCGAGAAGTATGCGACGCACCCTGCACACTACAGTTTCGATTATGGACAGGCGCATTTCACGGTGCTGGACAATAGCCGGTCCGACGAACTGGCCGCGGCGGAACTGGCCTTTCTGGAGACGGACCTGAAAGCCCATGCCGGCCAGCCGTTGAAGATCATCGTTTCGCACCGGCCGTCCTGGTTGGTCAACGTGGCGCTGCGGAATCCAAAGTTCGCGCTGCACCAACTTGCGCGGCGGTATGGCGTGCAGTATGTGATCGCCGGACATCTTCACCAGATGCTGCATCTCGCGCTCGATGGCGTGACGTATGTCTCAATGCCGAGTTCAGGCGGGCACCTGCGCTTGTCCGGAGCCTACGAAGACGGTTGGTTCTTCGGATACGCGATGGTCGTGGTACACGGCAACAGCGTCGACTTTCGAATCCAGGAACTGGGTTCGCCGCACGGCGAGGGCCGGACAACGAAGCTAACGGACTGGGGTATGGCCGGTTTGGTCAAGAGCGACCGACCAAAGTCCACGCCGGCGAAGTAGCACGAACGATGCCGGTCACCGCAACGCTGCAGGTGAGCCCGGACAACCGCCGATCAGTTGTAGTGAACGGCGGTGAGCGTCTGATTGGTGTCGACGGCTTTCTTTCCCGTCAAGCGTTCCAGCCCGGAAAGGAAAGCGCTGTACTCACTCTTGTTCAATTTGAAGAGGACTTCCACCTTCGGCGTTTTTGCGCCTGTTAAGCCGCTGTTCATCCACGTGACGCCAACGTAGTGGTTCTCGCTCTCTCCCAGGTGCATGTAAGGAACCACGTCGAGCACGGAGGCGCCAAGGCGGCGGCGAACACCGGTTGCGAAAGCGATCTCCGTGATGCTGCTGGCGGGCACGGCGATCCGACGGCCATGCTGGACGAGGACCACTTCATCCGTACCGAGCGTTGCGGTTACTTTGCTGCGATCGAACGGCAGCGTGCCACCCTCATAGTTGGCCGGATAATTTGCAGCCGCGACGTTCTTCGACTCGCGAGCCAAACCGGCGGCGGGCAAAACCATCGCCAGGAAGCATCCCAGAGCCAAGGGGAATTTCGTAACCATCATTCTCATCACCATCTTAGACGTGAACTGCGCGGCCCAGGTTACGCCGGTTACACCGTGCAATCTTTGCAACACTCTGTGAGATTTTCGATACGCGTGTCACTCGCCGCGGGGGCCCCCGATTCGCGCCTCACTCCAGTGACGCAATGCCGCGAATAAAGTCTGCGCAGCCTCGCTGCGGAAGGCCGCGACTCCAACCCAGGTTCCGAGTGTATTAGTTATGATGTCGGTCATACCGGAGTCGCGCGTCGGAAGATACGACTGGAGAATCTCAATAGTGAGACTGACCAGCGCGCCTAGGAAAACGGCCATTAGTGCCACCCGCTTGACCCGGCGTGCCACGGACAACCGAGCGCAAAAGCAGAAACCCAAAGGAATAAATCCGACGATGTTCTTGAGAGCGGAGCCCCAATAACTCCAGGACATGGTGAACTCTTTCCAAAAGGGCTCCAAAGAGATTTGATCCAAAACCACATACTTTTCCGGAATCGACAGATCGACTCCCGAATTGACGCGATTGTGGACGATGTTTCCAGCGCGCTCGTCAAAAAGGTAAAGCGCAACATTGCCTTCAGCGTTTCGGATCTCGGGGCGTCCGGCTTGGGTCCAGCTTTGGTAGTGTTTCAAGAGCTGCTGCGGCGTGAGTTCCCGGTTGTAAACCGCGAAACCCAGGAACTGGCCGGTCCAACTATCGGTTTGCCCGGGTGAATCACCAAGCACGATCCGGCCAGAGAACCGATTCGCGGGGAGGCGAAACCATGGCGCCTGCGTGGCCAAAACGCCGTCAATGTAAATCGTCAACCCGCTCGCGCCCGAAGTGATCGTAATGAATGCCGGCCGCTTTTTGCGAAACACACCGTTAACGTACAGCTTCACCGTTCTCGCCCGATTAGAACCATCCCGAATCGCAGCTTGCAGTCGAAGGTCCGTTTGCGATTCATGCAGCGAGAAGCCGAAGGGATCTTCAGGCGTGCTAAATGCCAGGAGAGTGCTGCTGTCCGGGACGCGTCCCGGCACTAACCAGATCTCCAGGCTGCCGGATAGCTGGTTCCCTTGCGGCGTCGCCGTACCCGACGCGCGGGAGCCGATCGCCGTGCCGTGCCCGCCGAAACGCAGGCCGGTGCGCTCTCTGAGCCACGTGACGTCGTTATTGGGCGCATGAAAGGGCCAGAGACCGAGTGTCAGGATGATACATAGAACCGCAATACAGACTATGTCCAGACTCTTCGTGGCGTGGGCCGTCAGGCCTCGAGAGCCGAGAGTCATCTCGGCTTTTCTTCCCGCCGCGCGGGCGTGATTTTCAAAGGAGAGGTCGTTGCGCTTATTACGGAACATGCGCTAACTCCGCATCCGCAACAGCAGGTACAACCCGGCGAGGCCGAATATGACGTCCGGGGACCAGCCCGCCATGGCGGGCGGCAGAAGATTCACGTCGCCGAGCTTTTCGAACAGGATGCCCAGACCCTTGTAACCCACGCCGATGCCAAGGCTGACGCCGATGCCGGCCATGGCGCCCCGGTTGCCAACCAGGAATCCGTAAGGCACCGCGATCATGGCCATGATTAGCGCAAACAGCGGTAGCGCGAATTTCAGGTAGAACTGCACTTGCAGCTTGCCGGTGGGGAAGCCGCGCTCTTGTAAATCGCGAATGTAGCGGTCGAGGCGGAGAAAGTTCATCTGCTTTTCCTGCACCGCCGCGGTTACGAAGTAATCGGGCGGCTCGGTCAGGTCGGAGTGCCAGCGGGTCTCCAGGCCGCCCGGCTCGCTCGAGAAGGACTGGTATGCGCTGCACGAGTCGCCGGCAAAGCGGCAACTCCAGCCGTTCTCGAAAGCCCACGTCTTCAGCGCCGGGCTCCACTGCCCGCGCTCCGCCACAATTTCGCGCTTCAGGCGAAACGTATTGGGGTCCATGTCGAACACATCCACTCCGTGCATAACGCCGGCCGCGTGGTCGAAGAATTCGTAGTAATAGATGCGCGAGTGGCCCATGATCCACTTGTGGTCCGCGCGTTGGTAAGTATGTTTGGGCCGGCCCTTGATCTCATCGCGCATGGCGTCCTGCTTGAGGTTGGCGCCGGGCACGTAGTAATAGTCGAACAGAAACAGCCCGCCGGCAAATACCGTGCCCGCCAGCAGCAGCGGCATCGCCAGCCGGTACAGGCTCACGCCGCAGGCCCGGAACGCGGTGATTTCGTTCTGCTTGCTCAGCACGCCCAGGTGGACCAGCACCGCCACCAGGATGGCGAACGGCAGGGTTTCGTAGATCAACTCCGGCGTGAGGAAGAACAGATATTCGAACATCTCCATGAGCGGGATCTTGTTGCGGATCCAGTCGCCCATCAACTCGAAGAAGTTATAAGCCAAAATCATCGATAACAGGCTGGCCAGTACCACGCCGAGATAGAACATGAAGCTGGTCAGGATATAGGTGTCGACGATCTGCGGCAGGACGGGAAGCCTCCAGTGCGGCAGGCGGGCCACAGGCGCGGCCGGTTGCGGCTTATTGCGCCGCAACCAGGAGCCCATCCGGCTCAGCAAACCTGTGACGCCGCCCAGCAGGTCGCGATCTCCTGGGCGCTCCATGCGGTACAGAAAGATCACCCCAGCCACGAGAAACGCCGCGTCGGGCAGCCACACCGCCAGCGGCACCGACATGGTTCTCTGCTTGGCAAACCCGATCAGCGTGAGCGAGGAAAGGTGGTAGCAGAAGAAGCTGAGAAATAGTGCGATGACGTAGCCGGCGCTCTTGCCGCCTTTGCGCGTGGCGATGCCGAGCGGGATGCCGACCAGCGCCAGCGCGATACACGCCACCGGCAGCGCAAACCGCCGGAACAGCTCGATGCGCACCTCCGTCCAGTCATCGCCGGAGCGCGGATAGCGCAGCAACTGCCGCGTGTTCATGGCGGCCGTGGGCGGCGTCTTGTGCGTCGGCGGCGAGGCATCGAGCACCTGCGTGCTGATGGGCGCGCATGAGTCGTTGGCGACGCGGTCCTTGCCCATCTCGTGCGAACAATAGTCGTACAGCGTAAGCTGAATGCGGTTGTTCTTGGGATCCGAGATGGCGATGGCTCCGCGCGCCACGGTGATCATCGGTCCTTCCGCCTTTTCGCGCATCCCCGACACGCGCTGCTCGGGCGGCGTGATATCGGCGATGAATACCGGCCGCCACTTCACCACCGGCCCCGTCCCCACGTCGCCCACGTAGAGGATCCTGTTGGGGAAACTTTCGTTGAAGACCCGCGGCTCGATTTCCGCCGAGACCTGCCCTTGCAGCAGCTCGTTGACGATGTCGGTGGTCCTGCGGATGGCGAGCGGCGTCAGCCGCAGCGACGCCAGGCCCGCCAGACTCATTCCCAGCGCGGCGAACAGCACCACCGGCGCAATCACCTGCCGGCTGGAGACGCCCGCCGCGCGCATGGCGATGATTTCGCCATCCGACGCCATGCGGCCGAGCCCGATCAAAATGCCCACCAGCACGCCGAACGGAATGGTGAGCGGCAGTACCGGCGGCATCGCCCAGAGTAGCAGCGACACCACCGTGACGACGGGCGGATTATTGGCGCCCACAAGAATCGCGAACAGCTTGTCCGCCTCGCGCAGGAAGATGATGAAGGTAGCCAACAGCGTGCCCAGCACCGCGCTGGTCAGGATCTCGCGGAATACGTAGCGGCCCAAAAGGCGCATAGGCGGCTCCTAATGCGCCATCTCCGGTGGCGGCGCCACGGGCAGCTTGGGCAGTTCCTCTTCCACCGGGTGCAACTCAACGTCATCGATGATGATGGAGGGCGCCACCACGCAGCTTTCCGTGGTGTAGTTTCCCGCGCCCACCAGCGCCAGCGGGGCGCCATTATCCAGATAGTCGAAAACCGTGTTGTCGTCGCCCGCCACCAGGATGTCCTTGAGCGACCGCACGTTCAGCCCGCGGAAGCGGAGCCCGCGCACCAGCTCCTCGCGCCCGTCCGGATAGACCTTATAGATCAGCACCGGCGAGCTAACGGGATGCGCCGCGCCCTCGGCCGTGGTGAACATGCGCCGCAATTCGTCGAGCGACGCCGTGGACGGGTAATCCATCTTGCGCACCACGATGCCGTAGGCGAGGCCGCGCGCAACAACCAGCTCGATCAGTTTTTTCTTGAGATCGCCGGCCGGAATGGTTTCCGAGGAGCTGATGAACAGGTTGCCGATGCCGGCGGTAGCGGCGCCATACGGCCCTGGCAGCCGCGCGTGGCCGTTGGAAGCGGAGAATCCGTGCACCGGCTGCCGCGTCAGCAGGAAGCCCTTGAGAACGCCTTTTTCCACCAGCGTGAGCGGCTGCGGGCGGACGCCTTCGCGATCCACGTCATAGGAGCCGAACAGCAGCCGGCCGCGCCATTCCCGCTGCGTCGGATCGTCCACTGCGTCGAACGACTCGGGCAAGACGCGCCCGCCCAGCCGCCCTTCGAGCTGGCTCGCGTCGAACCCGGCGCGCCCGCCTTCCGGTTTGCGCGCGAGCGCCAGGCTGCGGCCCAGCAACTCGGCGAAGATCTGCGGGCCAGCCGCGCCTTCAAACAGCACCGGGCCGCTATAATCTTCGCCCTTGGGGGCCTTGGCCAGCGCTTCCAGGTTCTGTGCCATCTCGCGGAGGACGGCGTTCAAAGCGGCATCGCCCGGCAGGTGCGCAGGGTCGAGCGCGAGGAAGGTGACGGCGTCATGCAGCACCATGCCATCCGCCGCTTGCGCCACCGCGCGCGCCCGCAGACTGCTGGCATTTTCGGCCGCCCGCACCACCGTGCCTTCCGAATTCACCACGTAGTAGCCACCGGCCTCGGCGTCCAGTTCCACGCGCGAATCCAGTACCCCTGGATAATCGGCGAAGACCGCGGACAGCGTGCGCACCCGCGCCGCCCACTCGTTTTCGTCGATCGCCAGGCGCCCCAGCTCGTGAACATACTCCACCCGCTGGGCGTGCGAAAAGTCGTCGGTGGGACTGCTCTCGGTGAGATTGCGCCGCGCCGCGCGCTTGCGCGAAATGGTCTCCACGGCGCTTTTGTAAGCCGAATCGGTGGCCAGCCACAAATAGCGGCGCAGCACCGGATAGGAGTCGTCGAGTGGCCAACGGCCCAAGTCATAGCGTGTGCCACCCACGCGGCCGGCGAAGTTCGTATTGTCGAACTTGTAATCGCCCACGCGCACGGAGATCTCCGGCTCCCGGATATGGCTGCGGCGCCGCGCCAGCAGGCCGCCGAGCGAAGCCGAGACGCTGAAGGCGTCCCCCTGGTCGATCACGTACTGAATGAAGTACGGGGCATCCAGATTGGAGACCGTCAGTTTGCTCGAGCGCGCGATTTCGTCGCGCATGGCCGCCAGCACGGGGTCCGGCGCGGGAGCATCCGCCGCCAGTGCCGCCAGTGCCGCGGCGACCGCGGCCAGCATCAGGCGCCTCACTGTCCGCCCCCTTTTTCGGCGCTGGCCGGCTCCGGAAGCAGCGGCGGCCGGTCGTTCGCCTTGGCTTTCTTTTCGATTTCGATTTCCGATACCAGGATCGCCGGCGACACCGCCGACACCGGCACGCTGCCGCTTTCCGCGCCGCAGTAGCCGTTGAACACTTCCGGCTTGTCTCCGGTGGCCAGGATCTTGGCGAAGCTCGCCAGCGGCGTGCCCACTATATCCGCGCCGCGCACCAGTTCGTCCGGCCGGCCGTCGGCATACACCCGGTACACGATCACCGGAACCACGCTGAAGGCCTGCAATCCGGCGCGGCTGGTGGT
>Ga0302147_10001065_pt1 | contig 12491 bp, 24 predicted proteins | sample I_Bog_E3_2_FD_192438 | JGI IMG/M metagenome (GOLD analysis project Ga0302147, IMG submission 192438) | Peat permafrost microbial communities from Stordalen Mire near Abisko, Sweden - I_Bog_E3_2 | ecosystem: Environmental > Terrestrial > Soil > Wetlands > Peat | place: Sweden: Abisko, Stordalen...
ACTCAAAGAGCAGAAGTAGGCCGCGCATGAGTCAGGCGATATTAAGAAGCGGATTCGATTGGTCGTGGTCGGGGTCGGGGTCGGGGTCGCGGTCGCGGTCGGGGTCGCGGTCGGGGTCGTGGTCGGGGTCGGGGTCGCGGTCGCGGTCGCGGTCGTGGTCGCGGTCGGGGTCGCGGTCGGGGTCGCGGTCGCGGTCGGGGTCGCGGTCGTGGTCGCGGTCGGGGTCGGGGTCGTGGTCGTGGTCGCGGTCGCGGTCGCGGTCGTGGTCGGGGTCGTGGTCGTGGTCGGGGTCGCGGTCGGGGTCGGGGTCTATCTAATCACATCAACAATTGAAAACGGAAAGGAGATAACACCATGAAACGAATCACTCAAACAATCGCCGATAATTGGGAAATAGTCATTCCCGTCTTCGCCTTAGCTCTCACACAGGCAGCTTTGAATGCTGACGGATACAGGACGGTTCTGCAATGACACACTTCATGCAACAGATCGACACCGACACCACATGGTTCATCTTTGCCGTGCTGGTCGTGCTCATGCTCTCAGCCGCAGCTGGATGGGTCGGGGCAAAAATGGAACTCGCCGACCATCGGCGCAAGCGCATCGAGCAACAGGAAGCTCAATACGCCCGGTGGCAGCGAGAATGGGATGCGGCCACAGATGTGCCAACATTCATGCGCGAAGCCGCGCACCCATTCGACGCGATACCCAACGAACTAAGAACCGTCATTCACCCAGAACCCGTCGAAGATAACAACCACGAGCGATGGAATTAAGCGTCGATTCCTGCCCCTGCAATGCCCCGCCATGACGTTTATAGGGGGCGAGACGTAGGGTAGGACCACCGAAACGTTCTAGGGCTCACAGCAACAGGTGCGATATTGCACCGAAAGGAAACGGCCATGAGAAGGTTCAAAGACAATCCCGACAACGCGCGAGAGAAGCAAGCCGAGTATAGGACGAAGCTGGAAGATATGACGGACGCGCAACTGTACGCCGAGTGCCGCAGTACCATCTGGCTATCGGCGTATGCCAACAACAACCCCAGCTCTTGCTATCACTGGCAGTGCGATGCCTGTTACGACGAGTCCCAGAAGCGAGACGACAAGGGAATCTACAGCCGAGCACACAAGGCCGAAGTTGCAGCAGCATCCTAACCAATTGCACCGAAAGGAACCAATGACCGACAAGCTAAGCGACTACACCGTGCCAGAAGTAGCCAAAGAGTTCTCCTGCTCTCCTGGTACGGTCAAGAATTGGATCAAAATAGGCCGAATTAAAGCCTATCGACTCGGCGGCGAAAACGGACGGGATTACCGAGTACCGTGGGCTGAAGTTGATCGGCTGAAATCGGATTGGAAAGTTTCTCCCGAACAAGCATTATGAGGGGTGAAACGCAAGTTCTCCCACCGTAACCCATCCACAATGGCTTTTCAGGAATGAAAGGCGCTATACCGTCGGATGCCTGCCAATAATCCTCGAAGTTGATGTTCCCACCAAAAACCGAGAGCCGGAATCCTGGGAAGGAAACCGGCTCTTAGCCCACCAACGAGAAAGGAACTGCGTCAACGGCTGCTCAGGGCACTATGAACGCAACTTGACTATACCAAAAATCGGCGCTATTCTGCAAGTGCTCAGGACTCTATGAAGGTAAAATCTCTGACAATTCGTTTTACGTCAAGGTTTCAGCCCTCGTGCGCCTGCGCCGCTTTCCGGCATGGTGACTTCCTCCCCGGAATATCTGGAGCGTACAGGAGCGAGAAGCCACGTCCAGACGGTACAAGCATTGCCGGTTATCCCAAGGGGTTAAGGGCCTGATGGGAGATTGACCGGCGCGGCACCCGGTCGATTGTTTTGGTAGTCGAAAGTCTGTTTCCATCGTTTGATGGTTTTCCCCGGCAACGGGCAGGTAGTCGATCCTGCATGGTCAATACGTCCGGGTCCATTAAGGCATACAAGGAAAAAACAGGCAGAGAAGATTCCCAGAGACCAGCAAGAACAAGAGCCTAAGACCCTAAATGCCGAAGGGAATTGACCAGAGGTGTGTCTGGAGGAAATATGGCGAAGTCTCACAAGGATGCAATCGTCAAGGCGCTGCGAGGTAAGGGATTCGGAAAGAAGGCGGCGTCTAGTATAGCCAAGGCGACTATCAGAAGAATGAAACCGAAGCCTAGCGAGTATGTGACCAACTGGAGAGATTCACTCAGCGCCGAACTCGCTGACTCTTACAGAGCGAAAGAACGGAACTCCATGCTTCACAAGCAAGCGGCTATCAACATTCCATCGACGACAGCAGGAAAGATCGTCGTCATCCCACCGAAGATTTCCATAGATAAAGTGAAATTAGCTATGGACACGCAATCTGTATCATAGTAGCATTTGTCAAGAGAGGGAAATAAGGCAATGCTCAATCAATCGTCAATCGCAAAGATCAAGAAGTATGTCGGATGGGAGAACAAGCCCGATGGGGCAATCGAAGCTCTCGCCGAACTCGTGACGGACTGCGTTGTGGACTCGTGCTACGAGCAAGCCGTCCGTAGACCGGGAAGCCCAGGAATCTGCACTTGGCAAGTTTTAACAAGATTCCCTACCGTGCAAGCTCCGAAGAAAGCCATGCGTTGCGAGTAATCGTGCAAGCGGGAAGCGGTAGGGAGTACATCTCACATCGAAAAGAGGAAGCAATGACGGAAGCACTCGCAACACGCGGCCCACTGTCTACCAACATCGAACAGGTGTTGATCGGCGGCGATCTGGCGCAACTGAACCCGGAGGAGAGGCTGAACTACTACAACCACCTCTGCTCCAGTTTAGGACTCAATGCACTCACCCAACCTTTCGCCTATATCGTGCTCAACGGCAAGCTCCAACTCTACGCGAAGAAGGATTGCACTGAGCAGCTTCGCAAGATTCACGGCGTCTCCATCACGAAGGTGGACCCGAAACAGATCGGCGATTTGGTTGTGGTCGTAGCCGATGCTGGCGACCGGGATGGACGGGTTGACTCATCGACTGGAGCCGTGGCCGTCAAGGGCGTTGAAGGCAAAGATCAGAAGGGAAACAAGTACAAGTACGACCTGACCGGGGAAGCTCTTGCTAACGCGATGATGAAGTGCGAGACGAAGGCCAAGCGCCGGGTTACGCTCTCCATCTGCGGACTTGGAATGCTCGACGAAACAGAAGTGGACACCCTGAGGCAGCAAGGCGTGGCCTCAGATCCGCAGGGGAACAACTGGCAAGCGCCAAACCCTCCTATTTCCAATGCTCCATCATCGGCAAGCATCGACGTGAACCCGAACGACCATCCAACTCCTAGTGCAATATCGCACGACCAGGGCGAGCCCGATATACGGCCCCGCAGCCAGAAACAGGCCCAGACCATCGACCGCACAGCAGAAGCCTCACCATTCGCCCCACAGGCTCAGCAATCGGCACCACAGGGGCAAGTCATGGGCGGCGAACTGGCGATCACCGAGAAGCAGAGAAAAATGCTCTTCGCCATCAGCCGCTCGGCTAACCTGAGCGATCAGGACGTTAAGGACACTTTGGCCGGTATCGGCCTGACGTGTCACCGTGACGACATACCTAAGGGACGTTTCCAAGACGTTCTGGATGCCGTCGATCCGCAATTCAAATTCCACACCAGAAAGGATTGACGATGAAATTCCTCAAGTCAGACGGAACCGTTGAATACGGTACTCCGGTAAGCGACAGGCAGGAGCAGTTGCTTGATCGGTTAGAGGTGTATCTGCACGAGAAGATATGCCGCAACAGTTACCACGGCATGTACAACGCAAAGCACTGCCGAGAAGTAACCAACGCCATTGTTCCAAAATTACACGACTCGGCTTGCGTCTCCCTGTTGGCTGCGATATTCGAGCCGGAACTTCCACCCGAAGTTATCGCAGAACCAGAACTAGAAGCGACACCGGAACCAATACCAACTCAACCCGTCTCCGTATCCACAACAAACGACGACATTCCATTCTGAAGGAGAATTATGAACTGGCAACCAATCGAATCATCGCAAATCGCCGAAGTTGGTTTCGAGGAGCCGTCAACCCTAGGAATCCGCTTCCATCAAAACAAATCACAGATTCTCAACCAGCAACCCGGCAGCGTTTACCACTACTCCAACGTCTCGCCGGAACTGCTCACCGCACTCGTCGAAGCGGTGAGCGTCGGCGAGTTCTTCGGGGAGCATATCAAGAAGCATCCCGAACTATACCCCTACACCAAAATCGAGGCGTGACCATGAGGATGTATGGCGTAACGGACCCTAACCATCAACTCCTATCAGTAGGGTGGGAAGATGGAACTCTTGCCGTCCGATGGGCTAAGGGTGAAGGTCGGCACAGCGGAGTTCCTGAAGATGCTTACATGAAACTCCGCCGTGCCCGTTACGCATATCGCCAGTACCAGTTAACCGTGAAGGGAAAGTACCCTTACGCGCGCATTGAAGACCCACCGGAGGAAGCAAATGGATCACGAGGGAGCAACATACAAGACGTTGCGGGACGAGATTGCGATAGCGGCGATGGCAGCGATCATCATCCGGGGCGATCTGGACACAGAGATGAACGTTCTTCCGTATTGCAAGGATGCGTACACGATAGCCGATGCGATGCTGGAAGCAAGGGGGAAAGACTGATGGAAGTATTCAGGCCGGAAGACGGCATGGAGTTCGTGGAGGATGGTCATATCTACAAGCTAAAAGGCGTGAAGGTTCCGTTCTCTTTGACTCAGATCATCGAACTATCTGGCTTGGCTCGGCAACCGGAATCGGCGAGTGAGATGGCAAACCGGCCGGCGGCGGCGAAGCGCGGAACCAAGGTTCACGAAGCGACGTTGCTTATGGATCAAGACGACTTCGATCTTGAGTCCCTTGCGCCGTGGCCAGACTACTACAATCGGTGTCTTGGCTGGCAGCAGTTCCGCGAGGATTACCACTTCGTTCCCGACTTGTCATCGTGCGAGATTCCGATGGGAGTTCGCGTCAACGGAATGCTATACGCCATGAAATTGGATGCCTATGGCTGCATCGGCGAAGGCGACAAACTGGCAATGGCTGTCGTCGAAAAGAAATGCACCGCGCAGATTGAGAAGCACGTCAAGTATCAGACGGCAGGGCAAGCCATCGCATTCAAGGATCACGCGACAAGCCTCAATCTCCCACTCAAGAGACTCGTTGTTCAGTTGCTCGAAAAGGCGAATGCGGCGAACCGCTACTACAACCTGGTCGAACACGACAACAAAATGGACGAGAAGTTGTTTCTCGCCGCTGGACTCACGAACGTTTACTGCCGTCTCAATGACGGCTTGTTGAAATGACATACACACTTGGACTGTCGCCGAATGGCAACGCTGGTATCAACACGTTGGACGCAAGCCGTTTACGCACCTCTCGAAAGAGCAACGCGGGAGACTGGTTCGAGGATGCATCGCCAAGGCTGTTTACGACAGCCACGAAGAAGCGCGTCCGGTAGTCGAATCTCTACCGCCGATTAAAGGTAAAGGAGCAGGGTCTTACAACTGCCCACTCTGTCACGGAATCCACATAGGCAATAGCCGATCACGAAAGGATGCACCAAGAATGTCCACCACCGCATTGACCGTCATCGAACAGACAACCGCTCTCCAGACCGATATAAAGGCAAGTCTTGAGCAACTGTTCGCCGCTATCCCTGAACTGACCTGCCAACGCGCTATCTGTGACGCTCTGGTAACTCAGGCCAAGGAAATCACCGTCAAGTTCAACGACCCCGAAGACGTGGCCTACCGCAACGCCGACGAGTCCTGCAAGCTGCTTCGGGATACCGTCGATGAGATCAGGGCTGTCCTCGACCCCGTAGTGGAAGCCTTCAACAAGGCACACAAGGCCGCAACCGGACTCAGGACTCAGTACACCGGAGATGCAGAGAACGAGCGCAAGCGCCTCAACGGAGAGCGGAGTGCCTGGTATCAGGAGCAAGAGCGTCAACACCGTGCAGCCACCTTAGCGGCTCAGGAAACGGCACGTCTCGCAGAGCAGGCAAGGCTCCTTGAAGAATCACGTCAACTCGAAGAGCAGGGAGACAAGCAAGCCGCCGCTCATGTACTCGAAGAGGCGCTGGTGGTCGAGGCTCCCGCCGTGGTCCTGCCGTCATTCGTCCCGCAGATTCAGGGAACGTCTTTCCGGTCGGTATGGAAGTGGGAGCTTTTGGATTGGACAAAATTAAAGCCGGAGTTTGTCAAGGTTAACGAGGTGGCGATCAATGGAACGGTTCGAGCAAACAAGAAAGCTGCGATGACTATTTGCGGCGAAGATGCAATAAGGGTGTTTGAAGACAAATCTCCAATCGACAAGAGGTAATCAGTGATCGTCAAGATTCAACGCTCTCAGCCACCATCGAAGCCCGGTCTTGTTCTCGTCTATGACAAGGACAACCGATATTGCTGGGCTGGAAAAATCGGCCCGAAGTTAGACAAATGGATGGGCGGAAGACAGAAGGTTTTCGTGCACTCTCACATCCACGGCACTGAAATAGTTATCGACCGTGAAGCGCCTTGGCAGGAGTGGTAATGCAACTCAGACCGTATCAAATCGATTGCCTCGACCGAAGCCTAGAGAGCTACCGGAACGGCATCAACCGGCAACTCGCCGTCTTGGCCACCGGTCTTGGGAAGTGTCTAGGCAAAGGAACCCCCGTCCTGATGTTCGACGGGACCATTCTCCCCGTGGAGGAGATTCGCGTAGGCGACCTACTTATGGGTCCAGACTCAAGTCCTCGCCTTGTAAAATCTCTTGCGCGTGGCCGAGAAGAGATGTTTCGCGTGATCCCCGTCAAGGGTGACGAGTACACCGTGAACCGCTCTCACATCCTTTCCTTGAAGATGACCCCACGGGGAACGCAATATCCGTGCTACTTCGGGAAAAGAGTCGATATTTCCGTGGACGAATATCTGAAGAAGAGTCCAACCTTCAAGCATATGGCAAAAGGTTGGCGCGTTCCGGTTGACTTCCAACCTCACACCGAACCTCTCTACCTCGACCCTTACTTTCTCGGCTTGTGGTTAGGAGATGGAACGTCTATCTGTCCTGCTATAACTAGCGCAGACGGAGAAATCGTTCGCTATATTGAGGCGTTTGCATCTGTCATGGACCTTTTGAAAGACAACAAGCACATCCCTCACCGCTTCAAGACGGGATCAAAGAAAGAGCGACTTGCTGTTTTGGCAGGGATCATCGACACGGACGGACACTACGCAGATAAAGGGTTTCAGTTAACCCTCAAGAGCGAGAGATTGCTTGACGATGTGGTGTTTGTCGCACGCTCTTTAGGTTTTTCAGCCTACAAGTCGGTTATGTTGAAGAAATCTCAGAACGGAACTGAGGGAACGTATTACCACTGCAACATCAACGGACCCGTGGAAGAAGTTCCTTGCCGAGTGGAACGAAAGAAGGCTACGCCTAGACTTCAGAAAAAAGATCACCTCGTAACCGGAATTTCCGTCAAGAGCGTCGGAGATGGCGAGTATTTCGGATTCGAGATCGAAGGACCGGATCGACTGTTTCTCTTGGGAGACTTCACAGTTACTCACAACACGGCCATCGCATCGTCGCTGCACTCTCATCATGGGATGGGGAGAAAGTGTCTCTTCCTCGTACACATGGAAACGCTTGCAGTGCAGGCGGCGAATGCGATGCTGAAGTGGAATCCCACTCTCCGTACGGGCGTAGAGATGGCTGGAAGCTATGTGGACTTCGACGGATTGTATCCGCCTACGTTCATCGTGGCCTCCGTACCAACTTTAGGCCGCAAAGGGTCAGACCGCATCAAGAGATTCGACCCCGCCGACTTCGACTGCATCATTCAGGACGAGGCGCATATTTCGATAGCTGATTCCTTCAAGCGGGTCTATGGTCACTTCGGCCTGCTTGAGCCCAACCCTAACGGGCCTTTGTTTCTCGGCATCACCGCTACGCCGAACCGTTCTGACGGCAAGGGTCTTCGGGAACTGTTCGACATGATCGTGTTCGACATGGGCATCGAGAAAGGCATAGCTGATGGATGGCTCTGCGACCTCGTAGGCTACCGGGTCAACGGTAAAGCGAAGCTGGACGGGATCAAGACACGGGCCGGAGACTTTGCGCAAGACGAACTGTCAGACGAAGTGAACACTCCGTTACGCAACGGAATCATCGTCAAAGAGTGGTACGAGGTAGCCTACGGCAAACGGACGCTGGCGTTCACGGTGGACGTGCAGCACGCCTTGGACCTTGCGGCGGCGTTCACGGCCCACGGAGAGCCAGCAGAGGCCGTTTGGGGAGACGACCCGCAACGTCACGAGAAGATCCGCAGACACAAGACAGGCGAGTTCAACGTCCTCTGCAACTGCAACGTACTTGCCATCGGCTATGATGACCCTAAAATCGGCTGCATTATATCAGCGGCTCCTACAAAGTCAGAGTTGCGCTACGTCCAGCAGATTGGACGCGGAACAAGGATCGCCGAAGGCAAGGACTCCTGCATTATTTTGGATGTGGTCGATAACTCATCGAAGCACAAGTTGACCACCATCTCGACGTTGTTTGGTTTCCCGAAAGACCTTGACCTAAAGGGCGAGAAGTATTCGGTAGCGAAGAAGCAACTAGACCGCATCGCCGCCGAGTATCCCACGGCCAACATTCAGGACATAAAACGGCTCGACGATCTGAAGTCCATCGCCGAGAACTTCAAGCTCTTCACGGTGAGCTACCCGCCAGAGATCAGCAAGCTATCCGAGTTGGCATGGCGCAAGAGCACCGAAGGCTACATCCTGGCCGTGAACCGTGACCTAGTGACCGTGACTCAAGACTTGCGCGGCGATTACGTTGTGCGGGGACGGATCGGCGATAAGGTGGCCGAGATCAGGGCACAGAACTTGCCGGGAGCCTTCAATGCCGCCGATAAGTTCATCCTCGACTCAGGTGGAGTGAAGGGATATCTGGTTCGAGATGCCAGATGGAAGCAGGACTCACCGACTCCGGCTCAAATGGGTATGTGCCGACACCTGAAGATCACACCACCACCCGGATCTACTAAGGGGATGGTGAGCGCAGCTATCGATGCAGCGATGTTGAAAAGGAGGATGCAGAATGCGTAGACGGAATCAATTCACGCTACCAACCGGGTTCGCTGTGATCGACATCCCGGAGACGGGATTGTTCGTAAAGAACGGGAAGATAGTCACCGGACACGGAACCAAGATGGAAGCCGACGAGATTCCACTATTCAAACGCCTAGTCGATGCTGAGCAGTTGGCAAAGTCGAGGGCGGTTTTCTGGAAACACGGAGACGTGAACGGCAAGCATTGGGATTTTGTTCCCGTCGCAGTTCTGGTCAACGAGCGCCAATGACAGCCAGCCAGATAGCTCGTCAACTCCACGGCGTCAAGGCCGGGAAAAGATGGTCCTGCCGTTGCCCCAACGGTCGTATGCACCAGCACGGGGACCGGAATCGCAGCCTGAGCGTATGGGAGTCAGAAGACGGGTGGGTATGCCTGAAGTGCTTTGCTGGCTGCTCACGATATGATATGCTTTCGGCGATGGGGTTACAAGTACGCGACCTGGCTCTCAATGGTTTTACCCGGAGTCCAGAGTGGGAGCAAAGAAAGCGCGACGAGGACCGTCTAGAGAAGCAGGAGCACCGTCTTGGACTGGCGATGATGGCTCAGGCTGTGATACCGGAAGAACGTCGATACTGGTCGGCAGTGGAAAGAAATATCGCTGTTGAAATCCGGCAACTGAGGAGTAGGCTATTTCCAGATGAAGCCGCAAACAACCTCCGCAACGAAACAGCACAACATCTGATCGCCGAGTACGGTGACGATATTTGGGAGTGTATTCCATGAACTCAAGTGCAATATCGCATCAATTCTCGTCTCCCCTACACACGCCTGATTGGTTCGCCATAAGGCTGATGGCCCCTGAACCCGCAGCGGCTCGTCTGGGGGCTGTGTTGCGTGCTCTCGACACTATCGAGGAGCAGTCCTTCGCCGTCCGAGGTGAGGCCATGCTGCTCATCGAAGAGCGCGACCTCTACCGCTACGTCATCGACGAAGAAGTGGGTGACTACTACCAGAGCTTCGACAAGTGGCTCAAAGACACGTTGCCGCGCTCGTGGGGATACTGTAGAGACGCTCTCCGGGCACGCAAGGAACTGAAGGAGATTCCCTTCGACGCCTTCGGAAAGATGAAGCGGTGCAACATCGAAAAACTGAAAGAAGTCTGCAGTTCCTTGCGACTATTGCCGGAGGTGATCGAAGCCGCCAAGAACCTGCCGGAGAAGCAATTCGTCGAAAAGATGAATCGGGACCATGCCCAGCACCTTGAGGTGAAGCGACCCGTCATGATGGTAGCCTCACCCGATGCGGCCAAGTTTGACCACGCGGTTGAGATGGTGATGGCGGTCGAGGAGTGTAACCGGGACGAAGCCTTGATCCACATCGCCGAACTCATCGAACAGGAGTACGCAGCTCCGTTCGAGCATCTGAGTGACCCAAAGAAAGCAACCGCATGATACGCCATGGAGCGTCTGCAAAGGCTCGCCGTGCTCGATCTGGTGTGCCGGGTATGCTTGGCATCGTCAGATTGTACGGGGGCGACCTAACGGCTCTACGTAACGATTGCTGGACCCGTGACGCTGGTATCTGCCAGTCATGCGGGGAGAGGACGTTCAAGGATGCTCGATTCGACGGCGATCCCCTGGCTTACGACATGGCTCACATCGGCAATCGTCGGAACCACGGGGACGCGCTCGACAACGTGAGGGTACTATGTCATCGGTGTCACATGAGAGAGCATAGCGGTGGAAAACCAGTACCGAAAAAGTAGTTGCGCTATGATACGAAATGCGTTATGGTGATTGTATGGCGAAGTTCAAGTGCAAGATTTGCGGTAAGACGAAAGATTCAAACACGACCTGGCAGAAGTTCTGTTCCAACGCGTGCCGTCAGAAGAACAAGCGCAAGAAGTCGGCCATCACAGACGCGCAGCATAAACGCGGGTAGTTTGAACTAGGAGGCAGCGAAACGCGGGACGCTCAAAGTATCGACCTGTGACGAAGTAGCCGCCCTGGGATTTTTGCAGCGAGGAACCGGCATGAGCCACGATCTTAAAGAGTTCGAGGAGAGTTTACTGTCTCGTGACCGCGATGGCGTTGTGCATGTTGGCGGAATAGCATCCGTTTGCACGTGCGGGTGGGTTTCTCCGTATCGAGACAATGTGGCCGAAGCGTTTATTGAACACAAGAAGCACCGGGAGGATGTATGAGCGAGAAGGAAATCCAGCAACGAATCAAGAAGATGCACGGTTTGATGTTGCGCCGGTTTGGGCCAAAGTTTTGGAAGTCCGGTAAGCGCAAAGGCCAATTACGCGAACCGGGCATGACAGTTCCATTCTCCGCCGCAGAGTTGCATTCATGGGTTATGGCGGAAGTCGGTATTTATGCCTCTCCCTGCCCGTTCTGCGGCACTCCTATCGACGCGCTGAGTCTTTCCTTGGACCATGACGTTCCAGCGTCTCGCGGCGGCTCCTTAGTCCTTGATAACCTCGTCTGCTGCTGTCTGAAATGCAATAAGCTCAAGGGATCGCTTACGGGAGATGAGTTTCGAGGATTTATGCTCTATGTCCGCGATCTTGCACCCGCAGCCCAGTCCGACATTCTAACGCGGTTGAATGCCGGGGCGATGGGGATGCGCCTACGGTACTTCGGGAGAAAAGCATGAAAGCACGAGGATTGAACAGTAGAGGCGGCGGCACGGAGTATTCGCCACGGTTCTACGAAGCCATTGCGGAGCAGCAGTCGCGCATGGCGGAGCGCGAGGAACTCATGGCAAACAAGCCGGTGTGCTGCTGCCACAAAGAGGGCGAGATCATCACCATTGACGGCGAGAAATTCCGGTGCCTGAATCGGATCGATGACGCAGGATGCCGTGTCCATAATCCACTTGAGACGCACTTCATCAGTCGTCTCGCAACCCCGGCAGCGGCAGAGCATCGGCAAACGCAGCGGGCGAAGGGATCGTTTGTGAGGAGTGATTCATGAGTGCACAGACAATATCCTGGCACTACGCCTTGAACGAGCTTTACCTGTGCGCAGACTGCCAGCGGGTGAGCGATTCGGCGATTACCTGCCCAGCCTGCGGATCACAGCATGGATTGCTGAGCATGGCGTCGGCTCTGAGCCGCCCTGACGATTCGGAGAGGGTTGCGGGCCTGTCGAGCGCTGTGGACGAGTTGGAGGCGGCTTTCGCGCTGCCAGACTACCGGGAGATCGAGCAGATCGGGAAGGGGAGGGGATGAGCTGGCAATCAAGCACGCGATACGAGACGGCGATGTACTGGCCCGAAGACGGCTGCTGAGGGACGCACTGAAGCTATGCGCCGGTCGTGTACTCCTGATATTTCGCCAGCAGTTCATCCATGCTCTTGCCGCCCTGCCCGTAGTCGTTTCCGGGGAAGCTCGCCCAGAT
>Ga0302147_10001077_pt1 | contig 12415 bp, 15 predicted proteins | sample I_Bog_E3_2_FD_192438 | JGI IMG/M metagenome (GOLD analysis project Ga0302147, IMG submission 192438) | Peat permafrost microbial communities from Stordalen Mire near Abisko, Sweden - I_Bog_E3_2 | ecosystem: Environmental > Terrestrial > Soil > Wetlands > Peat | place: Sweden: Abisko, Stordalen...
CGGTGACTTCATATTGGGTAGATCTAAAAGAGACTCTTATTAAAGGGAGTCATAAAGGAACGAGCATATGCGATCATCCGACTTGTTCCCAGGACGGGATATTTGAGGACTGGCAGGCCGTAAATGATGGCACAGCTTATTCGATCACGAGAGAATGGGGCATGAACAAGGTTAAAGGACCATTCGGCTCCCAAATTCCAGTTTGGGACCCGAACACGTCAAAACCTGCCAATTACGAGACCCTTCATCTTCAGTTTAATAGCAAGTTCTTTAATATGGAGTATGCCGACCAATGATTAAGACAAAACACTCCAGAGTAGGCTTGCGCCCCTTAACATTCATTGCCGCATTGCTGATGATTGTAAGTTGCCACGGCCATCGTGATGCGATAAAGGCCGAAGGAAGCCAATGGCTGAAATGGGATGCAAACACGAGAAAGGTTTATGTTGGTGCCTATGTTTGGGGAATGCAACGGGGATATTCTCGTGGATGTGAAGCGGCAATGTCCGCCGCTCGTCCACCTATTAACGGGCCGGAAAGAGTAGAGACCTCCGACCGTTGTTGGAAGAGTTATCCCATCTCCGGACGCGATTCGATGGAGTTCATTGACTCAATCACTGAATTCTACAACGAGAACCCAAAGCAGCGCTGTCTGAGGATCTCCGACATTCTGCTCAGACTTCATGCTGGCGACACAATATCGCAGATACATGAGTCGCTTCCACAATGTAACGATGAAGAGGCGAAATGAAGAATTAGGTGGCGGGCAACGCAGGTCTGACTGACGCAAAATGAATAGTTGCTCTATGTCCGGTTTTTCAGAGACGGGCGACGACGAAGCCCATCGATGCGTCTGCAAGCGCAGCGAACCGTCCTGCGGGGCGGCCTGCTAGCGTTTACGGCTCGCTCCGGCATCCATAGCCAGCCCGCTGAAGAACGACGCCGCTAAAGCGTCGGCAGTAAGCGGACACGTCACCCCCAACGGGTTGCTGCAGAGGAACCTTCGGTTCCTCTGGCGTTAACGTGAGCCGCGCCAATGCGATGCAGGCGGCGAGGCGCGCAAACACTGGCGTTTCCATGTTTACGTGCGTAAACATGTTGAAAACAAAGCGGCTAAGGGGGGAATGTGCGGATCGCGGTTCCTGCGGGAGTAACCTTGGGTTGCTGCGGCGTTAACGTGTTGAGATCAAAGGATCGAGGCTGTACGGGCCTTTTCCGCGCTCACGCGCGGTACCCTCCGCTGCGGTGTCCGTCAAGGGGCTTCGCTCGCGCCAGCGCGACGCACACAGAACGTGCGCCCTTGACTGCCGTCCTCGCTGCGGGTGTTTTTCAGCAATGAGAAAAATGTCTTTTTCTCATGTTCCACATGAGGAGCACGACTGCGGGCCGGTGATAGCATCGTGCTCATCTGCTCATCCGGGGGCGACGGGATGAATTACGACCAGGACAAAGTAGACGAGATGGTGCTGGCGCTGTTGTGGCTGACGCAGGCCGGCGATGGCCGCGCGTGGAAGGGCCACGACTGGGTTGCGATGGACCGGCTGCACGCCAAGGGGTACATATCCGATCCGAAGAGCAAGGCCAAGTCGGTCGTGTTGAGCGAAGAAGGCGAGCGACTGTCGCGGGAACTCTTCGAGCGCTACTTCGCCCGCAAGGGCTGACGAAGCACGCAGCGCCAGAGCGCTGTCAGGCTTATGTGGCACTCCTGGCCGTGTGTTGCGATCCAGACACCATCCCTAAGCCTGACGGCTTAGCGTGGCCGACAGCGGCCCGGAGATCGAACGCGGAACGAACGAAGGCCGGACGCTGTCCGGCCTTGTTCGTGATGGGTTCGAGGTCTGTTCGGGGTCAGCGGTAGACTTCGCGGCGGTGCTTGACGGCGAGGACGAGGATGGAATCGCCGTGGTCGTAGAAGCGGACGCGGTAGTCGCCGACGCGGAGGCGCATCTCTGGCGGCTCAATGTCTTGAAGGCGCTTTACGTCGCCTTCGCCGGAGGCGAGATAGCGGGCGACGGTGTGCAGAATGCGCAGGGCTGTGTCCTTGTCGATGGCGCGCAGGTCGGCCTTGGCCGGGTCAGTCCAGGCGATCTTTTTCTGTCCCATGCCTATTGCCCCAGGTGACGCGGTTCGGGATCGAGGGGCGTACGGCCCATGCGCTCGAAGTCTTCGGCGGTGAGGCCGAACTCGGCCAGGACATCCTCGTTGGGGATGGGTTCGTGATCCTTGAGCCACGCCTTGGAAGCGGCGACGGCGCGGGTCTCTTCCTCGCTGATCTGTTCGTATTCAAAAGGGGCGTTCGCGATGGCGCGGTCGACCGGATCGAGCATGGAGTTAATGAGAATGACGACAGCGGAGGCCTGCGTGGTGGATATGCGCTCGATGAGTTCGTGGGCCTGTTGCTTCGGGTTGGTTGCGGCGGTTGCCATCGGGAATCCTCTCAATTACTCTGCGCTGCGGCGAGAAATTTATCAATCGTGGTCAGCAAGGCGCGCTGCTCGTAGAGGGGCAACGTCTCGATCTGCTCGATGCGGCGCTGGACCTTGAGGCTGGGCTGTTTGCTGGCCAGCTTCCTTGCCTTGGGATGCAGCAGTTCATCGAGGCTCACACCGAGAGCCATAGCAAAACGCACGGCCATTTCCGCCGAGAACAGGTGCCGGTCCGTCTCGTAGGCGGAGACCAGCACTTGCGTGATCCCGACCTTTTTCGCGAACTCAATCTGCGTAAAGCCGGACTGCTTCCGCAGGCGCGCCAGGCGTTCGCCCAGGGTCTCTCCGCCAAAATCCAGGGGTGGTCTCTGCACTAAGGGCCTCTTCGACATGGAAGTAGTTTATGGCGTACTTCCATTAATCCTTGACGTAATACTACACAGCATAGTATTTCTTGAGTCAAGAAAAAAGTGCAGAAGCACTTGACAGGTTTTCGGCAGCAATCCTGAAACGGCGCAAAGGAGGGTCCACGGATGCCCTATGTTCCCCCGGAAGTGAAGGAGCGGATCAAGCGGGAAGTCTCCGTGCAGAGGTTGGCCGAGGCGCGGGGGATCAAGCTGACGCGCAGCGGCAAGGAGCTGATCGGTCTGTGCCCATTCCACGATGACCGGAACCCGAGCCTGAATATCGACCCAGTGAAAAATGTCTGGAGTTGCAAGGGCGCTTGCGGGGAGGGCGGCGACGTGATCCTGTGGGTGATGCGGGCTGTCCCTCGCCACAATGCCATCCTGGCGGAATGACGGCAGGGTTTTGAGCGGAGCTATTCTATCGGAACTGTTTCTCGGGACTGAGGAGCCACGGGATAGTGACCACGAACCGACATGAATGGAAAGTTGAGTGGGCAGCGAATGCTCGTCGGGCGGAGTTCTCCCGCAGATTGTTACCAGTTTCAACGCGAGGTATTCTCAACAGCGGCTCAGGCGGCCAAATCGTAGCGATGATGCAGACCGCCAAGTTTTGGCATCGCTATGACTCTTCTACTCGCTTCAGAGTTACTCATTGCTTCGCGGCCAGCAGGCGTTCCCTTGTCCAGGGCAAGATGAGTTCGGTCCTCGTGGTAATAACGGACGTACTCATTCATGAGGCGTTTCAGATGCCGTTCGTTGAGAACGATCACATGGTCGAGCAAATCTCGGCGGCAGTTCCCGACCCATCGCTCCGCAACGCCGTTTTGCCACGGGCTTCGGAAGCTGGTTTGCTTGGGCTGGATGCAGAAGCTCGTCACGGCGTCGATCATCTCCGCATTGAAGCTGGAGCCGTGATCGAAGATCAGATAGCGCGGCGCGGAGTCGTAAGGGAACGCTTCCCGCAATTGTTGAGTGACCCAGGCGCACGTCGGATGCCTGGTCACGTTGCAGTGGAGGACGCGCCGCCTATCATGCGCAATGACGAAAAAGCAGTAAAGAACGCCGAAGGTGAGCGTCGGCACGGTGAAGAAGTCCATCGCGGCAATCGCTTCGCGATGGTTGTTCAGAAAAGCTACCCATCTCTTTGCCGGCTCGGGATTGCGGGGCGCTTTTCGCATCCAGCGCAGCACGGATCGTTCCGAAATATCGAAACCAAGCATCTTCAACTCGCCGTGGATGCGCGGCGCGCCCCAGGTGGGGTTGTCGGCGACCATGTGGAAGATCAGTTGGCGCAGTTCTTTTCTCACGCACTTTCTTCCCGCACGGTTCCGATGGCGCGAAAGCCAAGTCCAGTAGAGCCTGAACCCCGCCCGATGCCAGCGAACGACAGTCTCCGGCTGGACGAGGATCATTGCCGCTTTCCATCCCGGCCAAAGCCACCGCAAGATCACCCAGAATATCTTGTCCGAAGCGGCAAAGCGGGGCTGAGGATGCTTCTGTTTCAAAACGGCGAGCTGTTGACGAAGGGCCAGATTCTCCAAGAGGAGGTCGCGGCGAGAACACCAAAGCCGAACAAGAAGATCGAACAAGAGCTTCAGCGAACGGAGCATGAGCCAGTTGTAGCAGAAGCGCCGCGGATTTCAATGCAAAACCTACTGCACAGAGACACGAAACCGCGCTCCAAATGCGGTCTGTTTCGGGACCAAAAGGCGGAGGTTCAAATCCTCTCTCCTCGCAGTGGCACGAGTATTCCTGTTCATTCTTCACCTGTAAAATCACCTGCTAAATCTCCGTCTTCGGCGTATTTCCGCGTAGTTTGGCAGTCTCCAGCGGCCTGTAAGATATTGAAAGTACAATGTATAGAAGCCTTGACACGGAAGAATCCGACGTCAACGGACCCCGATAGAGAAATCCGGACGCAACCTACTGAAAGGGGGTAGATATGGGGGTATATGCAAGGCGATAAATTCCACCTCCATGAATATTAACTAGATACGAGTAGATACGAATCCCTCCGCCCAGTGGATTCAGCACCTTCATTCCGTGGGGCTGCTGCGCGGGTCGTTTCGCCCCGGCGATGAAATCTGCGCGATCCTGGCCGGAGAACGCGATCCGCTCAAGCTGGCTCGACTGCGTCACCCGCGCATTCGCGCCAGTGAAAAGACCATCATGAAATCGCTCGTCGGCGACAACCGTGAAGAGCACCTGTTTACGCTCCGCCAATCCCTCAAAGCCTACCGGTATTCCCAGGAGTTGATCCAGGAAGTCGATGCACAGGTGAAGCAAATGATGCAGCGGCTTCCTTCTAAAGTTGCCTAGGGAGATGAGCCGCCGCAAGGAGGCAAACGTAGCGCGCGTAAATCCCCCTGGAGAAATGAACCATCGCAATTGCGCGAGGCTCTCTACCGGGCATTTGGTGTAGACCTGACTGAGATCCCTGGTGTCAACTCCTTGACCGCGCAAATGCTGCTCACCGAAGTCGGTCCGAATCTCGATCGATTCCCGACGGCCGCCGCTTTCTGCAGATGGTTGAGACTCTGCCCAGACCCAAAGATTAGCGGCGGTCAGGTTTTATCCTCACGAACCCGCCCAACCAAGTAGCGCGCCGCCCTCGCCCTGCGCATGGCTACACAGGCCCTACACCGCAGCGACTGTTTTCTCGGAGACTACTTCCGCCGAATGAAAGCCCGCATGGGTACGCCAAGGGCCATGACTGCTACCGCCCATAAGCTTGCCCGTATCATCTTTCACATGATCACCACCCAACAACCATACGTCACCACCATCTTTCAAAGGCAGGCGGAGCGTCGGCAATTCAAAAAATCAGCCATGCTTCACGCAAAGGCCAGAGAACTCAGCTTCCAACTCATCCCCATCAATGTTGTTCCTTAGGAGAGCCGGGGGCTTTCCCACTCGTAATAACCGCACGGGCTAAAGCCCAACAGGCAGGTGTCTGCGGCTGTAACAGGCACGACTACAGTCGTGCCGCAAGAAGAACAAAGCCAAACTCAATCTGAGTAGTTTCCCCGCGGGCAGAGCACATGCCTTTCATTTTCCGCTCAAATTCCAAATGCGATTGCCTTGAGTCGGAATGGGGCTGCTCTGGGCGGTATACTTGCGGCATTGACATGAATCCTACCTGCTGGGGGCTGATAAGGAGCGAGATGAATCGATTGAAATTGCATTGGCGCGCGGCTGCGTTTGCCTGGTTGGCGCTGGAGGTCGTGGGGACGTGTGTGGGTTTGCCTGGGGCAGCTCAGGCTCCGCCAGCCGTTACAGCCGCAGCAAAGCCTCTGCCCGCGATTGTCGAGAAGGATGGGCGCTATGCCCTGATGGTCGACGGAGAGCCGTACCTGATGCTGGGCGTGCAGGCCAACAACTCCAGTGCTTGGCCGGCGTACCTGGATAAAGTGTGGCCGGCGGCGGAGACGCTCCATGCCAACACGGTCGAGCTGCCCATCTATTGGGAACAGATGGAGGCAACCGAGGGGAAGTTCGACTTTAGTGTTGTGGACCTGATCCTGAAGCAGGCTCGGGAGCATCATATGCGGCTGGTGCTGCTGTGGTTCGGCACATGGAAGAACGGCAGTTCGCACTACACGCCGGAGTGGATCAAGCTTGATCAGGCGAAGTACCCGTTTCTCGTCAACAAAGATGGCCAGACAGTGGATTCTCCTTCGCCGTTCTGCGCGCCCCGACTTGAGGCCGACAAGGCGGCCTTCCGCGCGCTGATGCGGCACTTGAAGCAGGCAGATTCCGAACGTACCGTGCTGCTGGTGCAGGTGGAGAACGAGGCGGGGGTATGGGGCGGGGTGCGCGACTTCGGGCCGGTAGCCGAAAAGGCCTCTGCCGGCCCGGTGCCGGAGAAGCTGGTTGCGGGGCTGGGCAAACAGCCAGGGACCTGGCGGCAGGTGTTTGGCGACGATGCCGACGAGACCTTCGAGGCCTGGTATACCGCCGACTACATCGAACAGGTGGCTGCGGCTGGCAAGGCGGAGTATGCGCTGCCGCTGTATGTGAATGCGGCGTTGCGTGACCCTTTTCATCCGGGCAAGGCGCCGAGCTATGAGTCAGGCGCGCCGACGGACAACAATATCGATTTATGGAAGATTGCGGCTCCGTCGATTGCTGTGGTAGCTCCGGACATCTACATGCCGGAGTATGCCAAGTATATGAAGGCGATTGAACTTTACAAGTGCAAGGGCAATCCTCTGATGATTCCGGAAACCGGCAATGCGGCGGTGTACGCGCGTTATGTGTTTGCCGCAATCGGACAGGGCGCGCTGGGATGGGCGCCGTTTGGGCTTGACCTGAGCCGATATAGCAACCAGACCGAAGGACCGGAGGCGATGGAACCGGATGCGCTCAAACCTGTTTCAAAGCAGTATGCGCTGCTGGCGCCCATTGCGCGCAGGCTGGCCAAGGGGAATTTGGAAGGCAAGGTGCGGGGATCGAGTGAGGACCCGGACAACCACACGCAGAAGCTTGATTTCGATCGCTGGCAGGCGGTGGTGCAATACGGGCTGCCATCGTTTGGCAACTGGATGCCGGCCAAGGGCAACAATCCGCCGGACGGAGGAGCGTTGATTCTGCAACTGGGGCCGGATGAGTTCCTGATTGCCGGGCATCATGCGCGGGTAGACTTTACGCCGACGTTCGCGCCAGGAAAGAAGCGTCTTTGGCTGAAGGTGGAGGAAGGCCGCTACGACGGGGCAGGGAACTGGAAGATGGCCCGCATCTGGAACGGCGACCAGACCGACTACGGCCTGAATCTGAAGTCCGATGAGAATGTGCTGCTGAAGGTGAAGATGACGACGTTCTAACACCACAACTACCCTGTTGAAGCGATCCGATAGATTTGAAGGGCAGCGGAGAAACGATGAACATAGTGCAGCTGTTCTTGAAGCGGTATTGGAGCCTCCTTGCTGCGTCTCTGCTCGTGGTTCTGGAGGTCTACGCTCGCGGAATAGATTTTGAGCCTGTTGAATTTCAAAACCCCGCGAGAGTTGTCTGGATCATGTGCTTGATCTACACAACTGTCACAGCGCTCTGCTTGGGCCTGATTGTCCATTCCTGGCAGATGCAGCGCCGCTTTACGAGAAATAAGTGGCGGCTTGTCTTTTGGGCACACACTCTTCTGTTCCCTGGGCTGACCACTATAGTGCTGGGGCTCCGCGAGATTCAGGTCTCGACCTATGACTTATCGTTAGAGCGCGAGCAGTTTCAAAAACTGCACTGGTACACGGGAGAAGTAAAGGACTACTTGATCTGGGTTGTGCCGCTTGACATCGTTCTGAGTATCTTTTGGGCAATCGTGGCTCTTTTCAAAAACAAATCAGGCAGGTCCGCGTTCGGACCTGCCTGATTGCATTCAACATTCTATGAAACGAATACTCCGCTGAAGACTACAGCTCCAGCACATTATCCTCGATAGCCAGGCGCACGTTACCGTCGGATTTTGCCAGGCGACGGACGGCTTCCGGCTTATCTACCCTGGCCTTTAACATCACCAGAGCCACCGGCACGCTGCGGCCTGCGCTCTTGATGGTCTGCACGGCGGCTTCGCGGTCTATCTTGCAGGCGCACATGAGAATGCGAATGCCGCGCTCGACCAGCTTCGAGTTCTGCATATGCACGTTAACCATCAGGTTCTCATACACATAGCCCAGCCGGGTCATGGCGCCCGTGGTGATCATGTTCAGGATCATCTTCTGGGCGCTGCCGGCCTTCATGCGCGTGGAACCGGAGATGACCTCGGCGCCCACGTCGGCGATGATGGCGATGTCGGCGGCTGCGGCGAGCGGAGTATCGTGGTTGCAGGTGACGGCGGCGGTATGCGCTCCGCGGGCGCGTGCGTAGGCCACGGCGGCTACGACGTAAGGAGTGCGGCCTGAGGCTGAGACCCCGACCACAACATCCTTGCGGGTGGGACGGCGACGGGCGATGTCGCGTTGGCCCAGCTCCTCGGAGTCTTCGTTGACCTCGACGGCGGAAGCAAGGGCTTTGGGACCTCCAGCCATGATGTACTGCACCTGCCCCGGCGCGGATGAGTAGGTGGGTGGGCACTCGGAAGAGTCGAGGGCGGCAATGCGCCCGCTGGAGCCGGCTCCGATGTAAATCAGCCTGCCGCCATCGCGCAGGCACCGAGCAACCTGATCTATGACCTGCGCAACCTCTGGAATCGCTTTCTTAACTGCAATAGCCACCTTCGCATCCTCGTGGTTGATGATGCGAGCGATTTCGATCGCGGATTTGGTGTCAAACCCTTGAGATGCCTCGTTTTGGCTCTCAGTGGTCAGTTGCTGTAGCAGGAAGGCCGAGTCTCGTTTGGAGTCGTTGGTGTGGGCGCCGGGCGTTTCCTGGATCGTCGAGCTGGTAAGCATCGCATCGGTCTCCGAGTCTTTATTGTATCTGGAAATCGGTCAAGTCCGACAGAATTCTCGAAGGCCTCAAGCGCGTCGGGCGCTACAGTTTGCTAACAATCTAAAGCGCTTCACGAACCGCATTATGAAAGGCGGGCCTGACCTGGCGAATCAATTGGCTCTTCCGGTCGGGCCAGGTGCGGTTTGTGAGCAGAGCAACCGCAAGTCTGCAATCCAGGTCAATCCATAGCGAACATCCGCTGAAACCCAGGTGTCCGATAGAGTTTGGTGAAAAGTACTGGCCTGACGAGGAAATCGCCGAGGGTGTATCCCAACCAAGCGCTCGCGAACTGCCCTTCGGACCCTGCCGCTGGGCAAAGAGCTGGACCGTAGCGGGATCAAAAAGGCGGGGGCTGCCTATCTCCGGTGCAGTATCGATCCCCGCATCCAGTACTTCGCAAGCGAAGCGCAGCAGGTCCGCAACATTGGAAAAGAGTCCAGCGTGGCCGGCGACGCCCTTGAGCAGCCACGCATTCTCGTCCTGGACTTCACCCTGGATGCGCCGGTGGCGGAAGGTTGCGTCTTCTTCAGTCGGAGGGATCGCCAGCCGGGCGGAAGGTGCCGGACAAAAGCCGGTGTCTGCCATCCCAAGGGGCAGAAAGACCTCGCGGGTGACCCATCTTGCCAGGGGTTCACCCATGCAAGCTTCCAGCGCCTTGCCGAGGAGTATGAAGCCCGGGTCGGAGTATTCGGCGCGAGCGCCCGGCTCGGCTTCGAGCGGCAATCCCAAGCATTGTTGTAGCAAAGCTGCCGGAGAGGCGACTGCGCGAAAGAACTCGACGTAGCCGGGTAGTCCCGAGTTATGAGCCAGGAGATGGCGCAACTTCACACATCGAGCGCGGTCACCGTCAGCGCGACCAGTTAGAAAGTCGGGCAGCAAGTCGCCAAGACGCGTTTCGAGGTCAAGCACGCCGCGCTGGCGGAGCAGCATCGCTGAGGCGGTTGTAGCCACAATCTTGGTTAGGCTGGCCACGTCGAAGACGGTCTCGGCGGAGACGGCGGGCGCGCCTTCCTCATACGTGAAGCTGCCCATCGCGTCCTGGAACACAATTGCATCGCCGACAAGCACGCCAAAGGCGCAGCCGGGGAAGGCTCGGGCGGCGATTGCGTCCTCAATGACACGGTAGACCGCGGCGAAAGGATTGCGTGGGCCGGCAGCAGAATGGACATGCGGGGTGATTTCGGACTTCATCGCTTTCTTGGATCGTAACGCGAATTGCCTCCCGGCGCGGAGTCCGGAGCATTTTTCGCGTCATGGCTGGTGAATCGCGCTATCCTTGCAAGCGGATGCTTCGTCTATTGCAATAGGGGCTGCTACGGAGGATTACATGCGTCTGCCGCACGGAATGTTGATGGCCGCACTCGCGCTGAGCCTTGTTTCCTGGGCTGCCGGGCGCTCGTTGGCGCAATCCGCTGCCACACCCGACGCGACCCATAGTGCTGTGGCACAGACGCCCTCCGCTTCGCCGCAGAATGGAGCCGGCTATCCGCCAGAACTCAAACAAGTGCTCGGTGGCTGCCATCCTGACAACGATCCTTATCCAATTTGGGATGAAAAACCTCCGTGCCCCACTTCGCCCGACAAGGCTCCGGTAAAGAGGACTTATGTCGTGCCGGCCGGAACCAAAGTTCTGCTGCAATTGCGCAGCGGCCTCGACACTCGAAGCGCCAAGCCAGGAGATGGCGTCTACCTGGCCTCGACCTTCCCGGTCGTTGTCGGGAACCGGGTGATGATCCCATCTGGGGTATATGTGCAGGGCGTGGTGGACCGCGTAGCCCGCGCAGGGCGAGTCAAGGGCAAATCCCAGCTTGACATGCACTTTACCTCGATCATCTTTCCCAATGGCACGGTGGTTGAGATTCCGGGCATTGTGAACAGCCTGCCGGGTGCGAGGAAACAGTCTGTCAAGAACGACGGCGAAGGAACCATCGAACAAGACGGGGATAAGGGGCGCAATGCCGGCAAGGCGGCGGAGATCGCGATTCCAACCGGGGGCACGGTCGGCTCGATCGGCGGGCTGGGGTCCGGGCATCCCATTGCTGGAGGAGTTGCAGGAATCGGGGCTGGTCTTGCCACAGTTGGCCTGGTTTCGCTCTTTACTCGTGGCGCCGATGTAAACATCGAGAGTGGGACGCAGGTGGAGATGATGTTGCAAAGGCCGCTCCTGCTGGAGGAGGCGAACCTAAGCGCCGAGCCGCCCGGCTACGCGCTCCCACTCGTTCCATCAGCCAATCAACCCAAACCGCTTGCAAAGCCCACTCGCGCGCGTATTCTCTGCCCGCCCGGCGGCCTTGGCTGCGAATAATATCGGGTAATCTAGAAGAAGATGCAAACCGTTCCCAACGATCCTCCCAACCCAGCTTACGGCGACACTCCCGTATTAGTGCCTGGCGTGGCCCAGCCGCAGAGCAGCCCTTCGCCCGCGCCGCAACCAAAATATGGAGGCATCGGTCTGTGGGCGCGCGATCTGCTCGTAGCCACGACTGCCTCGGTGCTGATCGTCATCTTTCTCTACCAGCCGGTTCGTGTGGAGGGCACCAGCATGTTGCCGCGGCTTGTGGACTCCGACCGCCTTTTTGTCAACAAGTTCATTTATCGCTTTTCATCCATCGAGCGCGGCGATGTGGTGGTCTTTCACTACCCGCGCAACCCGGAACAAAGCTACATCAAGCGCGTGATCGCCTTGCCCGGCGACCTGCTTCGCATCGATCGAGGCCAGGTATGGATCAACGGCAGGCCGCAGGTCGAGCCATATGTTCCTGAGGAGTACCAGGACACCGACTCAATGGCAGAGATGGTGGTTCCCGCAGGCAGCTACTTCATGATGGGCGATCACAGGTGTATCTCCTGGGACAGCCGCAAGTTTGGCCCGGTCGAGAGCTCATTCATCTACGGCAAGGCCGTCTTTGTCTATTGGCCCACGAGGGATGCGGGAGTGGTGCATTAGGCACCCCGGAAACCGCCCGGAAATCCACCGCCGCAATTCCCGCCAAGCCTGTTAGAATCGATTGAATCCACTCCTCGGAGAGGCGATGCAATCGATCCTAGCGCTCGAAGACGGGCGCATATTCCGTGGCCTCGGCTATGGCGCACCTGGTGAAAGCCAGGGCGAAGTCGTTTTCAATACTTCCCTTACCGGTTACCAGGAAATCGCAACCG